>CEOG01004927.1_pt1 | contig 11103 bp, 9 predicted proteins | sample 530301 | NCBI WGS metagenome assembly CEOG01 (sample SAMEA2619903, study PRJEB7988) | marine metagenome | biome: marine biome (ENVO:00000447); feature: surface water layer (ENVO:00002042); material: "saline water (ENVO:00002010), including plankton (ENVO:xxxxxxxx)" | depth 5 m | reverse complement strand
GCGTCAGGCGTCAACATTACAGGAACTCTAAGCGGAACAACCGTTACCGGAACCAGTGCGCAGTTCACCAATATTACCGGCGTCACTGTTGTTGGTACCACTACTGTTTCGGGTGCCACAGTTACGGGTAATACAGGCCAGTTTACTAACGTCACAGGCGGAACAGCAGGCTTTACGACCGTTACTGGCACGACTGTTACAGGTACATCTGCACAATTTGTCGGCGGTAATTTTACGACCAGCGTTACTGGCACCACTATCACAGGTACGACAGTTAATGCAGTAACGGGTGTCTACACGACTCTGCTTTCAGGTGCCACAGTCACTGGTAATACGGGTCAGTTTACGACACTTACTGGTGGTACTGCAGGCTTCACTACTGTCACTGGAACAACCATCACGGGAGCAAGTGGTCTTTTCGGAACTACGTTGCAAATTAGCGGCGTGAATGTCGCTACTTCTGCAGTTGCAGAGGAGAACGCAATTGTGTTTGCAATTGCTCTTGGTTAAAAGCCTTATAATTAAGGAAACCGTGATCTGTATTTATAAATAGATGGCCCGTTTCATTTCGGTTGTTAGACAAAATATCGGTAGCGGGTCAGCCAATGTTACTCCCGTGATTACCGGCACGACCAATACAAGTGGTGTACCTGCCAACACCTATGGGGTTTTGTTGAGTGTGATGGCATCAAATACAACAGCCAACTCACAAAATGTAACTGTTGAATTAGTTAAATCAGGAGCTACTACTACGGGATCCCTGATTACATCTGGTACTGTTCCTAATCAAGCCTCACTTGAGTTTTTAACTGGCAATAAAGTAATTGTTGAATCAGAAGATGTCATTCGCGCTTATGCCAGCACAGGCAATGCCGTTGACATCACTGTTTCTTACATGTTGAACACCCAAGACAACAACATTTAATCATGGCATATATTGGTAACACTTTACCGACTGTTCTTCTTAGCACTGATGATATTGTTGATCAGGCTATAACAACAGCAAAGCTTAGCGCCACTGGCGGTACCAATGGCCAATTTTTAGTTTTAGACTCAAATTTAAATTTAGATTGGTCTTCAGGAAGTTCTGTTTCTTCCTTAAATGATCTGTCTGATGCTGTCACTTACGACAGTGGAAAGAGTATTGGCCTTGGTACTGACGCACTTACCAATGACGATGGCGCAGCCAACAACAACAATACGGCTGTTGGCTATAAAGCTTTAGAGACTAATACCTCTGGTGAGGACAACACAGCAGTAGGTTCACGCGCACTTAATGCCAATATAACTGGTGAAGAGTGCATTGCGATCGGCACACAGGCACTTTTAAGGAATACAAGTGGCGTCAGAAATACCGCTGTTGGTTACAGGTCTGTAGAGGACTGCACAACTGGTTACGACAACGCAGGTTTTGGTAATTTTGCGTTAGGTAATGTAACCACTGGCAATAGAAACATTGCAGTAGGCAGTGACGCGCAATCTTCCGTAACAACAGGATACCAAAACACAGCTATTGGTCATCAAGCTGGAGACAACATAACAACTGGAAATAACAATACTGTTATTGGATTTCAGGCTGACGCAAGCTCTTCCACAGCAACCAATGAAATCACGCTAGGCAACGCCAGTATCACCAGTCTCCGTATTCCTGGCCTGCAATCTGGGGCGACTAACGGTCAGGTACTTACTTACAACTCAACCAATGGAAACATCACCTTTGCAGATGCTGGTGGTGGTGCATCCGCTATCAATGATCTGTCTGATGCTGTCACCTACGACAGTGGCCGAAGTGTTGGTCTTGGCACTGAAGCGCTTGAGAATGATGATGGTACAAACAACAACGACAATACAGCTCTTGGCTACCAGGCTTTAAAAGCAAATACATCTGGTATAGACAACGTAGCGGTAGGCCATCGTGCACTTAGAAACAACACAACTGCAGATGGAAATACAGCCGTAGGCAATCTTGCTTGCTATAACAACACAACTGGAACCGCGAATACAGGCGTTGGCCAAAAAACTCAGTTTAGTGTTACTACTGGACATAGCAATACTAGTGTTGGCGACGCAACCTATTTCAACCTTACAACTGGAACTTACAACACTGCAGTAGGAGGAAGTGCTGGACTTAATCATACGACAGGCAGCAGGAACACTACCATTGGATATCGGGCGGGTTATGACATTAGAGATGACAGCGATAACACCTGCGTTGGCGACGAGGCGGGTGAGAATGTTCAAGCAGATCAAAACACAATGCTCGGCGCTAATGCCGGGAACACTACAACTACGGGTGCAAATAATATCTGCATTGGGTATGACGCAGAGGCAAGTTCTGCAACTGTCTCCAACGAAATTACGCTAGGCAACGCCAGTATCACCAGCCTTCGCATTCCTGGTCTGCAGTCTAGTGCGACGAATGGCCAAGTTCTTACCTATAACTCTTCCAACGGAAATATCACATTGGCTAATGCCAGTGGTGGTGGTGCATCCGCTATCAATGATCTGTCTGATGCTGTTACTTACAACGGCGGTCGAGCTGTTGCCTTAGGTACAAGCGCTCTTGCTAACGACGACGGCGGCGATAACAGGAACACTGCGCTTGGATATAAAGCACTAAATGCAGCTACTTCTGGTGGCAATAATACCGCTATTGGTTATATAGCAGGCGAGGCTATAACAACAGGATACGAAAACGTAAGTGTTGGTAATTACGCGGGCGATGATGTCACAACTGGAATCAGAAATGTAGCCATAGGCATGAGTGCTGTTAGCGCAGTTACAACCCAAAGCAACAATGTCGGGATCGGTTATAGAGCTTTAAGAAACGCCGTAAGTGACGACAATACTGCTATCGGCACTAGTGCCGGTGATGTACTGACAACAGGCACTAACAACGTGTTTTTGGGTTCCGACGCTGGCGGCACTTTTACAACCGGAAGCAACTGTACTGCTATTGGCCACGACGCTCAGCCAAGTAGTAATACTGTTTCTAACGAAATCACGTTAGGTGATGCCAACGTCACCAGCCTTCGTATTCCTGGTCTGCAATCTGGTGCGACTGACGGACAGGTTTTGACCTATAGTTCTAGTAACGGCAATCTCACTCTTGCTGATGCCAGTGGTGGTTCAATTACTTACGGCGGTTCATCAAGTAACATTGTGAGAAGAATCACTACCTCCACAGCTTCTCCCTCTGGTGGCTCCGATGGAGACATCTGGATTAAATACACTGCTTAATTATGAGTATTAAATACGTTGATTATGATGGAGCCGCTGGAACAGGAGACGGCTCAAGTTTTGCAAACAGAGCAGCTAAGATAGAAGATCTAGGCTATTTAAGCAGCAGTGTTGACGAAATTCGTATCAAAGCAAAACCTGTAACCTCTGTTGGCACTTGCATTACAGGCGCAGCCGATAGGCATTTTGCTAGTGCGTATGGAAGCAGATCGTGCAACTACAGCAACATTGTCTATTCCACAACCACAGGGCAGACCTACATTAAAGAAGTTGGTTTGGGATCTGCTGGAACCGGAACAACTAGCCAGGGTGCTGGTGGTTGGCAAACTGGAGACCGTATTTTTATCATTCATGATGCTTCGGCTACCTCTGAAAACCAGCCTTCGATAGCTGGAATCTGGGAAGTAACTGTTGCCAATTCCTATGATGATACCAATGGCAAAGTCTATCTTAATGGATACACAGCCAACAGTAATGGTACAAACACTTATAATGGGTCTTTTGCTTGGGTCGTTCATAACAGTGATGTTGTTAAATTAAACACAGCTAACATCACTAAAGACATTGCGTGTACTGATCCTGACAGAAGTGCTTGGACTTCTGCAGGCACTGCTACTACAAGCATCAATTACAGTACTTCTGCTTGGCAAAGCAGCGGTGTTGAAAATATCTATGCACGAGGATCAGATAAAATTGTTGTCCCAAGTAGCCAGGCTGTTGGAAAAATTGCACACTACCAACTTCCTTCTGCATTAGATCTGTCTGGTTATCAGCAAATTTCTTTTATGATCCGTTCTGATGCAGGCGGATTTACAACAGCGGATGAAATTAGATTATGTACCGATACTGGAGGCAACACTTCAGTACATACAGCTCCTATTAAACTTAGAAAGGCAAACGAGCAGTATTGGATTGCTTCAGTAACAGACCTTGGAACAAACATGAATAGTTCCATTCAGTCTGTTGCTCTTTACCGCGCTGCAACTCAATCATCGCAATGTACTTATCGTATCCAAAACATTGTTGCTTGCAAAGCTTCTTCCAGCGCAGATAGCCTTACCCACAAAAGTTTAATTGGCCTTAACGACGGCATCTGGTACAACATTTCCTGGTTTGCAAAAGACTTTGTTTGTGTTAAATGTGCAGATAATTTTCGTGGTAATAAATGGACTTACTACTATGGAGGTTGTAATGCAAAATGGACAACTACTGGAAACTCTGTATCCCTGTATAAAGTAGAGCCTTTTTATCCTTCGTTTGCTGAGACAACTGATGAAGACGAATATCTAGATGAATTTCCGAACTGGACCAATTCAGGTTTCTCTGACAGTAATTTTAAATTAGTCTCTGGTGGATGGAGTTCTACCGACATGTCATCTAAATCTGGCGTAACAGTTATTCAAGGTAATAACTGGGGCGTTATGATGCGGAATGTGTCGAGTAAATATATTCACTACAAAGACTTTTATATCCACGGTTTTTCCCAGTGTTGGAATCAATACTATGTAGATAACTCTAAGTGGGAAAATGTTGGATGGTTTGGTAGTACTGACGATAGTGATTATTTTTATGAGTGCATGAGTATTCGGGTCTGGAAACCTGATTACATCATGGGAGGTAAAAAAACACAAATGCGGGAGTGCTCCCAACATGTACTATCCACTAAAAGTGATTGGGTTTTTAACTATGTTCATAACAACACTAATGGTCAACAGGTAGATTTCACTAGAGAAGCTACTGCAAGTTTGACATCAACTTGCTCAAAAAACCTTATTGTGTCAGAAGTTGACACCAATCCTGGTGGCTACACGGTTAGATGTAGTTTTTCAAGTTTTGATGTAGTTGATATTGATACAGTCGACGCTAGTAATGCTTATTACGCTGCTAATTGTGGACCTAGTGTAAGTAGCTCAACTGTTATTACGGTAGGTAATATGAAAATGAAAAATTCAGGTTATTACTATAATAGCTCTTGTGACGATATTACAATTACCTCATTAGATTCAACTCGCCCTATACACCCAAGTTCTCCTACAACGTTACCTGGAAGGATGATGGGACAGTATTGGGAACCTTCTGTTCCTGACTTGTACAACACAAGAGGCACAGCTAAATTCAAAGTTAATGGTGGAATTTTAGGAGGAAATATTGAGCTTACTGCCGGTGATATGCTCATTAACAACATTCAAGTTAATGACAACTATTCTGGAGTTATTGACCAAATAACTGGCGGAACCCTTCAATTTAGATCTTTTAATCAAGTATCAAATGACAACAGAGTCTATTCAACTGCACACATCTTTTCACCTAATACATCAGTAAGAAGAACACCATCAGGTTATTCTATAAAAGCTCAGGTTCGTGATACAACTAGTACCCCAACATCATTAAAAATTGGCAGTATCATTGTAAAAGGAGGTACTGCAGTAACAGTTAGTATTTATGCATACATTTCAGGATCTGGGGAAACTGTGACTTTAAAAATACCGGGTCGTCCGTTTATGGGACTTACGTCTGATCAGACTGCTTCAACTTCAGCTATTAACAATTGGAATGCAATAATCAAAACTTTTACGCCTACAAATTCAGGTGAATTAGAGGTATTTGTTGATTTTTCTAATGCCAATACGTCTTCTGTAATGTACATTGATGATTTTGGAGTGACACAAGCATGAGTAACAAAATTGTCGATACAACCGTTAATGGTGATTTCAAACGATGCTTGGTTGACGCTGATGGCGTTGTCTATGACTTAATTTTTCCCAGCACTGCAACAGAAGACGAGATGTTTAGTCATGCCAATCGGCTTGCTGCAGTAAAGTCAGTTGAGTCAGAGGCTGATAGAGTTCAGCGTGAAATAGAGGAGAATACTGATGGCTAACGTTGTTTATGTAAACGTTAACGGTACTTGGAAACAAGCATCTGCATATTACGTTAATGTAGGCGGTACTTGGAAAACAGGATCCGAGTTTCAAGTAAATGTTTCTAATGTTTGGAAAGGAGGATCAGGCAGTGCTGTTGGTCTTCCTACTAGAGCACAGTTGGTAACGTTAGACTATCTTGATTTTGCGTTACCAACATTTGGAACTATAGACGCTAAAGCTGATACTAATTCGCAAAGTTTAGATGTTTTAGATTTTGCAATACCTTTATTCGGACAAACTGATGGATCATCAGTTTCAGCCGCTACTCCTTCAGCTGGGCTCACTTCCGGTACTTACTACCCGATATTTGCTATTGATGCTCAAGCATATACTGCTTCTCCAAGCAACACCGCAGATCCTGAGCTTAGCTTTAGAAGGATGTTGTCGTTTGACACTACAAACTCAACAGATTTACAAGGCGATGAAACGCTTTCTGAAATTAAAACTATTGTTGATGCAAGTGGCTATGCCTGTAACTCTAATTTTGGACCTACTGGCAGTGAATATATCAACGGCATTAAAATTAGACACTACCAGTCTGATTTCTCAACCTTAGAGGATGAAGCTGAGTTTACTTTTACAGGCACCACTTTTCACATTTATAATCATGTAACCAATGCTGCAACGATTGCACTTTCTGGACTGCCTTCTGCTATGGGAACTGTTCAAACAGCAACCATAAACGGCACAAGCGTTGTAGGTACTGGACAAAGTGCAGCCGATTATGTGGTTGTTAATGGTTCAACTGCTGGCAGTGCTTCTGGTTCAGATTACTGGGCAAGTGACAGCGGTGACTATTGCTTGCTTGGTGTATCTGACAAAGTCTTATCAAGTATTTCAAGTGATGCTCTCGATACCTCGTTTGCAACCACTAATGGCCTTGCTTTTGGCATCTCCGACTCTGATGGTCGGCCGTCTAGCGGCCAAACACCACGGGAAGGTATTAGCCGACGTAGTAGCTACCCATCCTTGTTGACAAACTGGCAATCTAAGTCCAGTACCGGTCATAGTGGTAATACTACTTCTGGTTATTTTGTTGTTTACGGTAAAGTTGTTTAATTTGGATCATATTGACTTCGCTTTACCGACTCTTGATGTAAGATAAGCTGGGTTACTTTAAAAACATGACAGCCTCACAAGAAAAACTCAACGCTATTGCTGAGGAACTTGAATCTGTGATCGCTAAGCACAATGAAGCGATTCGTACAGCTGATGCCTGTAAAGAGCGTGCTGTATTTTTGCAAGGAGCAGCACAAGCACTCCGTGAATTAGAAAGTGAAGAAACCGTTGTTGAAGCTGAGCCTTCGTCAGTCGAAGCCGAGTGAAGTAAAATAGGAACATATAAATAAGTTCCTATATTTAAATGGCCTACATTGGACAGCAACCGGTCGTCGGTCGTTACATCATCCTGGATCAAATTTCAGGAGGGTTTAACGGAACGACTAGTGGATTTACAATGTCCACCGCTGCGGGCCAACAAGGCGTTAACCCGGGCTTAGCCCAGAATGTCCTACTGTCGTTAGGTGGTGTTATCCAACAGCCAGGGACAGATTATATTGTTCAAGGCTCTGGAATTACTTTTACCACACCACCTACGTCGGGTACGACTTTTTTCGCTACGGTATTAGGTGATTCCCAGTCCGTAGGTACGCCAAGTGATGGCACTGTAACGCCAGCATCAATTTCAGAAAATTATAATTTTTCTTTCTCCGGAGTAACCGTATCTAACGCCGGAGAGCTACGTTTAGAAGATAGTGATGGAAGTAATTATGTAGGTTTTAAATCTGCAGCTACTGTCAGCAGCAATCAAATTTGGACCCTACCCGCAGCAGACGGCACCAACGGCCAAACCTTGGTTACTGATGGTAACGGTGTTTTTTCGTTTGCTACTGCAGGTGGTGGTGCCTCTGCAATCAATGACTTATCTGATGCTGTTACTTACGACAGCGGTGTAACCATCGGCTTAGGTACGGGTGCTCTTGCCAATGATGACGGCACAGATAACAACAACACCGCGCTCGGCTACAACGCACTAAACGCAGCCACTTCTGGCAGTGAAAATACGGCAGTTGGATATAACGCTGGAGACTCTATAACAACAGGAATTAACAATACTACCGTTGGCTTTATAGCTGGCGAGGACATAACTACCGGCTATAGAAATACTGCTATAGGCTGCAAGGCTGGCCGCAATATAACAACAGGTGGTCGAAACACCACTATTGGAGATTTTTGTGGTGGCAACCTTACGACTGGGCACAGCAATGTTGTAATCGGACAGTCTGCAGGCAGCACGCTTACAACCGGTCAAAACAATATCATTCTTGGAGATGATGCTGATGTAACCGCTGCAGGTGTCAATCACGAAATCTGCATTGGAGGCTCCTCTCATGCAACTTTCCGCTTGCCTGGTGTTCAGAACGGCGCAAGTAATGGTGACGTTCTTACCTACGACTCAACAAACGACAAGCTTGTTCTGTCAACTCCAAGCAGCGGCGGAGCATCTGCCATCAATGATCTTTCTGATGCTTATACAGCAGACAGTGGGGAGACTATCGGTCTTGGAACGGGTGCTCTTGCCAACGATGATGGCTCTAGTAACCAGGCAACTGCTCTTGGCCACAACGCACTTAATGCACAAACAACCGGCAACAGAAATACGGCAGTTGGTCATACTGCCATCAAGGATTTAACGACCGGATTCGATAACACTGCCCTTGGATACCAAACAGCTGAAAACATAACAACAGGTTATTACAACGTATGTCTCGGTAACCAAGCAGGCAGAAACTTCACAACAACTAATCAGAACATTGCTATCGGTTTTAGTGCCGCAAGTACTACCAATAGCGTTGCAAGAAGCGTTGCAATCGGTTCATATGCAGGAAGAGGACCCGGTTCTGATAACGTCGTAATCGGCCATGAAGCTAAATATCAACAGGACGGTTTTGAAAAGTGTGTGGTTATTGGCGCTCAAGCCGGCTATGAAGTTGATGGTAATGAAAATGTCCTCATTGGCTATAGGGCTGGCTATGCACTTGAGGATGCAAGTGACAATGTTTTTATTGGTAGTAGAGCTGGAACCTCTAGTATAAATAATGGGGGCAACACTTTCGTTGGTGCGCAAGCTGGAGAAGCAAACACTAGTGGATACAATAATGTTGCAGTTGGTTATCAATCTTTAGAGGCAAATACAACTGGATATAACAACACCGCAGTTGGTGATATAGCAATAAAATCAACAACTACGGGCGTTGGAAATACTGCAGTCGGATATGCTGCGTTATGGAGCAACACCACTGGTTATAATTCTACTGCTATGGGCGTTGATGCGCTTGCCGCTCAAACAACTGGTTACGATAATATTGCAATTGGTAATGATAGTCTTAACACGCTAGATACAGGATACAACAATACTGCTCTCGGTCGTCAAGCTGGTAACAGCATCACTACAGGTTCAAATAATACATGCATTGGTTACGACGCAGACGCAAGCTCTGCAACAGCAACCAACGAGATCACACTTGGTAATAGCAATATCGCTACATTGCGTTGCAACGTTCAAACTATCAGTAGTCTTTCTGATGCACGGGATAAGACTGATATACAGAAATTACCAGAGGGCTTAGCTTTTATTGACAGCTTAAATCCAGTTAAATTCCAATGGCAGACTCGTGATGGCAATGGAAAGGACGGCACATACGAAGCAGGTTTTATCGCACAAGAGCTGCAATTAGCACAACAAAATGCGAATGCTGATTACTTGGACTTAGTAATGGATCAAAACCCTGATCGCCTTGAAGCCTCTTATGGAAAACTTGTGCCAATGCTTGTCAAAGCTGTACAAGAACTTTCGGCAGAAAATCAAACACTTAAGGCTAGACTTGACGCAGCTGGACTTTGATTATGAAACTTGTTTTTAACATTCTGCTGACTGTATTGGCCTTGTTTCCTAACTTACTGATTGGTTATCTGTACATCAACAAAGATGCAATCATCGAACAGCAGAAAGAAGCTTTAATGAAAGGCATTAGTGGACAACTATCGAGCCAACTTGGCAAACAAACAGAAGCCTTAACTGGCAATATGGATTCGTTATTTACAGATAAGATCAAACCAGAAATGGATACTCAGCATCAGGGACAGCTTGATGCACTGCCCAAAGAAACAGGTCCTGCGATTCCTTTCACAACACCGTGATTCAAATTCCAGACATTGGGGTTCGGTCTATCAGACCTGTACAGATTCCTGATGTCTATTCTTGGACGCAGATAGCACCTCTTAACATTCCTTCAGCACCACCCATAACGTTAGAAATTGGCCTGCCAATTATTAACATCCCTGGTTGTGTTGAAGCACATGAAAAAAACGACAAGTCATCGACAATTTCTAGCGATGATCTTAGAGGCGTCATGGTTTTCTGCGATGCAGGAATGCCTTCATACAACCCAATTAATTACAACCCAGAACAATTAATACGTTCAAACACCCCAGCAATTCCAAATACAACGAAACCTTCTACACCCGAAACACCAGTAATCCCCAGTAATCTCCCCGGTACTAAGAAGGAATTTAAACCACCAGCTTCTGACAAAACACAAGAAGAATGCACAGAAGACTGTGATGAAAAACCTCAATTAATTGAAGAAATTAAACCAGAAAAGAAGTTAGACATTACTGACTATTTACCTGATTTACCTACAACTACTACAACGGCAGTCATTGCTGTTGTTGCAACTTCTTCTGCTCTATTAGCAAAGCCGCTTGCCGACTTGCTTCTAAAACTGATAAAGCCGACTGTGAAGAAAGCCCAGAAAAAACTGTTTGACGTACTTGGGAAGAAGACGAAGATTGAATCGGTACGTGAACGTGTCCTTGCTCAGCGTGATCGGAACCGTGCTCTTCTTGCCTTACGACGGGCTTTGAAGAAATAGGAATG
>CEOG01002776.1_pt1 | contig 11103 bp, 16 predicted proteins | sample 530301 | NCBI WGS metagenome assembly CEOG01 (sample SAMEA2619903, study PRJEB7988) | marine metagenome | biome: marine biome (ENVO:00000447); feature: surface water layer (ENVO:00002042); material: "saline water (ENVO:00002010), including plankton (ENVO:xxxxxxxx)" | depth 5 m | reverse complement strand
GCCCGTCGAGTGGGTCGGGCCAAGTGCTGGCGGGTCAAGTTTCCCGAGGGCACCAAGGACGCAAACGATGCTGTTGACAAGTTAGGAGCAGACGAAACACGCAGAATCTTCGATAATCCCGAGCCGGTTCCACTGTCCGGAGTCTATGGCGCGTCGGAATATCTGAATGACATCAAGGACATCTACGCCAATGGTCACGGGCGGGGAGCGTCCACCGGCTTCCCTGCCATTGATGAGCTGTTCACCATAGCCGAGGGACAGCTATCTATCGTCACCGGCATGCCGAGTTCGGGTAAGTCCGAGTTCATTGACCAGATCATGGTGAATCTGGCCCAGCGCGAGTCATGGAAGTTTGCCGTGTGCTCGTTTGAGAACCCGCCCCATATGCACATTGCCAAGCTGGCAGAGAAAGTCACCGGCAAACCGTTCTATGACGGGCTTGGCCCCCGAATGACAGAGGAGGAATTGGAAGAAGCAATAGTGTTCATTAACAGACACTTTGTGTTCCTTGAATCCAAGGACGGCGGCATGAGCACCATTGATAGTGTCATTGAGCGCACCAAACAAGCTGTCATGCGTCTGGGGGTGCGGGGCTTGATCATCGATCCCTACAACTACATTGAGCAGTCAGGGACTGAAGAGCACAACAGCATCAGCCATATGCTCAGTCGAATCACCGCCTTTGCCAAGGCCCACGGCATCCACGTCTGGTTTGTCGCCCACCCCCAGAAAATGTACCCCCGAGAGGACGGCACCTATGCAGTGCCCAAGGGCATGAATATCTCTGGTTCGGCGGCGTGGTTTGCGAAAGCCGATCTAGGCATTACCGTCCACCGGAGCGAGGACTGCGTTGAGATACATTGCTGGAAATCTAGGTTCAAGTGGACCGGTCAGCAGGGCGTGGCATGTCTTACATATGAGCTGTCAAACGGTAGATACCGAGACTACGCTCCGCCGGCAGAGATCAAGACGATCAAAGGAGTTGACCGGAGTTGGGAGGATTTTGATGAGTTCTAGTCGTGACGGGTGCCGGTTTTTCCAGTTTTTCCAGTTTTTCCAGTTTTCCGGGGAGCATCCTTATGTCTGACAAGTCACACACAGACCTCGGCACGAAGGAAATCTACAAACGCCACGCCGTGATGGTCGAGGGCGGCACGATGCCCCGAGCCAAGGTCATGGATCAAACACTGGTTGATCGGTATTTGATGGACGGGTTGCTCACGCTTTCCCAGCATCAGGCCGGCGAGTATGTGATGAGTCAGGCATTGCAGGCGGGGATGTACACGAAGCCCCTCAGCTCTGAGCCGTCATCGGGCGCCAGAGCCAAGGACTCTGTCGCCACAGAATCGCTGATGCGTTATGGACGCACGCTGGATTTGGTCAGCAAGCGCTTTGGTCCGTATCACAAGTATCTGGTGGAGGAGGTGGTTCTGCATGGGTGGGACGTGTCTCTGGATTCCAAAAAGATGACAGCGCTGAAAGAGGCGCTCGACTGGATATCTGAGCGGCGTCTGGCTGGTGGGCGTAATCCATTGAGGAAGTTGAAAGGTGAGTAGTTTTGATGAGCAGGTAGGCGGGGATCATTACAAGCGGTTCAAGATACAGCCGTTGGAGTATGCATTGCAGAATGATCTGGGGATTTGCGAACACGCCGTGATCAAGTATGTGACTCGGTGGCGCGACAAGGGTGGTACTGATGACTTGTTAAAAGCAAAGCATTACATCGATTTACTGCTGGAGTTTGAGGGGGGTGTGGAAAACTAGGAAACTGAGAAACTGGGGAAACTGGGGAAACTGGGGAAACTGGGGAAGGATGCGGTGGATAGCGCCTGACCAATCACATGAACATCAATTCATTGTCAGCCCCTGATCAGACGCTTATACCCGTGCCACCGCACACGGTTAGGAGTTGGGGCTAACCCAGTTTAGCACCAGTCGACTTTTTGCGTAAAGCCGCTGGGCATCTAATTATCTCAATTGATGGAGAATCTGCCTCCTTTAGCAACATAACCGATAGGTCGGCCATGATTGCTACGTCCTCTCCGAATCTCTCGGCCATCTGCATAGCCGCCTGCACTGCTATCTGGTAATCGTTTGGCTCGGCCATTCATGATCCCCTTGCGTCTGAGAAATCGTGAGTAAGCGCCGGCCTCAAGGTCAGCGCATTTGCCTACCCCGCACAAATCGGTTGATTCGTAGATAGCGGGGCAAGCGGGGGCGTGAACGCCCCCTTCCATGTCGCAGTACTGGCAAGTCATGAGACGAGTGCCAAAATAACAACCACCAGAGTAGTGAATGACATCATCGCACCAGCACCAGCAATCAAGGTCAGCATCGGTATCTGCTGAACCATGCGCTCCGCTTCCATTACCCGATCCAACAGGGCGTCTGGCATTTCGGGCGGCTTGGGTCGGACTTCTGCCTTTGGAGCAGGCTCCACCTTTTTCGCAGGCGCCTGCAGAGGCAGTGACCTCTGAGTGGTCTTGCGAATGTATGTCGCCCTCCATGCGACAGAGTCTGATGTTCTGCCTAATGCTTGGGCGATGACAGCCTTGCTGAGACCCTTTTCCAAGCACTCCTCCAGCACTGCATCGTCTTCCTGAGACCACCTCTTAAAGTGTTTTTCCATTGTGATTACTCCTCACAGTTGATGTTTGGGTTGTAGGCAGGCCATAGCTTGTCCTCAACCATTTCACAGTAGTGGCGTTCGGCGGCGACTGCATCCTCGTAGTCACCGCGTCCCACCACGGCTAAAGCGAGTAGGAGCGAAAGCACTCCCACCCATATAGAAATCGCGTTATCCATTACACCTCCCCCTTGCTGTACTTTTCTTCGGCCATGTCGGTTGCATGGGAAATAAACTCCCGCGCAACGTGGACGGATGGTGCTACGTCAAACGCGCACCGGATCACTGCATACAGGACGCCAGTCATAGCGCCAGACACGCCAGCGTGCGTCTTATCGACATCGTGCTCGCTGAGTTTGTCGAACATATCCAGCGCGGCCTGCACACCGATTTCGTAGGCGGCGCGTGATTTCAGCTCCACCTCTTCCATGTTCTCGGCTTCGCGCTTCAACAGCTCTGCGGCCCTGCGGCCCTCAAAGTCAATCACGTCACTCATAGTCACAGACCTCGCTCTCGTTGACATAGCATCCACCGATCACGATGCCGCACTCGTTTATGATGTCGGCCTCGCCGTCTTCAATGACAGTCGAGGGGTTGAACCCCCATAGCTTGGCGGCGGTACGCATTTCGGCCTCACTTGACAGCCAGTCATCCATCGGCCTGCCGGTCAGCCACAGCGTGAAGGTCTGCTCTGGGGCGTCCTCTGCTTCTGAGCAATGGGGATGGTGCGCGTTCACGCGCAGACACTCGCTACACATTCTGATCATGTCATTCACTCCTACGTTAAGACACTGTTTATGTTACGTCCGTATGGACGGACAGGCAAGTACTATCATGTAGATTCTCGATCAACTGAATGGATTTAGCAGGTCGAGTTTGTCGAGCCGCACCTCATCCGCTTTTATTTCGATGCCCAGCAGTTTGCCATCGGTCTGTACATTGCTTGCCTCCTCCTCAGCCAAGCGCATCGCCACCTCCTCATTGGGAGCCTCTATTTCTATCTCCCACTCTGTGGTCTCTGTAACCCAGACGGTGTAAGTGTTCATGCATCTATCTCCTAACTTGCTAAAAATAAGGGGGCGAACCCCCTCAGTGAATTATCCGGACACCTTGCTCTGACCAGAATGCGATTAATTCCGCGACAACCTCGGGAGGCCATACGGAATCGACTGACCCGTCAGGGCCAGCCATCTCTGCGGCCACAGCAAGCGCCGCGTTTGCATCATGAAATTGCCCTATCGGGACAACGTCATCATCAATAAGAGCAAGCCACTGCTCAGATACTGGCGTTGGTTTCTGCATGCGCAGTCCTCCTAACTTGTTAAAAATAAGGAACATCCGCCAGCCTTGCGGTGACGGGCGTTCACTGGGGTTCATGGGTAATACAAAGTTGGGTACTGGGGGCACGCGGCCCCCGTGGATCACGCCGCCTGAGCGACGATGGTGTCGGCACCGGACTCGCCGATCGCTCGGCGAATGTAGGGCACCGGCTCGCTGTCGAGCACGACAACCAGATTGTCGCGCTGGCCCAGTGCCTTCCAGTCATCGTCGTACATCTCACCATCGGTGAACACGATAACCAGATCAGACTCCAGACCGTTCTGCTCAAGCCACTCGACACCAGCGGTCATGTATGTGCCACCGCCGCAGGGCGCCTCAAGGTCGAGAAGCTCGGCGCCTGAGTAGACCTCGTCGGAACTGTGGAACTGGTGATTAGTCCAAGCAACCACAACGCCGTCACGCGGCTGGAGCGTGTCGATCAGAGACGCAGACTCGATCATGAATTGATTGAGCATGTCGCGGCTGACTGATGCTGAGATGTCAACGACAATGGAGACGCGCCCGATCTGACCAATCGACGTGGGACTGATGACACCCAGCGTCGAGAACCGGCGGCGGTGAATGCGAGACCATGTGGTCTGACCGCCAGCGCCTGCGCGGTTGAAGCGATCAGCAAGCTCTGCACGCCAGTCGGTGTCGGATGCATTGCTGGGGCGGTAGCGGTGCGAACCCTCGCGGATTGACTCAGGGAGTCGCTCAGGGTCGCGCCCCTCAGCCTCAAGCTGTTCGATGCCATCGTCGACTGATGAGCGGATGTCGTGCTCATCTTCGCGAGCGGCGGCGTCCTGCTCCTCATCGGTGCCCTCATACTCGGGCGTCAGGTGGTGATCGTGACCCTCTGGCTCAGGCAGATCAGACGGCTCGCCGGAGTCGTCGCTTGTGTCTGACTTGTCAGTGGTACCAGACCGGTCGTTGTCGTCGGACTCTGAACTGGGCTGGCCCTTGATGTCATCGTCATCGTCGGCATCGTCATCCTGCTTTTGATACAGGTCAGCGTAGACCGAATCGACAATGTCATCGCGTCCGTACTCGTCGGAGTAGCAACCCTGCGGGATAGGCTCAAAGCCCATCGCCTTGCAGTCGGAGTTGATGATGTAGTCGGCGGCTCGGTTGTAGAGCCGGTGATCGAATGACACGCTGGGTCGGAAGAACCCGCGGTCCTGATACACCTTGCCGCGCTGAGGGTGCCGCAGAATAATATGTGACACCTCATGAGCAAGCAGGAATGCTCGCTGTGAGTCGGACGCCAGACCGCGGAAAAACTCAGGGCTGATGTAAACATAGACGCCGTCAGTGGCGGCAGTGCCTACGGCGTCAGTCCATATCACCTCAGTGGCGAGAAGCACGCTGTAATGAACAGGCGCCTTGGCTTGCAGGCTGATCAGCGCCGCAATGTAGCGTCGCGAGTTGGTGAGATCAGCGGTGGGTGCGAATAGCTTCTTGGCTCGCATGGTTACACCTCCATGCCGGCAGTCTGTGCCAGCGGTAAAAGATCGTGGAACTTCTGAATGAATGCCACAGCGACACTCGACGTGAGCACCCAGCCGTTGCGGGCTGAGGTGCGGAGCAGTTTGGAACCCAGCGACACCTGCAAGTCGGGACGCAGGCGCGTGATGTAGGCCAGTGCCGCCTCGCCGGTATCGGCATCGGATGCACAGTTGATAGCGCGGTTAGCGGCCAGCAGTTGGTGACCTGTGCCATCCGGCACATTGGCACCGGTGGGGTCGGCGAATATCTCGTCCGCAGTCGGCACCTGATCGGCTTCGTCGATGTACTTTCTGAGCATGACGGCGGATTTGGCGCCAATGCTGGAGGCGATCAGCTTCTCCATGTAGCTGGGGAGGCTGGCGCCGTCGAACTCGCTGGAATCAGTGAAGGCGGTCAGGTCAGCCGCCGCATGAGTCAGTGAGCGCGGGGTGCAGAATGGGCCGTCCTCAGTGGGCACCGACTCTGCGAAAAAGCCCTCGTCTGCGTAGGCCATCGCGCAGTCGATAGCGAGAGGGTTGACGCCATTGTTAGCGGCCCAGTCGGCCCATGACTTGATGTCGAACTCAAGCTCGAAAACGCGACAGCGGCCCATGATGTGGCTCAGTATGCGATTAGCACCTGACTTGTCAGCAGTACGGTTGCCCGTCCATGCGATGATCCAGCCGTCAGGGATTGCCCAGCCTGCGAGTGTGCGCTCGTCGGGATCGAACATATCGGCAAACACCTTCTGCACGTCAGTGCCTGCCTGACCGAACTCGTCGATCAGATTGATGCCGTGGGTGAATCCCGCATCGTGAGCGGCCCACAATTCAGCAACCAGCGGCGGCTTGGTGAACTGGGTGCCAACGGTTCCGTCGTCGTTTTTGATGGGCAGTGCGACACCCGCAATCTCAGCCGCGTCACGGTTGGCAACGCGGGTCTGAATGAAACCCACCTTGTCAGTGGCGAGACCAAGGTGCTCCGCGTATAGCTCGCGGTAGCGGTTCTTTATCCACTGGGTCTTGGCGATGCCCACCATGCCGATCAGGGCGAATGGTTTGCGGTACTTGCTCGCCAGTGCGGTGCGTGCCATCTGGTCAAGCTCTGCGATGTTGGTTTGAACGTGTGACATGTGATGATCCCTCCTACAGGATTTGATTAGTCGATCAGGTCAGCGAGCAGTGAATCGCCCGTGACTATGTTAGATGCGGCGGGTGCCGCGGGTGTTGCAGTTGACGGTGCCTTGGCGACAGCCGCGAGTGCCTTGCTGGCAGTGCCGGCGGCGCGGATGGCTTGGTCGCGTTTGGTGCCGTTGTTCTTGACTTGTTCAATGTTGGGGATTGAACCGATCCGCTCGTCGATCAGATCAGCAACCTCCAACACGCGGGGGTCATTGTCGTAACCCTCTACCATGTCGCGCAGTAGACGTGCGTGGCGCTTGGCATTGTCGAGCAGTGACTGGTGCAGGCGCTTGCCGTCAGTCAATTGCTTTTCGACAACGTCCATATGCTTCTGAGCACCTTCGATGGCGGCTTGCTTGGCACCGTCGAGTTGCTTGCTCAGTCGGTCGTGATGGCGCTGTGCAATGTCAGCGGCGAGGCCAGCAGGCAATGCGAGGGTGTCGACGTTGAATACCGGCAGGGGCTCAGGCGCTCCGATAGTGACGCGGTACTTACCAGCTAACACGTCAGGATCAGGCATATCCACGTCAGACACGCGGCCCAGATCAGCGCGGTTGTGAGCGCTGTAGTACTGGCGATAGTCGGGCATGAAACCGTTGAGTGCGGCGAATGCCTCACCCTTGAGTTCTGCCAGCTTGGCGAGCACCTCCGGAACCCGTGACACGGGCACGATGCGCTTGCCGCGCTTCTGCTGTCCCTCTTCGCAGTCGGTAAAGGGGAGCGTGTTGTCATAGAGCCAAGTGCGGACACTGGCAAACTTGCTGTTGACCTGCTTGAGGTCAGTGGTCAGTCGGCCCAGCGCTCCGACACGGGTACGCACCGGCACGTTGCCGTTGACTCTGCACTCGCTAGCGGCGGCATCAGATGCCACTGCTGAGTGTTTCATGGGATCGGCTCGGCCAATGCTGATGTCGAGCACCATGTAATTGTTCGCGATAGATTGTTGCATGTTCATGTTGATTCACTCCTCTCGCAGGCTCTCTGAAACGGATTCTATTAAGGCCACGGCGCTTTCCAGATGATCCAGCGGCATCGCGGGGTCATCCAAAAAGACGAGAATGTCCAGCCTCGCCTCTTCCAGCTTTTCTATAAGTGCGTGTTGCATAGTGATTCACTCCTCAGTGATGGGTGGATTCCCATGACGCCCCGCAGGGCGTTTCGGCCTGTATCCAGCAGGCCATCATCAGATGGGTTATTGCAGTCCCTTGCCAATTAGCTCGCCGCGAAACATCCCTGCGCGGCGGTTGGGGAAGATGCGGCGTTGCTTGAACCGTTGCCGCACTTGCTGTGAGCGCAATTTGGTACAGCGGCGTGCCTGTTTGATGTGCCGCTCAAATCGCAGATTGAGTATCGGGCTGTTGCCAGCCGCGTGACACTCGGCGTGGATAACCCGCCAGTCCCACTGCGCGGGGTTGCGAGCCTCATGGCGAGACTGCAACTGCTCTAGATGTATCGCCATCAGAATTCATCTCCCTCGATTCTTGCTTCGATGTTGGGCAAGCACCTGCCTACCCGCGCAAGCTCATCCTGAGCGCGTTGCAGTGCCTCTTTCGCACCCAGCTTGGTGACAGACCATGCGTGCCCCATTACGAACGGCTCGTCAGTGCCGCGCAGACGGTGGGTTACCATGATCCATTGCTCCTTAGCGACTGGCTTGGTTTGTAGCTCCTGAATTTGCTCAACTGCCGCCATGTAATCTTTTCTCAGGTTGTGAAGCTCGTGCCTGAGTTCGCGGCTTTCGTGCCTGAGTTCGCGGATTACGATAGTGTTTTTCATATGATCACTCCTCAGTGATGGGTTGGTTTTGAGCAGAGCGCTCACTCATACCCAACGCAGTGCGCGGTGGGCATGGTGTGAAAGCTCTGTGATCAGCCACTCCACCCTACAGCGCAGGCATGGGATAGCTGATGCATCAATGCGGGGCCGGTGATGCTCCGACTGTCACACTGCCGCCCGTTTAACCTCCACATGGGCTGGCATGGTGTGCCGCTTGTTTGCTCAGGACAGTGTGGCTTGAATCACACCGACTGCTGGCCGCTCAGGTTGGGAAGGGTTGAGACCCTGCGGGATTGGGTGCCGGCTCCCCGTCGCCGGTACTACAAAATCAAACTGTCAAACTACACTGCGAATTATCCACACTCTGATCATGCCGTCAACAAGTTATATGCAAAATAATGTGAATATTGACACCCAAGTCTATGTACCTTCTATACACCAACGAAAAAATGCACGGCGTGGGTCTGGGCTGGGCCTTACTGCTGACAAGTTGAAAAAAAACTTGACAAATCCGACATGCCACTAGGAAGCCCAGAATGGCGATCTGAGAGCGATCTCGGGTGGGCCTTGCGCTACTATTAACAAGTCCAGAAAAGCGCTCAGAGGGCCATAGAAACAGCCCTTGATTTTATTGGTTTTTTTGAGACGTTGGCACGCTATTTGCTTATCGACATTGCTTACTGTCTGGCGGTCGTGATATATGCGGCGTTGCTACTGATACCGAGGTATAGACATGGGAAAGACCAGAGACAAACTGACAGCCAAGCAAATGCACTTCGCACGGTGCGTGGCGGCAGGAATGTCACAGGCTGAGGCGTATCGTGAGGCGTTCGACGTGACAGCTGAGGGGAAGACTGCAACGCATAGGGAAGCGGCCAGCAGGCTAATGGCGAGGGCTGATATACGGGCAAGGGTTGATGCCTTAGTGGCACAGCGGGAGCGGTCGATACTTGCCTCTTCGCTCTCAGATCGAGAGAGAGTCCTGAGCAAGCTACGCCATTGGGTGGATCACGCCGAGGCGGGCGATAGCAATAAAATCAGGGCAGGTGAATTGCTGGGTCGCAGTGTGGGCCTGTTCAGAGACGTGGTAGAGACCAGTGACAGCAAGTCGAGTGACGAGCTACTCGCAGAGCTGGAGACCATGCTGGAGTCAGTCGCAGACGATCAGGCCGAGCAATCGGATGATCCGGCTGATTCTGCTGGGCCAACTATCATGCATTGACCTACCCCCACCCCCCCTGAGCGAGCGGCGTGCCATATATCTGTATACATAGTGAAACACTCAAAAAATCACTAAAATTTGGCCTGTCTCACCAGTAATTTGTCTCAATCAGGGGGATTTTTCCCAGAAAAACGGCTTGGAGTCCCACCCCACCCCGTATTTTTCTAAAAAAATGGCCTAAATCTGGAAAATTACCAAAAAATCAGCAAAAAACCCTGTCTTACTGTAGACATGTTCGTGTCAAGGGGGTATATTCTCTACAATCCGGGGGAATTTCTACCCCTAGAACAGTCCTAGTACTAGAACAGTACTAGCTTAGTACCGTTCTACTGGTGCTTTTCAACTGTTTCCTTCCTATTTTTTTTTATTTATAGATTTAAGCAAGTCTAGGCAGGTCTAGACTTTCTTAGGGGGGATTCTGTGTCTGAATTTAACGGGAGCTTGTAGTGGCAGTCACTAAAGAACAGGTTAATCAGCTTTATGGCCAGCTATTGGGCCGGTCTGGTGCTGACCAGTACCTACAAGGCTGGGCAGATTCTGGTATGTCTATTGATCAGATTGCCCAAGCTATTGCGGAAACCCCGGAAGGGCAGGCATATGCGGCATCTCAAAACCAGCCCGGAGACACAACCAGCTACACCGCCCCCGGCACCACCACCAATGTAATGGGCCAGACCACGGTAGGCTCTAACGACCCTATCCAAGGCACTATTGAGGTCTTGTTTGAGCGCCAATATGGCCGCATGCCCACTTCAGAAGAGACCCAGAGATACCTTGACCAGTACAACCAGACCGGCGACATGAATGCGGTGAGTGAGGCGATTATCGCTTCTGTGCCGGTGCCTAACGAGGGGGGCGCGTCCGGAGATGGTGGCGCCGGAGCAAACCCAAATCAAGCTATTCTGGATGCAATACAAGCACAGCAGGATGCACAGCAAGCCCAGCAACAGGCATTGCTAGACCAATTAGCCGCTCAACAACAGGCACAAGCAGATATGTTTTCCACATATGGACAGGCCGCAAAAGGCGGTAGAGGACAACAAACACAGTCCCCGTTTGGTAGCACCACTCCACAGCCAACCGCTCCAACTGCACCGGCATCTCCGGCGGATGTTGACACCGGCGGCGGCTACTACCGTAATCCCTACGCGAGCGGCTATGGCATGGGCTATCAAAACCCCTTCGCCTCTCAAATGTATCTGCCCCAGACCGGCCTACTGGCTCCGTCTGGCTTTGGCGGAAAGGGCGGCTATAGACCACCCATGCCCTATGGCGGAATGCGCCCCGGCAAGGGCGGCAGGCCCGGACCATTTGGCTCTGACTATGCTGACGACACGTTAATCGCACCAACGCCACCTGTTACAGAGCCACCCGTAACAGAGCCGCCTGTGGAGCCAGTTGCCGGCACTCCGACGACTCCTCCGACAATGTATCAGCCCATGTATCCAATGTACCCCATGTATCCCATGTATGGCGGCAAGGGCGGCTAC
>CEOG01037377.1_pt1 | contig 11116 bp, 12 predicted proteins | sample 530301 | NCBI WGS metagenome assembly CEOG01 (sample SAMEA2619903, study PRJEB7988) | marine metagenome | biome: marine biome (ENVO:00000447); feature: surface water layer (ENVO:00002042); material: "saline water (ENVO:00002010), including plankton (ENVO:xxxxxxxx)" | depth 5 m | reverse complement strand
AAATACTGACAGCATTATTGGTTTTATTTGCTGGAGGACGCTTATTATTGAAGTACCTTGTTTGATCGGAAAAGGAAAAGAATGAAAATTGAAGTAATAGCTTTTGGTATAGCAAAGGATATTCTGAATGGTAATCAGGTGACATTGGAAGTGGAAAGCGAAAGCTCTGTGGCCGATGTTCGTCATGCCTTGGTTAATCTTTACCCTGCGTTTCAAGGGCTTGCTTCTTTGCAGTTGGCCGTAAATGCCGATTATGTAAATGATGATTATTTGGTCAAAGAAAACGATGAGGTGGTGCTAATTCCACCAGTAAGTGGCGGATGAAAACACTGATTCATATTACTTCTGAAAAACTCAATCCTCAAGCTTGCTTAGAGACCGTTTCTTATCCTGAATGTGGGGGCATAGTTAGTTTCGTAGGTACAGTACGCAATCAAACCAAGGGCAAACCAGTCCTTAAATTAGAATTTGAAGCGTATGAGAAAATGGCTTTGAAGGAAATGCAGAAGATTGCCAATTACGCCAAAACCGAGTTTCAGGTAGAAGAGGTGCTCATTCATCATCGTACGGGAGTAGTCGAAATAGGAGAGGAAGCAGTGGTGATTGTGGTGGCTGCTCAGCACCGAAAAGCTGCTTTTCAAGCCTGTGAATATTGTATTGATACCTTAAAAAAAACGGTACCCATCTGGAAAAAGGAATTTTTTAAAGATGGCGAAGTTTGGGTTTCTGCTCATCCCTGATATTTATCTAACGCTCAATCTGTTTAGAAATATTACTCAGTTTTTTGCTTTAAGAATTTCTTCAAATCTTTATTCGATCCGTAGAGCACAAGAATATCATCCTTTTCAAGCACCAATTCAGGTGTTGCAACACCTTGCACTTTCGATTCAATCTTACTTTTACCCAATGTGCTGTTTACTTCAATTTTCTTAATTGTAGTTAGTATTAGTAGGTTAAAACGCTTTCTGAAGCCCATATCTCGAATGGACTGCCCCACATACTCTTCCGGTACGCTGGCTTCTATAATGCTGTAGTTTTCTCCTAATTCAAAAGAGTCTACCACATTGTTCATACATAGTTTTTTGGCCCAGCGTTCTGCTGTTTCTTGTTCTGGGTGCACAATTTCATCTACACCCAAAGCTTTAAGTACTTTTTCGTGCAAAGGATTTATTGCTCTGCTAATGAGTCTTTTAACCGCTAAGTTTTTGAATAGCGCGGTCACCATTACGTTAGAGCCTTGATCTTCACCAATCGCAATAATTACAATGTCGGTGTCTTTTAACGGAAGGCCTGATACAGTAAATTCATCGGTAGCATCCATACATATGGTATGAGAAATCTTTTCTTTGAACGAATCTACTTTCGACATTGAAGTATCTATTCCAATTACCTCATTGCCTTGAGCAGTTAGCTTTTCTGCTAACGATGCTCCAAAATTTCCTAATCCAACTATGATGTATTTCATTGATTCAGATTTTAATTGATTGTAATTTCTTCTGTAGGGTATCGGTAACTTTTGTGCTTTACTTTATCCATAATGGCAATCATAATGGACAGCATACTTACCCTGCCTACAAACATGATAATAATGAGCATGATTTTGCTTACACTACTTAAGTCGCCAGTAATACCTAAACTTAAGCCCACAGTGCTATAAGCCGAAAAGCACTCAAAAGCGATTTGCATTAGACTCTTTTCTCCATCGAATATTGAAATTACCATCACCCCAAAACCGATGACCAATAGCGAAAGGGATATAATGGCAAAAGACCTTCTTACTGATATGTCGGCTATTTCTCTTCTAAAAATTTCAATTTTAGTTTTTCCTCGTGCCAAGCTCAGAATATTCAGCGTAGCTATGGCAAATGTGCTGGTTTTTATACCACCACCAGTAGAAGAGGGTGATGCGCCAATCCACATTAGCAGAAGTGTCATTACAAGAGTTGGAAACGTTAAAGCAGCCATGTCTACTGAATTAAAACCAGCAGTTCTTGGCGTGGCCGCACCAAATAGAGCCGTTACTATTTTTCCGAAGAACCCGTGCTCGGCCATTGTGTTGTTGTATTCTAGAATAAAGAAAACCACAAAGCCAATGGCGGTTAAAGAGATTGTGGTAATCAAGTTGATTCTGCTGTTTAGGTTGAGTACCCAAGGTCTGTAATTCTTTAGCCTTTCCGAAAAGGTGAAGACCTGAGAAAGGCGATATTTCAAATAATTAAGGATGTTGACCACAATAGGAAAGCCCAATCCGCCTAACACAAATGTGAAGATCAATACGATTTGTAAGAAGTAGTTGAACTTAAAACCTACATCATAAACACTATTACTGAGTGTAGAGAAGCCCGCATTACAGAATGCTGAAACTGAATGAAAGACAGCGAAAAATATTTGACTGTATTGAGATTCAAAAGTGCTGGCATCCAAACTAAAGTATATCATCATTGCCGACATCATTTCAATGCCAAAGGTGATGATAAGCACGTATTTTAAGGTGGAGAAAACTTCACTGAGCTTTTTTGAATTACTCATATCTCCTAAGGCCAATTGATTCTCATAGGTGGAACCACCTTTGAAGAAATAGCTGAAGTAACTGGCAAAAGTCAAAATCCCCAAGCCTCCAATCTGAATAAGACATATGATAATCACCTGTCCGAATTCTGTAAAATAGCTTCCAGTGTCCACCACAATAAGCCCAGTTACGCAGACAGCGCTGGTGGAAGTAAAGAAGGCGTCAATAAACGAAATTCCATCATAGGTAGCTTTGGGAAGCATTAATAGTACCGTGCCTAACAAAATGATCACCAAGAAACTTATTATAAAGAGTTGGGCAGGATTTAATACCGTTCGTTTGTAAATGAGCCTTAATTCTGAAAACTCTCGAATAAACGTAAGAACAACCGCAAATTTAATCAGGTTGTCATTGAATAGTATGGGGTGGAGTTTATGGTTCTGCCCATTGATAAGGTGGAAATAGAGTACCGTAATGGTAATGAGTACGCTGAGAATATCGAATACAAGTACCTTGGTGTTTTTCTGGTTCTTCTTCTCTATATATCGCAGGGCAATTGAGGCTAGCCCAATTCCTAGAACGACAAAATAATAACCGTTAATAATGCTTTGCGATAGGTCGGATTGACTGTAGCCAAAGTCGGCAATGAAAACCACTATTCCGAAAAAACTTATCCAGAAAGCCAGGTGATCAAGCCGCTTTAAATTGAAACGCATTATAAGAACATCTTCTGCAAACCAGCCCAGAGGGCTTTTTTCAAAGCAACAGTGGTTTCTATTTCTCCAAGGTCGTCTGCCTTCATAAAGAATTTCTTTCGATCTTCTTTTACCTCGTAAACAGAGCTTTCTGTATAACCATCAAGTTTTTTAGAATTGAAGATTAAGACATGACGGTGGTTAAACTCATTCAACACCGCTTCAATCTGTTCTGGAGAAGCCTCTTTTACATTAACCAAGAGAACATCGTCTAAACTACGTTTAACCGAACTTAATATCTTAAGTAAGAAGGCTTTTTTCTCGGCTTTTAAATGAGGTTGTACATCTTCAAAAAAGATGAGACAGTGTTTAAGGTTATTGCCTTCAGTAGGAAGGGGCTTGATGTAAATTGGTTCCGCTTCTTGTACAATAGGGGCAGGCTCCGTTTGAGGCCTTTTTTCCTCTAGCATATCTACCTCTTCAGTTTTGACTGGTTGTGCCGAAACTGCTGCAACATCATCTTGAATGAGATAAATTTCTTCGGTAATAAAATGAGAAAGAAAGGATATATCCTCAGCCATGACGCCTTTTGTTATTTTGCCCAATCTAACAATTGTCTATTAAAATACAGACTATGATTCGAAGAAAAGACTTTTTAATTCAGTTGCCTCATCTGGCTTCATCCTTTTTGCTAAAACAAGTCTAAGTTGCCTTCTCCTTAATGCGCCTTCGTAATGCTCCTTTTCTTCTGGTGTTTCAGGAACTAGTTCTGGCACATCAATAGGCCTTCCGCTTTGGTCTACAGCCACAAAGGTAAAATAGGCACTGTTGCTCTTGAATTTTCGCCCAGAAGGAATGTTTTCTGCCCAAACCTCACAGTAGACTTCCATAGATGAGTTGAATGAACGAGTTACATTGGCTGTAAGCGTAACCACGTCACCTAAGGCAATAGGCTTTCCAAATGAGATGTTATCAGCAGAAGCAGTTACCACAATACGGTTAGAATGCTTTTGCGCTGCAATGGCGGTATTAATGTCCATCCAGTGCATCAGTTTGCCACCCATAAGGTTGTTAAGCGTGTTGGTGTCGTTAGGGAGGACTAGCTCCGTCATGGTTACACGTGAATCCTTGGTGGTTTTTGTTTTAGCTGCCATACTCTGATTTTATGCTGCAAAGCTAATGCGGTTAGTTGAAAGAACGGAAGGGAATTTGATTTTTATAAATTTATAAAACTATATATTTATATAGTTAAAAATAAATACATTTAAATATGTTGTTTATTTCATGTTTATTTTTTCCAACCATCATTACCCAGTAGGGGTACGAACTTGAAATCATGGAAAACCTCTTTTCGCAATTTGTTTCCTTCAAGTCGGGTAAGTCTAAGCATTTGTTGGGTTTTGGCATTGCCTACAGGAATTACCAAACAACCATTCACTTTTAATTGGTCTATCAGCGCATCGGGAACGGTAGGGGCGCCAGCGGTAACAATTATTTTATCGTACGGAGCAAACTTAGGCAGTCCTAGCGACCCATCCCCATAAAAGAACTTGGCATTGTAGCCCATTTCTGGCAGGGCAAACCGTGTGCGTTCATAAAGTTTTTTTTGGTACTCAATGGTATATACTTCCGCGCCAAGCTCTAAAAGCACAATGGCCTGATAGCCCGAACCTGTTCCAATTTCCAACACCTTATCACCTGGTTTTACATTAAGCAATTCGCTTTGAAAGGCTACGGTGTAGGGCTGAGAAATGGTTTGGCCTTCACCAATAGGGAAAGCTTTGTCTTGGTAAGCATGTTCTACTAAGGCATTCTCAAAGAAAAAGTGTCGCGGAATTTTACCAATGGCATCTAAAACGCGTTCGTCTTTAATTCCCTTAGACCGAACTGTTTTTACAAGTTGCCTTCGCATTCCTTTATGTCTGTAGCTGTCTTCCATAGTGAAGAATCGGCATTGAATTTCCGATATGTGTATTGAGTTAATATGTGTAAAAGAGAGAAAGCGCTAAAAAAAATCAATTTCTTAACGCTTTCTTTTTGAATGATTTATGTCAATTTACCCTATTCAGTAATTGAAATCAAGTAGTAATTCTTTTTCCCTTTCTGAACCAAAAAGTACTTATCCTGAAGAAGTCGAATAGCAGGTTTTGCATTCATGTCTTCAATTTTAACCTTGTTAATGCTCACACCGCCATCTTGCAGCATTCTGCGGGCCTCGCCTTTCGATTTGAAGATCACTTCTTGAGTAACCACAGAAAGTAGATCAATTGAGTTTTCGGTTTGGTCTAAGTCTGCTTTTGAAACCTGTACTTGAGGAACGCCTTCAAATACAGAAAGCAATGTGTCTTCATCTAAAGACTCAAGGTCTTCAGTGGTAGATTTTCCGAAAAGAATATTTGACGCTTTAATAGCCGTTTTTAGATCTTCTTCAGAGTGAACTCTTACAGTGATATCCTCGGCTAGAGCTTTTTGTAAAACTCTCAAGTGAGGGGCTTCATTATGCTCAGTTTCTAAAGCCTCGATCTTTTCTTTCGTTAGAAGTGTAAATACACGAATGAAATTTGATGCATCTTCATCAGATGTATTTAACCAAAACTGGTAGAACTTGTAAGGGGAAGTTTTCTTAGGGTCTAACCAAACGTTTCCGCCTTCTGATTTCCCGAATTTAGATCCATCTGCTTTTCTAATCAAAGGAGCAGTCATGGCAAAAGCCTCGCCCTGTATTTTCCTTCTAATTAATTCCGTGCCCGTAACAATGTTTCCCCACTGATCAGAACCACCCATTTGTAGTTTGCAATCGTAGTTTTGATTCAAGTGAAGGAAATCGTAGCCTTGAACCAATTGGTAAGTAAATTCAGTGAATGACATACCGCTTTCCAGCCTGTTCTTTACAGAATCTTTGGCCATCATGTAATTCACGGTAATGTGCTTACCCACTTCTCTAATGAAATCAAGGAAGTTAAAGTCTTTGAACCAATCGTAGTTGTTTACGATTTGTGCTGAATTTTCACCGCAATCAAAGTCTAGAAATTTACGAAGCTGTTTTTTTTGTGAGTTTAGGTTATGGTTCAAGAGTTCTTCTGAAAGCATTGGTCTTTCAGATGATTTACCTGATGGGTCACCCACCATACCTGTAGCACCACCCACTAAAGCGATAGGCTTGTGTCCGGCTTTTTGAAGATGAACCAAAAGCATTACGGGAACCAAGTTACCAATGTGCAGGGAATCGGCAGTAGGATCGAAGCCAACATAACCTGTGGTTTGCTCTTTATCTAGTTGTTCTTCTGTTCCAGGCATAATATCGTGGATCATGCCTCTCCATTGTAGTTCTTTGATGAGTTCGCTCATTAGGTATATTTTGAATTCGGAGCGCAAATATAGAATTTGAAAGGCGAGGGTGAAAGGCAGAAACAAAAAAAGCCTTAGATTTCTCTAAGGCTTTTTGCGGAACGGACGGGACTCGAACCCGCGACCTCCTGCGTGACAGGCAGGCATTCTAACCAGCTGAACTACCGCTCCAATATCTTTGTTTGTAACCCCTTTCGTTTAAGGTGATGCAAAAGTAGTATACTGTTCTTTATTTACAAACATCAGGAGCTAAAAAAACGAACTAATTTCTCGAAAAATCTTCAACCCTTTGGTCTTGAGTAGGATAAATATTTCGGCAATGTCGATTTATTTTGATGAAGAAGTGATCTATTAACTTTTGGTAGGCAAATCTGAGGCATTTACCATCTTAGACCGTCCTTTGTTGTAGGTAATTTACTTAGGAATGGATTTGCGCTTTTTGCGGAGTGCAATGTATTTGTATTTATTCTTCTTTGTACTTGAAAGTAATTGAAGAGGCTCAGTTACTTTCAAGCCCTCAACCTATAATATATTAAGTCCATGTAGCGTATTGCATGGGCTTATTTTTTTGTCCTGAATACTAGGAGTAACTTATATAATACCTTTCATGTTTGTTAACTTAGGGTTTGTAAAGCTAAAAAGAAGCCATGGAGGTTATAATACAAGAACAGGAAACAGATAGCAAAGGCAGTTTTTATTTTGAGAAACAGGGCGAACGATTAGCGGAAATGACGTTTTCAAAAGCTGGGCCTGATAAAATCATTATAGATCATACTGAAGTGAGCGATACTTTAAGAGGTACTGGTATGGGCGCAAAGCTTGTAGCTTATGCAGTTGAATACGCTCGCAAGAATAAAGTTAAAATCATTCCGCTTTGCCCTTTTGCAAAGGCTACGCTAAAACGCCATGAAGAATGGAGTGATGTACTCTAATCAAAATTAAGTACTCAACTGCGTAATTGATGTAGTAGGGCTTAGGCTGTTGAATTCTTCGATTACTTTATTAACTGAAGAAAAGTCTAGCTCACTTTCGAAATTTTTATTGCATACTTCTATTGAGGCTTTGAAATAGCGGATGATGGAGTCTTTATTATTTCCATACGCATCGGCTTTATACATATTTAGAAGCCCATGAAGTAAGGCCAACATTACCAATGTGTCTGACTTGCCATAAATTCTTATTTGAGTAATGTGGTCATCATAGAGTTTTTCAAAAGTAATTTGCTTAAAAAATAGCCTGTCTTCTCCTTCACTATCTTGAATCACGTACTTTTCATTCATCTGAACTTTCTTGATGTAGAGTAAAGTAAGCAGATGAATTGCCTTGATGGCTGTGCCTGGATCATTAATACCTGGGCTAAGTGCTTTTATAGCTATTTCAGAAATTTGCTTAAAACCAAACACATAATGGTCGCTCACCCATTCTTGCGGGTATAAGATAAAGCAACTCTCGATTTTATCTTTTAACTCATCATCAATCTGCTTATCGATCTGAAAGAGTGGGGCATTCTCAACAAAGAAACAGCCAATGGGCTCGAGTATTTGAACTTTGACTTCGTGATGTTCACATAGCTCAACCAGCTCTTTTACTTTCATCTTTTTAAAGTAGCCTGCTTTAGATGTGTTTAGGGTAAACCAATTTTCTGTATCTGGTTGTTGACCTTCTTTTTCATCTTCATCTAAAGTCAATCGATCCATTTCTCTTTTCGTTTTAGAATAGATACTATCTAATATGTTATCTACTTGAATATTCTGACTGATTGTATGGATGAAGTACATGAAAAACGCCAAACAAGTAATGCCAAAAATCATGGCTAGAAGAATGCCGAAATCAGGCGTGCTGATGGTTTCTTCCGATTGTACATTGACAATGAGTATGAGGCTGTAAACAATACTGCCAAGGTAAAAGCCGAGTACTACTTGGTTAGATTTATCGGTGATTAAACCAGGAATAACACGAGGAGAAAGGGTAGAGGATGCCCTATTGAGCACAATCATTACCATAGAAAAGCTGAATACCATTAATGAGATGATGCTTCCAACCAAGGTGCCTAATACTAACCTGGCATCTTCTTTACTTTTCACCAAAACAAATGAGATACGATCCTTTAAGTCCATCATGAATGGCTCATATTCAATGAGCATTATAATGGTTGAGAAGATTAAAAAGCCTACTGCAATTAGTGTGGGATAAAAGGCAATACTACCTGTTATGGACCTGTAGGTTTTGTGTAGTAAGTTTTGGGTTGATTTCATTTATTGTGGATAATGGAGAGTGCTAAGAGTTCGTTTTTTCTTAATTCCTTTCGATACTTAACCTTTGCTAGCTTCTTCTGTTCATACTGGTGTAGTTTTCCTTCAACCAAAATACTTAAAACTTTAGGGTGGATGTAATATTCACGGCATGTGGCAATTGTGTTACCAAGTACTTTGGCTACTTTTTTCACTATGGTTGTTTCAAGGTTCAGTCTGGGGTTTTCTTCAACAGCTTTTAGGGCAGACGGATAAGAATCAATGGCGACCACAGTGCCACCCCATGTTCTGAAGTCTTTTGCTGTAAAATGACTTCCGCTAATTTGATATAAGTATTCATTTACATCGCTGGAATCTAATTTTTGACTTTTTCCTTGCTCATTAATGTATCTGAAAACTTCATAACCTGGTAGTTCTGAGCTTTTACGAATTAGCTTGGCTAGTTTTTGATTCTTGATGGTAATGTTTCTGTATTTACCACTTTTTGCTTTGTAGCTTAGTTTCAATTTAGAGCCTTCACTTTCAAGGTGCTTTCTTCTTAAGGTGGTTAGCCCATAGGTTTCATTTTCTTTCCTATATATATGATTGCCGATTCTAATGTAGTGTTGATCCAATAATGAGACTAAGACTGCAAGTATCTTCTCTTTTGGCCAGCCTTTCAATTGAATATCTTTCATGGCTTGTTTTCGAATAATAGGAAGTGCTTGTCCGAATTGAGATAGTTTATTGTACTTCTGCTTTTGCCTAAAATCGATCCAAAGCGGATGATAGATATATTGTTTTCGCTGTTTTAGATCGTATCCGGTTGCCTGTAAATGACCAAATTCATGTTCGCAAATCCATACTTCTTCCCACATTGGGGGAATCACTAAGCTGTCAAACCTTTGTAGCAAAGCTTTCTCTTTTACGGTCTTACCCTTTTTTGTTTGATAGATGAACTTATCACCTTTTTTTACGCGCTTAAAGCCATCACATTCATCAGAAATGTATTGAATGTTATGTGGGCAGTTTTCCAAAGGGCTCATGAAGCGATGTGTTTGTGTCTGGGTATTGGAGTTTTTTTTAAGTGTAGCTATTCAATTTTTAAACCATATTTATGATTTGTTGAAATTGATGTTTTTTGAATGTTAGGTGTAGTTTTTACTTCCTAATGCATGATTTCATGGTTTGGTATTGGGTAATTATTTCACACTTGTTTGAGTAGACTTTACCGAAATAGGCATAAAAAAAGCAGCTATTTTTTATGCTGCTTTTTTCACTGGTTAAATCTTGATATTACCATGAAGATGTTTTTAAGTCGCGTGTAGCTTGTAGAATATCTCTTCGGCTCACTTGTCCTTTTAACCTTCCATTTACATCTACTACAGGAAATCTTCTGTAGTGAGTTCTTAGAAACTTTTGAGCGCAGTCCAATACGTCCATATCAACAGAAATGGTAGCCACGTTGTTGCTCATGTATTCTGCTACGGTTATTTTTCCGTGATGAAGGTTGTGGTAGGCTTCGTCTACCATAATTCTCATACAATCAATCTCTGAAAGTATTCCAATGATTTTCCCTTTTTCATCAATAACAGGTGCGCCTGAAATATGCTTTTCTAAGAAAACATCCATTGCATCTGCAATGCTTTGTTCTGGTGTGAATGAAATTACTTCATGGGTCATGTAATCCGTAACTGGGCGATACTGCTGAACGCCTTTAGGGATGTCTGGTGCTTTTACTCCTTGGAAATTCATATAGCTTCGATTTAGTGATTTTGAATATTTATCAATTTGAAGTATAATATACTGTAAATCAGTTAAATATCAAAACTATAGATTGGCAGTAATTGTTTTATCAAGTGTATATTTTGATTGCGTTTTATTGCTGTTTGGCTCCTACATCAATAAAAAAGGAGCTTATTCAGTAAATAAGCTCCTTTCAAATAATGAGTAAAAACTCAATTATCTTTTATCAATAGCCGTATAAGACCTTTCGTTATAACCAGTATATACTTGTCTTGGTCTTCCGATTGGCTCTTTGTTCTCACGCATTTCTTTCCATTGTGCAATCCATCCTGGAAGTCTACCCATGGCAAACATTACTGTAAACATATCGGTAGGAATACCCAAAGCTCTGTAGATGATACCTGAGTAGAAGTCAACATTTGGATATAGTTTTCTTTCTACGAAGTAAGAATCATTCAAAGCTTCTTCTTCCAAGCCTTTAGCGATATCTAAAATAGGGTCGTTTACTCCTAATTTTTCTAAAACATCGTCAGCTGCTTTTTTAATAATTCTGGCTCTTGGATCAAAGTTCTTATAAACTCTATGTC
>CEOG01031084.1_pt1 | contig 11161 bp, 7 predicted proteins | sample 530301 | NCBI WGS metagenome assembly CEOG01 (sample SAMEA2619903, study PRJEB7988) | marine metagenome | biome: marine biome (ENVO:00000447); feature: surface water layer (ENVO:00002042); material: "saline water (ENVO:00002010), including plankton (ENVO:xxxxxxxx)" | depth 5 m | reverse complement strand
AGACAATGCGGGCGAATGGCGTCTACACGGCGCTGGTTTCCGGCGGCTTCACATTCTTCACCAGCCGGGTACGCACGGCGCTGGGCTTTCATATGGACATGAGCAACGAGCTTCTCTTTGAGAACGGGGCGCTGACCGGCGTCGCGGCGGAACCGATCCTCAATTCCGCCGCCAAGCTCGCGACGCTGGAACGGCTGATGACGGAAAAAGACATCCCGCGCAGCCTGACGGCCGCCATCGGCGACGGCGCCAATGACATCCCGATGATCGAAGCGGCGGGCCTCGGCGTTGCCTTTCATGCCAAGGAAAAGGCGGCAAAGGCGGCCGATGCCAATATCCGCCATGGCGATCTAACCACCCTGCTGTATTATCAGGGCTACCGGCATAGCGAATTTATTGATTGATGCGCAGGATCACGAGGGTCTAACCCGCACATAAAAATGGCGCTCCGAGAGCGCCATTTTCTGTTTCATATCCGTGGGACAGGAAAAGCGATCAGCTTTCCTTGTCCAGCTTCAGGGCGATGAAACGGGAATTATCGCCCCGTTTTAACAGCAGCAGCACCGACTTTTTATCCGACTTTTCAATTTCAGCGAGGCGGCCTTTTATCTGATCAGGCGTCGTCACTGGCTCAAGCTGGGCTTCCGTGATGACATCTCCCGGACGAATGCCTTTTTCGGCCGCTTCGGAGTTTTGCTGCACATCGGTGACCAGCACGCCTTTCACATCTTCGCTGATACCGAACTGTTCGCGCGCGGCGTCATTGATGGGCGAAAGCTGCATCCCGAGCACATCAAGGCTTTTGCCCGCGACCGGTTCCGAGGAAGATCCTTCCGCCATGGCGGTTTCAGCTTTCTCAAGCTCGCCGAGAACAACCTTGGACTCCACCGCCTTGCCGCTGCGCCAGAGTTCGACCGTCACTTCTGAGCCGACTTTCGATTCCGCGACCAACCGGGACAGCTCTCGCGGTTCACTGACCTTTTCGCCGTTGAATTTCAAAATCACATCCCCGGCCTTGATCCCGGACTTAAAGGCAGGACCATCTTCGGGAACACCAGCGACCAGAACGCCGTCGGTATTTTTGAGATCCAGCCCTTCGGCAATTTCTTCTGTTACCGGCTGGATAACAACGCCGAGCCAGCCACGGCTAGTCTTGCCGAATTCAATAAGCTGTTCGACTACCGGAATGGCAAGCTCGGAGGGAACAGAGAAACCGATCCCGATGCTGCCCCCGGACTGCGAGAAAATAGCCGTGTTAATGCCGATGACCTCACCATCCATATTGAACAGCGGACCGCCGGAATTCCCCTTGTTGATGGACGCGTCTGTCTGGATATAGTCATCATAGGGGCCGGAACGGATATCTCGCCCACGGGCCGAGACGATACCGGCCGTCACTGTGCCGCCAAGGCCATAAGGGTTGCCAATGGCAAGCACCCAATCGCCAACGCGGGCATTGTCACTGTCGCCCCATTTAACATCGACCAGGTCGCGCTTTTCCGGATCAATTTTGAGGACGGCAATATCCGTTTTGGGATCGGTACCGACCAGCGTTGCGGCCAGGCTTTCGCCGTCCTTGAAAATCACCTTGATTTCTTCGGCGCCGTCAATGACGTGGTTATTGGTGATGACATAGCCGTCATTCGCATCAATGACAAAGCCGGAGCCGAGCGAAGTCGCCTTGCGCTCCCGCTCTTGGCCGCCCTGTCCCCGGTTGCCGAATTCCTTGAAGAAATCTTCAAACGGATGTCCTTCGGGAAGGTTCGGGAACAAGCCGCCCTGCGGCGTCTTTACGGTTTGGGTTGTCGAGATATTGACAACCGCCGGTGACAGTTTCTCCACCAAATCGGCAAAGCTGTCAGGGGCCCCACGCGCCTTCGCATTGAAGGCAAAGACTGTCATCAAGGCGATAACTGTCAGGGTCGATATGATAATGGCACCATATTGCCGGAAAACCGGCGCGGGCGCCGCCACGGGCCGGGCATCTTTTGTCACCGGTTCGGGCATTGCTGAATATCGGTTATACAACTTCGTCTTCCTTCCAATTCCGACTCTCTGCCATTATTCGGGGATCGATCAGCAGAGGATCAACTGACAATATGAGCCCCCCTCATTTGCCCGCCGCAAGATCCTGCGGCGACATCCCGCTGTATGTACCTAGAAATCAATTAAGGCAAAAATGTGCAAATCAAACCTGTTTTAAAAGAAAAATGGGTTAAGTAAAAAATGCATTCTATTTCAGCAGCCAAATCACATTACAGTCGGATCAGCCAGACCGAAATGACACCGATTATTGCCGCCCCCAGTCCAAATATGCGCAAAATATGGCTGGGCGTATTCATGGCTGAAATCATCATTCTTTTCATCCCGTCCGGGAACAGCGCATACAGGACGCCCTCAAAGAACAGAACCAGCGCAAGCGCTAGCAGAATTTCCTTTAACACGCAGTACTCTCCATAAGGAAAACGGCCCGCAGGAAAACCTGCGAGCCATTTGCTTCTGCCTAGTTAGGCGCCTTGCTTTCAACATTTTGCTGATCGAAATAACGGAAAAAATCCGATTTGGGAGACAGCACCATGGAGGTATCGCTGTCGGACATCGAACCGCGATAGGCCTGCATGGAACGATAGAAAGAGAAGAAGTCTTCATCCTTGCCAAAAGCCTCGGCGAAGATACGGTTCTTTTCCCCGTCCCCTTCACCGCGCAGGATTTCGGAATCCTTGCGCGCATTGGCGATCAGGATAGTGCGCTCCCTGTCTGCATTCGCCGTGATGCGCTGAGCGCTTTCCGCACCGGTCGCGCGGATTTCCTTGGCTTCCTGTTCACGCTGCGACCGCATACGGTCAAACACCTTTTCGCTGTTTTCCTTCGGCAGATCCGCGCGGACAATACGGACATCGATCACATCAATACCAGACACCTTGGCTTCGGCATTCACCTGTTCCCGGATCTGGTTCATCAGGTTGGACCGTTCGCCGGACACAATGCTATTCAGGATCTGGCGACCAAGATTCTGCCGCATTTGCGAATTCAGGATTGTCTCAAGCCGCTGATAGGCAACCTGCAAATTACCATAGGACTGGTAATATTGCAGCGGATTGGCAATGCGGAAGCGGGCAAAGCTGTCCACCATAAGACGCTTCTGATCGCGGGTGACAACCTCTTCACGCTGCGTGCTGACGGACAGCACACGCTTGTCCACATAAACCACATCCTGCACAAACGGCAATTTGAAATTCAGGCCAGGCTCCTGGATTACCCTTTGCGGATTGCCAAACTGCATGACGATAGCCTGCTGCGTCTGATGGACCGTAAAGAGTGATCCCGCCGTAACAATGCCGACAGCCACGAGAAGAACAGCGAGAACAGTCAAAAAAGTCTTGTTCATTTGGACGTCCCTCCCTTTTGAAGTTCATTGAGCGGAAGATAAGGCACAACGCCGCTTGTCCCGTTTGAACCACTATCGATGATGATCTTGTTCGTGCCCGAGAAAACTTCCTGCAAGGTTTCGAGATAGATGCGCTGACGCGTCACGTAAGGCGCCTTGGCATATTCTTCATAAATGGAGAGAAAACGCGCCGCCTCACCTTCCGCTTCGGCGATCACCTGCTGCTTGTAACCTTCGGCTTCCTGGCGAATTTTTTCCGCCTGACCGCGGGCGCGGGGAATAATGTCATTGGCGTAGGCCAGCGCCTCGTTCTGCGCCCGTTCCTTGTCCGCTTCGGCGGCCTGCACGTCACGGAAGGCCGCAATCACCTGGGGCGGCGGCTCTGCATTCTTGAGCTGCACCTGCATGATGTGAACGCCCGCGCCATAGTCATTGAGGACCTGCTGAAGACGCTCCAGGACTTCTGTCTCAACCAGCAGACGGCCTTCGGTGATGGCGGCGGTAAGGTTAGTGCGGCCGATCACTTCGCGCATGGCGCTTTCCGCCGCGGCCTTGATGGTCAGATCCGGCTGATCGATATTGAAGAGATACTGCCCCGCATCACTGATCCGCCAGAGAACGGTAAACCCGATATCGACGATATTCTCATCTCCCGTCAGCATCAGGCTCTCGGCCTCCACCGGAGTGGCACCGCCGCCCCGCGTCGGACGGAAACCAATCTCAAGGCTGTTGACCTTGGTCACTTCAGGCGTCAGAACGGATTCGATCGGATAAGGCAGATGATAGTTCAGGCCCGGCTGCGTGGTATTAACCCACTTGCCGAAACGCAGGACAACGCCTTGCTCCGTCGTTTCGACCTTATAGAAGCCGCTTATCAGCCATGCGACCAGAAGAACCAGCAATAGGATAATGATGCCGAGCTTGCCGCCGCCGCCGCCGGGGATCACGTCTTTAAGACGCTCCTGCCCCTTTTTTATGATATCCTCCAGATTAGGGGGTTGCTGGCCACTTGGCCCCTGCCCCCAAGGTCCGCGATTGCCACCGCCACCCTGCCAGCCTCCGTCGTTACCACCCTGATTACTCCAAGGCATAGAATAGCATCTCCTTCATTATCCGCGCTGCTTTTTGCGCGTTTGCTTAACCCGTTCAGTCGCGTTATATGACACCCAGCATAATTCTGCAATGTACCAGGCATGAGAAAGGGGCAATTTCACGCCAAAATGCCGAGGCTCGCAGTTTTGTGATCTGATGCCTACTATTTTGTGCCCGAAGTGGAGTTTTCAAGCATGTCACCAATAAATGAGCAAACCATCCTCAATTGTCTTGACCAGGTGGTTGATCCCAAATCGGGCAAAAGCGTGGTGGCGCTCGGGCTTGTTACCGGGCTGGTGATCAAGGACGGCAATGTCGGCTTCGCCCTAGAAATCAATCCGGCGGAGGCAAATGAGATGGAGCTTTTGCGTAAAAAATGCGAGCAGGCCGTCTTCAATCTGCCGGGCGTGAAATCCGCAAGCGTCGTTCTGACGGCGGAACAGGCAACGACGCAAGCCGCCGCCCCTCGCCCATCGCGGCCGCAGCAAACACCGCAGCAACCGGCGCAGAAGCCCGAAGTACCAGGCGTCGCCGCCATCATTGCTGTCGCGTCGGGCAAGGGCGGTGTCGGCAAATCCACCTGCGCGGTCAATCTCGCGCTCGGCCTCAAATCCCTTGGCCTCAAAGTCGGGATGCTGGATGCGGATGTCTATGGCCCGTCCCTGCCGCGCATGCTCGGCCTCAAGGGCAAGCCGCAATCAAAAGATGGCAAGAAGCTGATGCCCATGGAAAACTGGGGCCTCAAGGTCATGTCTATGGGCTTTCTGGTGGAGGAAGACACGCCGATGATCTGGCGCGGCCCGATGATCATGAGCGCGCTACAGCAAATGGTATTCGATGTGGAATGGGGGGAACTCGATGTGCTGGTCGTTGACATGCCGCCCGGCACCGGCGATGCGCAGCTTACCCTCGCCCAGCGGGTGCCTCTGGCGGGTGCGGTGATCATTTCCACCCCGCAGGACATTGCCCTCATTGATGCGCGTAAGGGCCTTAACATGTTCAGGAAAGTCGATGTTCCTGTTTTCGGCATCATCGAGAATATGAGCTATTTCCTCTGCCCCTCCTGCGGGGAGCGGTCGGATATTTTCGGCCATGGCGGCGCCCGGGAAACGGCAAAGGAGCTTGGTACCGATTTCCTCGGCGAAGTGCCCCTGCATATGGATATCCGCAAGACATCCGACGCCGGTACGCCCATCACGGCAAGCGAACCCGACAGCGCCCATGCCAAAATCTACTGCGGCCTTGCCGAGAAAATTCAGGAGAAGATCGAAGCGGGACTGGGAGTAAACAGAGGTCCCAAAATCGTGATCGAGTAATTAAAAAAGCCCGGAAAATTCCGGGCTTTTCTTTTATCTGAATGCCAAATCCGTCAGGCTTCCGAAACCCGTTTTAGGCCGAGAGCAGCCTGCGCGGCGGCGAGCCTTGCAATCGGGACACGATACGGCGAGCAGGACACATAGTCGAGCCCGACGCGTTCGCAGAAATCGATGCTGGCCGGATCGCCGCCATGTTCCCCGCAGATGCCAAGCTTGATCTTCTCCCGCGTCGCCCGTCCCCGCTCCGCCGCCAGCTTCACAAGTTCGCCCACTCCCTCCTGATCAAGGGAGACAAAGGGATCGGTCTCGTAAATACCCTGCGTGATATAATCTTCAAGGAAAGAACCGCTGTCATCACGGCTGATGCCGAAGGTGGTCTGGGTCAGATCGTTGGTGCCGAAGGAGAAGAATTCCGCCTCATGGGCAATCTCACCTGCCTGAAGGGCCGCGCGCGGCAGCTCAATCATGGTGCCGATAAGATACTCGATCTCCTTGCCGGTCTCGGAGGCGATGGCTGCCGCCACATTCTTGATCTTGCCTTTCAGGATTTCCAACTCCTTTTTGGTGGCAACGAGCGGAATCATGATTTCCGGGATCACGGTCTCACCGAGATCCTTGCTGACAAGGGCGGCCGCCTCCAGAATGGCGCGGGCCTGCATCTCGTAGATTTCCGGGAAGGAAATACCGAGACGGCATCCGCGATGGCCGAGCATGGGGTTGAATTCATGCAACTGCTGCGCCCGGTGACGGAGCTTGGCCGGATCCGCGCCCAGCGCCTTTGCCAGATCGCCAATTTCCTCATCGGATTTCGGCAGGAACTCGTGGAGTGGCGGATCGAGCAGGCGCACCGTCACCGGCAGGCCCGCCATAATCCGGAATAGCTCGACAAAATCGCCGCGCTGATAGGGCAGCAGTTTATCGAGGGCGGCCTTCCGCTCGTCTGTCGAATCCGCAAGGATCATCTGGCGGACGGAAACAATCCGCTCCGCATCGAAGAACATATGCTCCGTCCGGCAAAGGCCGATGCCTTCGGCGCCGAACTTGCGGGCGGTTTCCGCATCCAGCGGGGTTTCCGCATTGGACCGCACCTTCATACGGCGGATTTCATCGGCCCAGGACATCAGCTCGCCAAACTCGCCGGACAGTTCCGGCATGATCATCTCGACCGCGCCCAGCATGACTTCACCTGTGCCACCGTCGATGGTGATGATCTCTCCTTTTTTATATGTCTCGCCCAGCACGCTTAGCGTCTCATTCTTGTAGTCGATATTGAGCGATCCGGCGCCGGACACGCAGGCCCGGCCCATGCCACGGGCGACAACGGCCGCATGACTGGTCATGCCGCCGCGGCTGGTCAGGATACCTTTTGCCGCATGCATGCCATGAATATCTTCGGGGCTGGTCTCGATCCGCACCAGAATGACGGCCTTGCCTTCCCCGGCGAGCTTTTCCGCCTCGTCACTGTTGAAAACGATCTGGCCGGAGGCCGCGCCCGGACTTGCCGGCAGGCCGCGGGCAATGACATTACGGGCCGCTTTCGGGTCCAATGTCGGATGCAGGAGTTGATCAAGAGAGGCCGGATCAATCCGCTTGATGGCCTCCTCTTTGGTGATCAGACCTTCCTGCACCATGTCGATAGCGATTTTAAGGGCGGCCTTCGCCGTCCGTTTGCCGGACCGGGTCTGCAGCATCCACAGCTTGCCCTGCTGCACCGTGAATTCGATGTCCTGCATGTCGCGGTAATGCGCTTCCAGCTTCTTATAGACATCCACCAGCTGCTGGAAGACCCCAGGGAAGACTTCTTCCATCGACAGCGCGTCAGCACCGGATTCAAGGCGTGCTTGCTTGGTCAGATTCTGTGGCGTGCGGATACCGGCGACCACATCCTCGCCCTGCGCATTCACCAGAAATTCGCCATAGAAGATCTTTTCGCCCGTGGACGGGTTACGGGTGAAGGCCACACCGGTCGCGCTGTCGTCGCCCATATTGCCGAACACCATGGCCTGAACATTGACGGCGGTGCCCCAGCTTGCCGGAATATCATGCAGACGGCGATAGGTAATGGCGCGCTGGTTGGTCCAGCTGTTGAACACCGCACCGATTGCTCCCCAGAGCTGATCCTGGACATCCTGCGGGAAGGGACGGCCGAGTTCCTCCGCCACCTTTGCCTTATACTGGCCGACCAGATTTTCCCAGTCATCCGCCGTAAGGTCCGTGTCGAGCAGATAGCCTTTTTCCTCTTTCAGGATTTCCAGCAGCTCTTCGAAATGGAAATGATCGACGCCGAGCACGACGTCGGAATACATCTGGATAAAGCGGCGGTAGCTGTCATAGGCAAACCGCTTGTCCCCGCTCTGCGCTTCCAGCCCCTTCACGGTCTCGTCATTCAGGCCGAGGTTGAGAACGGTATCCATCATGCCCGGCATGGACGCGCGGGCGCCGGAGCGGACGGAGACGAGAAGCGGCTTAGCCGGATCGCCAAAGCTGCCACCGACCGAGGCCTCAATCCCCTTGATCGCCGCCTCCACCTGGCCAGACAATGCCTCCGGATAGGTCTTGTTGTTTTCAAGATAAACCGTGCAGACTTCCGTGGTGATGGTAAAGCCCGAGGGGACCGGCAGGCCGAGGTTGCTCATTTCGGCGAGGTTTGCGCCCTTGCCGCCAAGAAGATTGCGCATGTCGGCGGTGCCGTCCGCCTTTCCATCACCAAAAGAATATACCCACTTCGTCATCTCAAATTAGCCCTTCTGATGTTAAATTCAGTCGCTTTGTGTGCGTTATACAGATGCTCATACGCGAAAAAGGTAAAAATTAACCTTCAATTTTTGAGAAATCCGCCAATTGATCCAATAAATTACGAATAGAGGACAACAGCCCCAGCCGGTTTGCCCGCAACTCGGGATTATCCGCATTAACCGTTACCTTGTCGAAAAAAGCATCAACAGGTTTACGCAGGCGTGCCGCCGCGGCGCCAGCCGTCCCAAACGCGTCGTTGCCGACAGCCGTGGCGACCAGCATGGTCACCTCATCAATACGGGACAGCATCGCCTGTTCCTCGTCTTCTCGAAGGAGATCAGCATCGACCTTCTGGTTATAGGTCACCCCGTCCTTTTTCTCTTCGATCCGCAGAATGTTCGCCGCCCGGCGATAGGCAATGAGCAGATTGGCTCCATCATCCGTTTCCAGGAAGTTTGAGAGGGCCTCGATACGCGCCATCAGCCGGACCAGATCATCTTCATTCCCGACACCGAAAGCGGCAGAGATATAATCATGGCGGACATTCTGCTCCTTCAAATGCACTTTCAGGCGGTCGGCAAAGAAGGCAAGCAGTTCTGCCGCATCCAGCATCCCCGCGCCCTTATGTAACTCGCCCGATTTCTCAAACAGCGTGAGCAGCGGCAGGCGCAGTTTGTTTTCCAGCACCAGCCGGATCACACCTAGCGCAGCACGGCGCAGCGCGTAAGGATCCTTCGATCCCGTCGGTTTTTCATCTATGGCAAAAAAACCGGTCAAAGTGTCGATCTTGTCGGCAAGGGCAACAATAACGCTCACCGGATCCGTCGGGCAGCTATCACCGGGGCCAAGCGGGGAATAATGTTCCTGGATTGCTTTGGCGACCTCGGGATTTTCGCCGTCATGCGCCGCATAATAGCGGCCCATCAGCCCCTGCAGATCGGCGAACTCGCCCACCATTTCGGTGGTAAGGTCGGCTTTTGCAAGCCGCGCAGCCCGTGCCGCGAGCGTGGCGTCCGCCCCCGGAACGTACGGCGCAATTTCCGCCGTCAACACCACCAGACGCTCTACCTTCTCCCGCACGGTGCCGAGCTTCGCATGGAAGATGATTTTTTCAAGATCCTGTACCCGGCTTTCCAAGGTCCGCTTGCGATCCTGATCCCAGAAGAACCGCGCATCGGAAAGCCGCGCACTCAGGACCCGCTCATTTCCCGCTGTGATCGCCTTGCCACCATCTTCGGCGCGCAAATTGGCGACAACGATAAAGCGCGGCGCCATTTTCCCGTCCGGTCCGGCCAGCGAGAAATATTTCTGATGGCTCCGCATAGCGGAAATCAGGGCTTCCTCCGGCACGCTCAGGAAACTTGTATCAATCGATCCAATCAGGCTTTCCGGCCATTCCACCAGACCTGCCACCTCGCTCAACAGGGCCGGGTCGTCAATGACGCTCAACCCTTCAACACCGGCGAGTCGCGCGGCGTCTTTGGTAATGATCTGCTCCCGTTCCTTCCCGTCAAGAACAACATAGGCGGATTTCAGCCGGGCACGATAGTCCGCGAAATCTTTGACGGCAAATGCCGCCGGAGCCATGAAACGATGGCCATATGTCTGGTTATTGGCGGTCAGATGTTCCCACTGCAACGGCACCGTCTCGCCATTGAAAAGGCAGAGGATATTATGCAGCGGCCGCACCCAGCGGGCGGAATAGGCGCCCCATTTCATTGGCTTCGGCCAGGGCAGCGCGGCAATGGCCGTATTCAGCAACTCCGGCAACACGGCAATGGTGGGGCGTCCCTTTGTCTCGATCACCGCATAATAAAAGCTTCCTTTGTCGGTTTCCCGCTCTTCAAGCTTATCATGGGTGAGACCGGCGCCTTTCAGGAAGCCTTCAATTGCCTTCTCCGGCGCGCCGACACGGGGACCACGACGCTCCTCGAACGTATCAAGCTGCGCTGCGGGCAACCCATCGACCACAACAGCAAGACGCCGGGCCGTGGCAAATCCATCCAGCCGGTCAAAATCAAGTCCCGCGGCTTTGAGTCCTTCTCCCACCAGCCGCGCGAGATCATTGGCGGCCTTGTTCTGCATACGCGCAGGGATTTCCTCGGAGAATAACTCCAGCAGCAATTCCGCCATTTACGCCTCCTCCTTGAGGTGACCGCGGGATTTGAGCCACTGTTCGCAACAGGCTTTGGCCAGCGCCCGCACCCGGCCGATATAGGCGGCGCGCTCGGTCACGCTGATGACCCCGCGCGCATCCAGCAGGTTGAAGAGATGGCTCGCTTTCATGCACTGGTCATAGGCGGGCAACGCAAGGCCTGCCGCGAGGATCTCCTTGCACTGGATCTCCGCATCCTCGAAATGGCGCAGCAAAATATCAACATTGGAATGTTCAAAGTTATAGGCGGAGAATTCCTTCTCGTTCTGCAAGAAGACATCGCCATATGTAACGCCGTCGGCATTCCATTTCAGATCGAACATCCGGTCCACACCCTGCACATACATGGCGAGACGCTCCAGGCCATAGGTGAGTTCACCGGACACCGGGCTGCATTCGAAGCCGCCGACCTGCTGGAAGAAGGTGAACTGGCTGACTTCCATCCCGTCGCACCAGACTTCCCAGCCAAGGCCC
>CEOG01037191.1_pt1 | contig 11164 bp, 10 predicted proteins | sample 530301 | NCBI WGS metagenome assembly CEOG01 (sample SAMEA2619903, study PRJEB7988) | marine metagenome | biome: marine biome (ENVO:00000447); feature: surface water layer (ENVO:00002042); material: "saline water (ENVO:00002010), including plankton (ENVO:xxxxxxxx)" | depth 5 m | reverse complement strand
CGCTGCCGAGGCCGCCGCAGGACGGGCAGGCGCCATAGGGGTTGTTGAAGGAAAAGATACGCGGCTCGATTTCCTCGATCGTGAAGCCGGAGACAGGGCAGGCGAATTTGGAGGAGTACATGGATCGTTCCTTGCTGTCCGCATCCTCCACCGCAAAAAGCCCGTCGGCGAGATCGAGAGCCGTTTCGATGGAATCGGCAAGCCGCCCCTGTATCTCGTCATTCAGGACGACGCGATCGACCACCACGTCAATATGATGCTTGATCTGCTTGTCGAGTTCAGGCACTTCCTCAATATCATAGATTTCGCCATCGACCTTGACGCGCTGGAACCCGCGCTTTCTGAGATCGAGAAATTCCTTGCGGTATTCACCTTTGCGGCCGCGAACGATGGGCGCCATCAGGTAAAGCCGCTTACCCGCGCCCATGGCCATGACCTGATCAACCATCTGGCTGACGGTCTGGCTCGCAATTGGCAGGCCCGTCGCCGGGGAATAGGGCACGCCGATGCGCGCATAGAGCAGGCGCAGGTAATCATAGATTTCCGTCACCGTGCCGACGGTGGAGCGGGGATTCTTTGATGTCGTTTTCTGTTCGATAGAGATGGCGGGGCTGAGGCCGTCGATATGATCTACATCGGGTTTCTGCATCATTTCCAGGAATTGCCGCGCATAAGCGGACAGGCTTTCCACATAGCGGCGTTGCCCTTCCGCATAAATAGTGTCAAACGCAAGCGACGACTTGCCCGAGCCTGACAACCCGGTGATCACAACAAGCTGGTCACGGGGGATATCAATATTCACATTCTGCAAGTTATGTTCGCGGGCGCCGCGGATGCTGAGAATTTTCTGCATTCGGATCATATACCTGACGTTAAGCATGAAACTGGTGCGGAATTTATCGGGTCGGGACGAAAAATGCCAGTGCCAATCCAAAAAAATGTTTTCATTTTGTTCACGGTCGGCATTCTGGTCGAAAAGCACTGGCCAGAGCTGCCGTTGCACGTTATTGTCTGGCAGGATTTTTTGCGACATTACAGAATCGGAAGCGGATAACACTATGGCGGGCAGCGTTAATAAAGTCATTCTTGTTGGAAACCTCGGCGCGGATCCGGAGATTCGCTATATGAACAACGGGCGGCCCGTCTGTAACCTGCGCGTTGCGACATCTGAATCCTGGCGGGATCGCGACAGCGGGGACCGCAAAGAGCGCACCGAATGGCATCGTGTCGTGATTTTCAATGAAGGACTTTGCAAGATTGCCGAGCAGTATCTTAAAAAAGGTTCCAAGATCTATCTGGAAGGGCAGCTTCAGACCCGTCAGTATGAGCAGGATGGCATTACCAAATATTCGACTGAGATTGTTTTGCAGGGCTTCAATTCCGCGCTGACCATGCTGGATAGCGCCGGTGGCGGGCAGGGCGGCAGCTTTGGCGGCGGTGGGAGCAGCGGCGGCAGCGCAGGCGGATTTGGCGGCGGATCATCGTCCGGCGGGAATGACCGCAGCTATGGCGGCCCGGCGGGCAGCGGTATGGGCGGTGATTTTGACGACGATATCCCGTTCTGAACGACGTGCTGGACGGCGAGGCGCCCCTTGAAAAGCGACCCAATGCGGGTCGCTTTTTTTATGTCGTTTACATATTTTGCAGGGGCAGGGCGGTGGTGAACTTGATTTCTTCCATGGCGAAGTTTGAACTGACATCGGAAAGATCAATGCGGCGGATCAACCGCTGGTAAAAACGATCATAGGCGGCGACATCCGGCACTACCACCTTGAGAAGATAATCCACATCGCCGCTCATCCGGTAGAACTCTGTTATCTCGGGGAACTGTTCCACCACCGCCGCGAATTTCTGTAGCCAGTCTGCCTCATGGCGGCTCGTCTTGATGGCGACAAAAACGGTGACGGGAAGGTTGAGCTTGCCCCGGTCGAGCAGGGCGACTTGACCGCGGATGACACCAGTTTCCTCCAGCGCCTTGATGCGGCGCCAGCAGACGGTGCGCGAAGCGCCAACTTCCTCCGCCAGTTCGGCGATGGGAATACGGCTGTCCCGTTGCAGGCGGGAGAGGATTTTGCGATCCAGTTCATCCATGAAAAATAATTACACTAATAATTAAAAAATAGAAACATATGTTTCGAATTTTTGCTTTTGTATGACAATATAGGATAAATATTTCATGATTTTCTGTCATTATATCCTTGTTGCATAACAAATCTGCTGCCCCGGAACAAGGAATAGGATCATGCTGAAACATTTCACCGCCCATCCCGCATCGGTCAATGAAAGCTATCTGGAGCATATGGAGATGTCCGGTTCCTTTGCATTCCGGCTGCTGCTTGCCGCTATCTGCGCGGCCCTTCATGCGATTTTCCCCTTTCTCTTTGAGAAGACGGCAAGCGGCATAATCACCGATCTTTTCCACCGGATGGGGGCGGGGCGCGTCCGCCATCGGCCGACGGGATCAGCGGCTCAGCAGGCGCTTGACAGCGCGGCGCTCTAGGCCCGTATCGGTCCGCGCGACCGGATGCAGCGGGGCGCTAATATAAGGGTGCTAGAGGTTGCGCCGGGGGGGGATTTCTTGTAGAACAGGGCAACCCTTTCCGGTGCTTCGGAAAAAGGGGAGTTTCCCGTTGTTTTTCTATCGGGTTGAGCCCGTTAGCCCCAGGATTATTCAGGAAGTCTGCCTTGAGCGAAGTAACCCAGCCGCCTGCTGACAAACATATCGTTCCGATCACTATCGAAGAGGAAATGCGGCGGTCGTATCTCGACTATGCCATGAGCGTGATTGTGTCGCGCGCGCTGCCCGATGCGCGCGATGGGCTGAAGCCGGTGCACCGGCGCATCATCTACGCGATGTATGAAAACGGCTATACCTCCGACAAGCCGTTCCGCAAATCGGCCCGCGTCGTCGGTGACGTGATGGGTCGCTATCATCCGCATGGCGACAGCGCGATTTACGATGCGATGGTGCGCCTTGCGCAGGATTTCTCCATGAGCCTCACCCTGATTGAGGGGCAGGGTAACTTCGGTTCCATGGATGGCGACAAGGCCGCCGCTATGCGATACACCGAAGCGCGGCTGGAAAAGGCGGCGGAAAGCCTGATTGATGATATCGACAAGGAAACGGTCGATTTCGTTAACAACTATGATGATAGCGAGCGCGAACCATCCGTTCTGCCGGCGCGCTATCCGAACCTGCTGGTCAATGGCGCAGGTGGCATCGCCGTCGGCATGGCCACGAACATTCCGCCGCATAACCTCGGCGAGGTGATTGATGGCGCGCTCGCGCTTCTTGAGAAGCCGGAAATGGCGGTAGAGGAGCTGATCGACTATATTCCGGGCCCTGATTTTCCCACCGGCGGTATCATTCTGGGGCGCAGCGGCTCCGTCAGCGGGCTGACCACGGGGCGGGGTTCCGTCATCATGCGCGCCAAGGTCGATGTGGAGGAAATCCGCAAAGATCGTCAGGCGTTGATCGTCAGTGAAATCCCCTACCAGATCAACAAGGCGCGGCTGGTTGAGCAGATTGCCGATCTGGTGCGGGCCAAGAAGATTGAGGGCGTGGGCGATCTGCGCGATGAGTCCGACCGGCATGGCGTGCGCGTCGTCATCGAAATCAAGCGCGAGGCCATGGCGGAAGTGGTGCTGAACCAGCTTTACCGCTTTACTTCGCTGCAAACCTCCTTCGGCGTCAACATGCTTGCCCTCAACCGGGGTAAGCCTGAACTGCTGAACGTCAAGCAGCTTCTTGAAGCCTTCCTTGATTTCCGCGAGGAGGTCATCTCCCGGCGGACGAAATATCTGCTCGGCAAGGCGCGGGAGCGGGCGCATGTGTTGATCGGCCTCGCCATTGCCGTTGCCAATATCGACGAGGTGATTGCCCTGATCCGCCGGGCGCCCGATCCGGCGACGGCGCGCGCCGAGTTGATGGCCCGCAACTGGAAGGCAGAGACAGTTGCGCCACTGATCCGACTGGTTGATGATCCTGAATATATGATCGGAGAGGATGGCACTTATCGCCTGTCGGAAGCGCAGGCCCGCGCGATTCTTGATCTGCGTCTGCAACGCCTGACGGCGCTTGGCCAGAATGAAATCGGCGACGAGCTTAAGGACCTTGGCGAAAAAATTCTCGATTATCTCGATATTCTTTCCAGTCGACCGCGCCTGATCGGCATCATCCGCGATGAAATGCTGGAGATGAAGGAGAAATATGCCGTTCCCCGCCGGACGCTGATCGAGGAAAATGAGTTCGAGCATGATATCGAGGATTTGATCCAGCGCGAGGATATGGTGCTCACCGTCAGCCACAAGGGATATGTGAAGCGGGTGCCACTCTCCACCTACCGGCCGCAGCGCCGTGGCGGCAAGGGACGCGCCGGGATGCAGACCCGCGATGAGGATTTCGTTACGCAGGTCTTCGTCGTCAATACCCATACGCCGGTGCTGTTCTTCTCCTCTCTCGGCCGGGTCTACAAGCTGAAGGTCTACCGCCTGCCGCTCGGCTCCCCGCAGAGCCTTGGCAAGGCCATCATCAATCTGCTGCCGCTGGAACCGGGGGAGGTGATCTATACCCTGATGCCGCTGCCGGAGGATGAGGAAAGCTGGGGCGATCTGGAGCTGATGTTCGCGACGGCCAAGGGCAATGTCCGCCGCAATCAGCTCAGCGATTTCTCCAATGTGAAATCAAACGGCAAGATCGCCATGAAGCTGGATGAGGATGATCAGCTTATCGGCGTGCAGATATGTACGCCTGATTCCGACGTGCTGCTGGCGGCCAAGGGCGGCAAATGTATCCGCTTCAAGGCGACGGATGTGCGTCTGTTCAAAGGGCGTGATTCCAGTGGCGTGCGCGGCATGAAGCTGGCCAAGGGCGATAGTGTGATCGGCATGTCGATCCTGAAATCCATGGATGCGGATACGGAAACCCGCGATGCTTACCTGAAAGCGCGTAAATCCATTGATGAAACGGGCGCTGTGACGGATTATGCGGGGCTTGATACGGCTCAATACGAAGCGTTGCTCGCAGAAGAGGAAGTGCTGCTCTCCATTACTGAAAATGGCTACGGCAAGCGGACCAACGCCTATGAATATCGTGTGACAAACCGCGGCGGGCAGGGAATTATCAATATCGAAACATCCAGCCGGAATGGCAATGTGGTGGCCACCTTCCCGATAACGGAGGATGAGCAGATCATGCTGGTCACCAACGGCGGCAAGCTGATCCGCACGCCGGTGGTGGATATCCGCATTGCCGGGCGTAATACGCAAGGGGTCACCCTGTTCAAGACCGCGGAAGGGGAGCAGGTGGTGTCGGTGACATCGCTCGCAGAATCAAAATCAGAAGATGACGCCGCCGAGGAGGCTGATCTCGCCGATGAAGGCGGGAATGGCTGACATATTGTGGAACTGACAGATCAGGCAAGCTAACGCAGAGAAGTAGCGAGAAAAGAGAGGACGTGTCATGTCAAAAAATCGAGTAGGTCTGTATCCGGGAACGTTTGATCCCATTACTCTCGGGCATTATGACATTATCCGCCGGGCGTCGAAGCTGGTGGATACGCTGGTCATCGGTGTCGCCATGAATCCCGGCAAGAATCCACTGTTCACGGTCGAGGAGCGGGTCGATATGGTCGCCAAGATGACCGAGGAATTTCCCGGGACCAACTTTGTCGTGCGCCCGTTCCAGAACCTCCTGATGCATTTCGCCGAAGAGGTCGGTGCCTCCGTCATCATCCGGGGCTTGCGCGCCGTGTCCGACTTTGAATATGAATTCCAGATGGTCGGCATGAACCGCCGCCTGAACTCCGAAATCGAGACTGTGTTCCTCATGGCCTCTGACCAGCATCAGTTTATCGCGTCGAGTCTGGTCAAGGAAATCGCCATGCTGGACGGGGATATCCGTAAATTTGTCTCGGCAACCACCGCGCAAAAAATTGTCGAGCGGGTTGAGTTCATTCGGAGCAAATCCAAATAATTGTCAGAAATCGCGGGGATAAGTCTCGCGACATGAAGGAGAGAATATATGGCACGCGATCCGGAAAATACCCTGTATCTCGAGTTGAAGGATGGCCGCGTTGTCATCGAAATGCGCCCTGATCTGGCGCCGAACCATGTTGCCCGTATCAAGGAGCTGGCACGGGACGGCTTTTATGATGGGATCGTCTTCCATCGGGTGATTGACGGTTTTATGGCGCAGACCGGTTGCCCGCATGGTACCGGCACAGGCGGCTCGGGACAGAAACTGGAGGCTGAATTCTCCGGCGAAGCACATGTGGAAGGCACCTGCTCCATGGCGCGGGCGGCCCATCCGGACAGTGGTGATAGCCAGTTCTTCATCATGTTTGACCGGGCGCCGCATCTCGACAGCCAGTATTCCATCTGGGGACAGGTTGTCGAGGGTATGGATGCCGTGCACAAGATCAAGAAGGGCAATGCTATGAACAATGGTGCCGTCAATGATCCGGACCGTATCGTCAGCCTGAAGGTGGCGGCCGACGTCGACTGATTTCACCCTGTCATTCTTTTTGGGCGCGAACGGTCCGCATGCCGGGCCGTTCGTTTGCGTTTAGATTATGGACGTTGACCTTTTCGACTTTACCCTGCCGCCGGAACGCATTGCCAATCGACCGGCCAGCCCCCGCGAATCCGCAAAACTTTTGTGCGTCGCGGACGGGCTGTCGGATCATACCGTCGCCGATCTGCCGGATCTGTTGCGGGTGGGGGATCTGCTGGTCTTCAACGATACCAAGGTGATCCCGGCGCGGCTGCGGGGCGCGCGGCGCGGGGCGAAGATTGAAGTGACGCTGCATAAAACCCTTTCCGCCGATAGTTGGCGAGCGTTTGCGAAACCGGCAAAAAAACTGAAAGTCAGTGATATCATAGAGTTCGACGATGGATTTAATGCGCTGGTTTCAGAAAAATTCGCAGGCGGCGAGGTGACACTCTCCTTCTCTCACAGGGGGCCGGAACTGATGGAAAAGCTGATGGAGGTGGGGGAGATTCCTCTGCCGCCCTATATCAGCAGCCAGCGCGCCGTGGATGAGCAGGACCGCCGCGATTATCAGACGATCTTTGCGAAAGATGAAGGGGCGGTGGCGGCGCCGACGGCAGGATTACATTTCACCGACGAACTGATGGCGGTCTTCAGGACCCGCGGCATTGAAACCGTCATGACGACACTGCATGTGGGGGCAGGGACTTTCCTGCCGGTGAAGGTGGCCGATACGGACGATCACCGGATGCATGCGGAACGCGGCTTTATCACCGCGGCGGCGGCGGCAAAGATGAATGCGACGCGGGCCAGGGGCGGACGCATCGTTTCAGTCGGGACAACCAGCCTCCGGCTTCTGGAGAGCGCGGCCGATGAACAGGGGGTGATCCATCCCTTTGAGGGGGAGACGGATATCTTTATCACGCCGGGATACCGCTTTCGCGCCATTGACCTGCTGATCACCAATTTCCATCTGCCGAAATCGACCCTGTTCATGCTCGTCTCCGCCTTTTCCGGGCTGGAAACCATGAAGGCCGCCTATGCCCACGCCATCGCGGCGGAGTATCGTTTTTATTCCTATGGCGATTGTTCGCTGCTATATCCGAAGACATGACAGACGATTTCCACTTTACCATTCATGCGACCGACGGCGCAGCGCGGCGCGGGACCTTAAAAACCGCTCATGGGGATATTCGTACGCCTGCTTTCATGCCGGTGGGAACAGCGGCAACGGTAAAGGGCATGACGGTGGAGGCGGTACGCGAGACGGGGGCCGATATTCTGCTCGGCAATACCTATCACTTGATGCTGCGTCCGGGATCAGAGCGGGTGAAGCGCCTCGGCGGCCTGCATAAATTTATGAACTGGCCGCGTCCGATCCTGACCGACAGTGGCGGGTTTCAGGTAATGTCGCTGAATGAACTGCGCAAAATTGACGAAAATGGCGTTACCTTCAAATCCCATATCGACGGCAAGCGCTTCGAATTGACGCCCGAACGCTCCATGCAGATACAGAATGATCTGGATGCGACCATCACAATGGCGTTTGATGAATGCACACCCTATCCGGCAACGCATGATGTGGCGGCAAGCTCCATGCGCCGTTCCATGCGTTGGGCGGCCCGGTCGCGGGATGCATATGAGTTGCGGTCGGGCTATGGCCTGTTCGGGATTGTTCAGGGTTCCACCTTTGAAGATTTACGCCTTGAGTCCGTGGCGGCTCTTACCGAAACCGGCTTTGATGGCTATGCCGTTGGCGGGCTTGCGGTCGGCGAAGGGCAGGCGGAAATGTTTCGCACGCTGGAATTCACAACGCCCGCCATGCCGCAGGATAAACCCCGCTATCTGATGGGGGTGGGTAAGCCCGATGATCTAGTGGGCGGTGTGATGCGCGGCATCGACATGTTTGATTGCGTCCTGCCAACCCGCTCAGGCCGTAATGCGCAGGCCTTCACCCGCCATGGCACGATCAATATGCGGAACGCCCGCCATGCGGATGATCCGCGCCCGCTGGATGAAAACTGCGGCTGTCCGGCCTGCCGCAACTATTCGCGCGGATATCTCAACCATTTGTTCAAGGCGAAGGAGATGCTGGGCGGGATGCTGCTCACCTGGCATAACCTGCATTACTATCAGGATGTGATGGCGGGGATGCGGTCAGCGATCGAGGCGGGACAGCTCGCCGATTTTGCGCTCGACTTTTATGCCTTGCAGGAACAGGGTGATATCGAACCGGTTTAAAGATGTCCCGCGAAGGGGGATAATCGAAGCCGCCTTTGCCTTAGAGGGGAGGGTGGAAGGGGCAAAAACAGCTTCGATCAACCTTGGACGATTTTATCATCCGCCCGAAACTCTTAACATAACGTTAATTTTTTTGCGGGCGGCGTAATTCCATCGAAAATCAGGGCGGAGAGAGACATTTGAGCTATTTCAGCTCTTATTGCCGCTCGCCACACTCTCTTTGCTGTCCGGGGGCAGCGCCTCTGCCTTGCGAATGGAAGCAGACGCTGCCGCTGCGGGCGGCGTGGCGGTTGTGGTCGGAGCATTGGTGACGGCGGAGATGATCCGCTCGATCACATAAAAGATTAACTCGACGCTGTAACCGGCAAGAAATGCAATAGCAAGCGGGCTGAAATCAACCAGGCTGGTCGCGGTGTCATTCAGACTGGAGAGGGAGGAGGCATGCGGCGTGAGAGAGTGCAACTCCGCCGGGGCATTGGTGAAGAAATAGCCGGCCATGATCCCGGCCAGCGGTCCTTGCGCAATACGCAGGCTGTATTCAATATGCGAATTGAGCGAAAAGGTCAGGGTTTCGATATCTTTCGGGAGCTGGCGCAGCACATAAAAGGACGCGCCGAGAAGGCCATAAAGAACCGGCAGCAGATAGGCCGAAATGGCATGCAGCATATATTGCGCCGAAACATAGTGGATATGGATTTGCGCTTCATCTGATAAAGTACCATAGCCGGAGCGGTCCATCCGTGTCCGATCGATCAACAATATTCGGCCCCACATGCGGTTCCAGCCTTTAAGCTCCAGAATTTCGGCATCCCGCCAGTTCTTGAGAGAAGAAATCTGCTCACGCAGCTGTTGCCTTTCCGCCTGTGTCGAGGTCGGGGCGCCAGAGCCGCCTGCCGGTTTGTCAAGCGCCAGAAGCTGGGCCTGCATCGAGGCGATGCGGTCTGTCTGGCCTTTGATATCGGTCACCAGATTATTGCCGACGGACCAGAATATTTGCAGGATAATCAATGAGACCAGCGTCACCAGCGCCAGCAGCTTGTAATGAAAAACCGACTTCTTTGTAAATGGTCCGCTGCTGCGGCCCTTGAGAGAGCCGATCAGGCCGGGTTTTAGCCGATCCAGATCATGAGTGGCGCGGATGCTATCAATGGAAATCGGGCTTAAAGCCCGCGACAAGGCTTCATATGCCAACCAGAAACTGCTGGCAAGTTCAGGGGTTATGAGGTTTTTTTCAAAGGCGTCTTCAGTTGTGAGAATGGTCCGTATGATTCTCGGGTCAAGCTGTATGCCGCGCTCCGCCGCGATCATCAAAAGAAGCTGGGCATCAATCAGCGCCCGCGACAGAATGGCCGCCGTGACCTGCCCTCCCGCCTTTTCATGCGGGCCGGAGCCGGATGATGAAAACCATTTGCGGGACACGCCCATGCTATTCTCCTTCGCCAAGGGACGTTACTGACGCACGTCCTGTGATCGTTTTGGCGACGTGCGCCCGCCGGAGGACTTGTCTTTACCAACCGGGACGCGCTACAACGAACGTAATGAACGCAGAGAGGGAAATGCCGTGATTGTCTATGGGATAAGGAATTGTGATACCTGCCGGAAAGCGTTGAAATGGCTGGATGCCGCGGGGATTGATCATCGTTTTCATGATTTCCGGAAAGACGGCCTCACGGAAGAAGAACTGGCGCGCTGGCTTGCCGCCATTGATCGCCAGCTGTTGATCAACCGCCGTGGAACGACTTATCGTCAACTTGACGCGGCGGACAAAGCGGCGCTGGATGGAGCGGATCCGTCTGCGATCTTGCTGGCGCAGCCGACACTGATGAAACGCCCGATCTTTGTGTCGGATGGGAAGTATCTGGTCGGGTTCGGGGACAAGGAAAAGGCCGTTCTGAAAGACTGGGCGGCGGCCTAAAGCCCGGCCTTAATCCAGCTTCTGCACATAGCAGAGAACATGGTCGATATTGACCTGATCCTCGCTGAGGGGCAGGGCGATCAGCCGAAGCGTCACCTCATCGAGACTGGCCGGGAAAAATTCCGTCCCGTGTGTCGGCTTGCCCGTAATGGCGACCTCCCGCGCTAATCTGAGCACCCAATCGACGACCATCGGTGAAAATTCCACATCCGGATTGATATGTCGTTCCGGAGTGCCGCCATACGCTGCCTGCCGGACAGCGGTGACGAACCCATTTTCAATCTGCAACCGGCCGCCCATATGATCACAATGCACCAGCGTGCAGTTGGGCCAGTAGCGGCCGATCATTCTGGCATCGAGACTGCGCCAGTCGGGATAACGCTTGCCGTTGCGAATGCCCATCCAGTAGGACAGGATATCCGGTGTCGGAATCTTTTTTTGCCATCCGGAGACGGCGGGGCGGAGCCGGTTTGGCCGACGGGGCGGTAGGGGAACGGCGGGCGCTGGCGACTCTTTGG
>CEOG01037746.1_pt1 | contig 11224 bp, 4 predicted proteins | sample 530301 | NCBI WGS metagenome assembly CEOG01 (sample SAMEA2619903, study PRJEB7988) | marine metagenome | biome: marine biome (ENVO:00000447); feature: surface water layer (ENVO:00002042); material: "saline water (ENVO:00002010), including plankton (ENVO:xxxxxxxx)" | depth 5 m | reverse complement strand
AAATATCAGTCACCCTTTTAAGCGAAATTTGATCCATTTCTTCCGCAGTAGGCAGTCCTCCAACCCAAGGGTTATCTCCGAACATAATTTTTTGAGATTCTAGCTGATACTTTATATCTGGGCTAGAGCCAAAATTTGAATAAAGTGTCTTCATTCTAGTAACCCAGCTTTTGAAAGCTTGTTCATCGTACCGTACGGTGGTAAACTTTAAGTGCACCATTTGAAAAAACGTTTCCAAATCCTTTAAGCTCGAAAAGCCCGACATGCTTTCTTCATATTGACCAATACTTGCACCTACGGATGCGGTTTTCCCAGTCATAAATTTACCCAAATCAACCTGGCTAAACTCGCCAAGCCCCAGCTCAGCTATAACCTGACTGGCATTGGTCAAATCTATAAACTCATCGGCAGAATAGAGCGAAACACCGCCATCGCTATAAGCGCTCATCCGCACTTCATCGTTCTTGAAATCTGTAGGTTTTATATAAACTGTAGCTCCATTTGAAAGCGTGAGCTTGGTAATGCCCGTAGGTTCATTAGTGCTTTCACCTGTAATTTTGCCTGGTTTTGGTGCAGAGGTCATTAAAGTAGTTGCCAATTTTTCTTCTACATAAGGCTCAATCGATTCGTCAGTTCGCACATCCTTCATTATTGCTTTCAGCTCATTCTCTGAAGGAATATTCGCTTCTTGATCTGTTTTGGCTGTAATAACAATAGTTTGGTTATCTTCCGTAATCCATCCTTTTACTAGCTCATTAATCTCTTCAACTTTAATGGTTGGAAGTATCTGATTTACGAGGTCTAACATTTGTTTTTCGCTCAACAGTGTTCCTCCATTCAAGAAATGTTGCACATAAGTATTTACAAGACTACCCGATTGTGCTTTGTCTGCCTCTTTGGCTCTTCTATCGTATGAATTAAGGTATAGTGCTTTCACTCGTTCAAGCTCTACATTGGTAAAGCCGTACCTTCTCACTCTTTCATTCTCTACCATAGCAGCTTTAAGCCCCTCTTTGAACATGTCATCCTTTACATTCACTACAATGCTATATTCCTTTTTATGCTTGCCTAGCGAGCCACCATAGCCACTAAAGCTGAATAAGTAAGGCGGGTTTTCTGATTGTAATTTTTCTCGCAATCGTTGGTTGATCATTTGACCATACAGACCGTTCAGAATGCTCTTTCTGAAATCTTCTAGTGTATTTTCTGGCTTGTGAGTTCCTGGGGTAATAAAGCCTACTGCAATTGAGCTTCCAGTAGCTTCATCATCAGTAGCTACTGCAATGCGGGTTCCTTTGAAAGGTGGTAAATCATAGTATTTTCTCTCCTTTGGCTTTTTAGGGTTTTCCATCGACCCAAAATACGATTTGATTTTAGCCTCCATTTCAGCTAGATCAAAATCGCCTACGGCTACAATTGCCATTAAATCTGGTCTGTACCAATCACGGTAATATCTCTTGGCTGCATCGTATTTAAAATTCTGTAATACAGTTTCCTTACCAATAGGCAGTCTTTCAGCATATCTAGAACCTTGCAATACTACTGGCCAAGTTTCTTCTCTCATTCTTTGAGACGCACCTCGGCCGAGCCTCCACTCTTCCATTACCACACCTCTTTCTTTGTCTATTTCCTCGTTATCGAAAGTGGCATTATGTGCCCAATCGCTCAAAACGGTTAAGGCCTTATCAATATTCTCTTTGTCTTCTGTAGGAATGGGTAAAAAGTAAACCGTTTCATCAAAACTTGTGTAGGCGTTCAGGTCGCCTCCAAACTCCAGTCCCATTTTCTGAAGAAAGCTGATCAGTTCGTTTTTCTCAAAGTTCTTTGTACCGTTAAAAAGCATGTGCTCTGTAAAGTGAGCCAAGCCTTGCTGGTCGTCATCTTCTAAAATTGAACCTGCATTTACAGCCAGTCTAAATTCAATACGATTCTCTGGTTTGGCATTCTGTCTTAAATAATAGGTAAAGCCATTTTCTAGCTTGCCTATTTTAACAGACGGATCCTTTTCAAGTTGTTGAAAAGCAAATGATGATAGCGGAAGGACGAGCAATAGTACTGCCCAGATACTGAGTTTTTGAAGTCGTTGTGTCATATCTGATAATTAAAACTATTCAATTAGTTAAATATATCAATTATGATTGAAATAAGAAATGATTCTACATTTTTAAACTATTAAAAAATGTTAAGCAATAAGCTAGGTGATACTATAACACTGTTAATCACTGCCTAATCAGCAATTACCTCATTTTGGACGTTAGCTTGGCGGCTGAAAAATTTTCTGTGGAAAATAAGGAGTATGGCAACCCCTAAAAAAATACAGACATCGGCCACATTGAAAATAGGCCAAAGCGCTATGTATTTACCTCCCCAAAACGGAACCCAATCTGCAATATATCCTTCCCAAACATCGAGGTAAAACATATCTACCACTTTGCCATGGAACCAAGGCGTAACGGCATCGTACGGTGCGTTATTCAAATAAACTCCGTAAAAAATACTATCTATTACATTGCCCATGGCGCCACCTAAAATAAGGGCCATGCTCCAGAGTAATCCTGAGTTATAGTTCTTCTTGGCTAGTTTGTAGAGGTAAACCGCAATAAAAGTCATGGCTACCATTCTGAAAATAGTAAGTCCTAACTTTCCCCATTCCGAACCAAATTGAAGGCCGAAAGCCATGCCTTCATTTAAGATATAATGTAGCTTGAACCAATCACCAAAAACCTTAATCTCCCCAATTTGGCCAAAAACCATTTTAAAATGCACCAGAAGTTTTACCGTCTGGTCTATGGCGATTACCGCCAAAGTGAGGAGAAAATATTTATAGTGCTTGAACTGTGCAGCCATTAGCCCACTGCTATTTTCACTTCAAGGGTCCACTCGTCAATTTCAACACTTTGCGCATCTGAAATTGACTCCACAACATTTAAACTCAAAGCTTGGGTTTCTTCACAAACGTAAGCTGCATTGGCCGTCAAAGCTTCGTTAATCAAAGCTTCATTCTTGGCTACTTGAATGTTGATTTTATCCTGAACATCAAGTCCCATGTCTTTTCGCAAATTCTGAATTCGGTTCACGAAATCACGGGCAATTCCTTCGGCACGAAGCTCATCGGTAATTGAGATGTCTAGCGCTACGGTTACCTTGCCTTCAGAAGCTACTGACCAGCCCGGAATATCTTCGCTAGAGATTTCTACGTCTTCCAACAAAAGAGAAGCAGGTTCGCCATCAAGCGAAATATTGATCGATCCGTTCTTTTCGATTTCAGCAATTTCAGTTTTCGTCCACTGGCCGATGGCCGCAGCCACCAACTTCATTTGTGGACCAAATTTTTTGCCCAATGTGCGGAAGTTCGGTTTTACCTTCTTTACCAAAATGCCCGAAGCATCATCTATATATTCGACCGCTTTTACATTGACTTCGGTCATGATCAAGTCTTGAACCGCCTCAATATATTGCTTGGTTTTTTCGTCTAGCACAGGCACCATCACTTTGGTCAAAGGCTGACGCACTTTGATTTTTTCCTTCTTACGAATGGAGTGTGTTAACGAAGAAATGGTTTGCGCCAAAATCATTTGGGCTTCTAAGTCTGCATTAATGCAAGCCTCATTGGCCTCTGGGAAATCGGAAAGGTGAACCGACTCGAAGTTCTCTTTACCAGAAACGGCATTCAAATCCTGATATAAACGATCCATGTAGAACGGAGCAACAGGAGCGGCTAATTTGGCCACACTCACCAAGCAAGTATATAAAGTTTGGTAAGCTGCTTTTTTTCCTTGATCGTAGTCGCCTTTCCAGAAACGTTTTCTGTTCAAACGCACATACCAGTTACTCACTTCATCGGTTACAAAGTCCATGATCATTCGCGAAGCACGGGTTGGCTCATAATCATTATAGGCTTGGTCTACCTCTTTGATCAAACTGTTCAATCGAGATAAGATCCAACGATCGCTTTCAGGTCTTTCGTTCAAAGGAATTTCAGCATCCTCGAAAGTGAAGCCATCTAAATTGGCATAAAGCGCAAAGAAAGCATAGGTGTTTTGAAGCGTTCCGAAGAACCTTCTTTGCACTTCGCCTACGCCTTCAATATTGAATTTGAGGTTGTCCCAAGGGTTGGCGTTTGAAATCATGTACCAACGTGTGGCATCTGGGCCAAAATTGTTGATGGTTTCAAATGGGTTCACCGCATTGCCCAGTCGCTTCGACATTTTATTGCCGTTCTTGTCGAGCACCAAACCGTTGGCGATTACATTCTTAAAAGCCACTTTATCTTCTAGCATTACAGCTAAGGCATGGAGCGTAAAGAACCAACCACGGGTTTGGTCTACGCCCTCTGCAATAAAGTCTGCTGGGAAATTCGATTCGAAAATTTCTTTGTTCTCAAACGGGTAATGCCATTGCGCGTAAGGCATGGCTCCTGAATCGAACCAAACATCAATCAAGTCAGCTTCACGGGTCATTTTCTGACCTGTTTCACTCACCAAATACACATCGTCTACATAAGGGCGGTGTAAATCGAAGTCTTCGCCAATGCTTTCGGTCATAAAACCAGCAGCAATTGATTTCTCTACTTCAGCTTTCAATTCAGCCAATGAGCCAATACAGATATGTTCTTTTTTGTCTTCTGAAACCCAAATTGGCAATGGAGTTCCCCAATAGCGCGAACGGCTTAGGTTCCAGTCTACCAAGTTTTCTAACCAGTTGCCAAAGCGGCCTTCGCCTGTTGAAGCGGGTTTCCAGTTGATTGTTTTATTTAAGGCTACTAAATCATCTTTAAAAGCCGTGGTTTTAATGAACCAAGAATCTAGCGGATAGTATAAAATCGGCTTATCGGTTCTCCAGCAATGCGGATAAGAGTGCTCGTATTTTTCTACCTTAAAGGCCCTGTTTTCTTCTTTGAGTTTGATTGAAATCAAAACATCTAGTGACTTTTCTGGACGGTCGGCATCAGAATAGTATTCGTTCTTTACATACATGCCAGCAAAATCCGTGATCTCTTTCACGTACTTTCCTTGCTTGTCCACAATCGGAACATCTTTGCCTTCTTCGTCTTTCACAAAAACACCCGGCATGTCGTTCATTACCGAAACACGGTAATCGTCTGCACCAAAAGTTTTCGAAATATGTACGATACCTGTTCCATCTTCCGTAGTGACAAAATCACCAACAACCACAGTACAGCCTGGCTTTTCTAACGGAATATAAGGCATCAATTGCTCGTAGCTTTTGCCAGCCAAGTCGCGGCCTTTGAAACTTTCTAATATCTCCCAATGAGCAATTTTTCCCTTCCGAATTATTTCCTCTTTTATTTCAGAAAATGGTAGGTCATCAGCAGTAGTTACCCAATTTCTTGTTTGCTCAGGCTCCGTCATTTCAAAGTAAGTAGACAAGCGATCTTTTGCCAAGATTACATTAATTGGCTCAAATGTATACTGATTAACTGTTGCAACCTTTACGTATTCAATACCAGCACCAACGGCCAAACCGTTGTTGGCGGGTAATGTCCAAGGCGTAGTCGTCCAAGCCAAAAAGAAATCGTTTTCAGTGCCTTCTACCTTAAACATGGCAGTCATAGATGTGTCTTTCACATCTTGATATGTGCCCGGTTGGTTCAGTTCATGTGAACTCAAACCTGTACCTGCTGCAGGAGAATAAGGCTGAATGGTGTAACCTTTATAAATAAGGTCTTTATCGTAAAGTCGTTTTAAAAGCGACCAAAGCGTTTCAATATAATTGGTTTCGAAAGTAATGTATGGGTTTTCTAAATCTACCCAATAGCCCATTTTCTCGGTAAGATCATCCCACTCATCTTTGAATTTCATTACCGCCTCACGACATTTCTGGTTGTATTCTTCAACCGAAATTTTCTTACCAATGTCTTCTTTGGTAATGCCTAATTCCTTTTCTACCTGAAGTTCAACAGGAAGGCCGTGGGTATCCCAACCGCCTTTTCTTTTTACTTGAAAGCCTTTTTGTGTTTTGTATCGGCAGAAAATATCCTTCACCGTTCGCGCCATTACGTGGTGAATACCTGGGGTTCCGTTTGCAGATGGAGGCCCCTCGTAAAAGGTAAAAGAAGGTTGCCCTTCTCTGGTGTCTACTGACTTTTCGAATATGCCGTTCTCTTTCCAGAACTGGAGCATTTGCTCACCTATTTCAGCATAATTCGGGTTTTTGTATTCGTTGTACTTTTTCACTTTACTCCTTGTTTTATGGGCTAAGCCGAATTGGCTTTTAGGAATCTTTATTGTCTTTGTCTGTTGAACCAACAAACGGGTCGTTACTCTTAATCAATAAGCTTTGAGTATCAATTTCTTCGTCTTCGTCTTCAATATAAAACTCATAATGCTCAATAAGCGGGCGGAAATTAGTATCTCTTTTTCCACTGTCAAACACCATAAGCAATGCTGGTAATACAGTAAGGTTGGTCATCATGGCAAAAAGCAATGTAAGCGATGTGAGCAAACCCAAAGCTACGGTTCCACCAAAATCTGAAAACACGAAGATTACAAAACCGAAAAACAGCACGATGGAAGTATAGAGCATACTTGACCCTGTTTCTTTTATACTTTTACTTATGGCGATTGGCACAAAGAACTTATTGGCAAACAACTCTTGGCGGTATTTGGCCAAGAAATGAATAGAGTCATCTACAGAAATACCAAAAGCTATACTGAAAATCAAGGCCGTACTCGGCTTCAACGGTATTCCAAAATAACCCATAATACCTGCGGTGAGTATTAATGGAATTAAGTTCGGCACCATAGAAATGATAATCATTCTGAGGTTAGCAAATAGGATTGCCATGATGATGGCTATAATACCAAAAGCCAGCAATAGCGACATTTGTAGGTTTTCGATCAAAAACTTATTGCCTTTCACAAATAACAAGGTCGACCCGGTTACGCTGGTATGAACATCTTCATCATCACCAAACACTTCATCAATTCTTGGTTCAACTACTTGGGTGATGAGCGAATCCATTTTAACAGAGCCTAAATCCCAGATTTTAAGAGAAACCCTTAACACCTGTCCTGTTGTATCTACAAAGCTATTCAGTAAGCCATCTTCATCTTTTTGATTACTCAAATAGTTCAGAATTGCATTTCTATCGCTTGGGCTCGGAAGGCTATATCGGTTAGAATCACCGTTATAATAGGCTTGACGAATGGCCTTTGCAAAACTGACAATGGAAATGGGCTGAGAAACAAAGTCGATTGAATCGAGACCGATTTCAAGCCTTTCCACTTTTCTTAAGTTTCTGGCATTCAGTGATGACCTTGGTTTTCCGAAGTCAATAATAATTTCAAGCGGCATTACCCCGCTAAAGTTGTTTTCGAAAAAGTAAAGGTCTTGCTTCAATTTTGACTCTTCGGGAATATCGTCTACCATATAGGCCACAGAATAGAGTTTGGAAACTCCATAAAGCGACACTCCTAAAACAACAATGGTAATTGCGAAAACACGATAGCGGTGTCTGTGTACCAACAAATCGAGCAATGTGAGCATGCGCCCAGTTATCTTGAACTCTAGGTGCTTCAGCTGAGCTGGTTTAGGGGCAGGCAAGTAAGAGAAGATACCCGGAATGAGTACCATACTTACCACAAAAGTGGCCAAAATGTTGATTCCAGCAACCAAACCAAACTCCTTTAAGAGGGTGATGTCTGTAGTTACCAAAACCAAGAAACCGATAGCCGTTGTAAAGTTTGTGATAAAGGTTACTAAACCTATTTTTCTGATCATCAGGCTAAGTGCCTTCATTTTATTGCCATGTTTGGCAAAGTCCTGATGGTATTTGTTCAGTAAATAAATCGAATTGGGAATACCGATTACAATGATGATTGACGGGATTAACCCCGTAAGCACATTGATATTGTATTGAAGTATTCCGAGGGTTCCCATCACCCACGTCACCACTACGCCAATTACAATCAGTGGAAAAACCACTGCTGTCCACGACCTAAAGAAGAGAAAGAGAATAAGGGCAGTAATGGCAATGGAAAGCACAATGAACAACTTGAGTTCCTTGGCCGTCATTTCTTGCATTACCGTTCTCACAAACGGCATTCCTGAATAATGAAGCTCGATGCCCGTATCTGCCGAAAACGCCTTACCAATACCTTGGATTTCGCCAACTACATCATTCCTAAGTTTAGAATTGAGCACCTCACGATCCATCGTAATCAGGATCAGCGTAGCTCCATTCTTAACATTCATCAACTGACCACTGTAAAATTTTAGGTTCAAAGCAACAGCCATCAACGAATCCAATTCGGCCTGAGAGGTAGGGCTTTTGCCAACTAAAGGGGAAAGCTCAAAACTGCGGTTGTCTTGATTTTTAGTAATATTCTGAAGCGTGGCCAACGAAATCACATTGGTGATTCCTTCCACTTTTTGTAACTTTTTGTTCAGTGCCTCATACTTATTGAAATTTTCAAGCTCGTAAAGACTGCTGTCTTTCATACCGAGTACTAGAATATTTCCGTCCTCACCAAAGTTCTTTTTAAAATCTTGGAAGTACTTATAGTTCTCGTCTGTTTCTGGAACGGCCGTATTGAAGTTAAATGCCATTTTTACATCGCGCGCCATATAGCCCATGAACACCGTAAAAAGGAGCAAGAGAATCATCAGGGCGAGCCTGTATTTCAGTACGATATGAGGAAGTTTAGACCACATTTTTTTCAAAGATCACAAAGGTAATAGAAATCCCTTCTCAGTAAATTGATTCTCACCATTTTATCCTATAAACAGAAAGGTTAATTTGGCTATCGGCCCGGTAAGGAAATACCCATAATTTTTCGGTACAAATTCAAAGCGTTAGAATCGGTCATTCCTGCAACGTAATCGAGCACAGACCTTAGGGCAATGTAAGCAGAATTCGCTTGCTTCACTTCCGTTTGAGTTTCGGTGGGTAATAACCTAAAATAGGTTTTATCTTTTGCGGAAAGGTTGTTTTTAAAACCAGCCAAAGTAGCAGGCACAAGGGTTTCCAACAAACCATTCAATACACGATAACCCGCAGCCTCGGTTTCTACCACATCGCGGCTACGGTAAATTTTTTCTATAGAAACGTTAATAATTTCGGCCATAGCCACTTTCGAAGGAATTTCATCTGCCAAAGAAATATCGAATTCCGAAGTCAGTAGTTTCTCTTCATGCTTCATAAATAAATCTACGCACTCTCCAATTAGCTGATTAATGGCCAAAGCACGAAGCACTCCAATTCGTTCCTTTAGGCTATGAATGGCCTCTAACTTTTCGGGCTGAAACTTATCGCCAATCACATTGGCAAGCAGCTGTACGGTTTGCTCATAAGTGACTAAGCCTAAATTACAGCCATCTTCTAAATCTATAATATGGTAGCAAATGTCATCGGCAGCCTCCACCAAAAAGGCCAGCGGATGGCGACAGTACTGATCAGTTCCTAAAACCTCAAGACCAAGTTCTTTTCCCAATTCCTGAAAAACGGTTCTTTCTGTATCGTAAAAGCCAAATTTCTTCTGGCTTCTTCTTGTCTTGTCTTGCTTTTCCACCAATGAAGGCCGAGGGTATTTTGTAAAGGCGGCTAAAGTGGCCGAAGACAATTTCAAGCCCTGATAACCCGGTCGGTTTAGTAATCTAAAGCCTTGCGCATTTCCTTCAAAATTGATCAAGTCGGCCCATTCGGCTTCGGTTACTTCCGACTTAAGTTCATTCTCGGCATTTTTAAAATAATCCGAAATGGACGATTCTCCTGAATGCCCAAAAGGTGGGTTTCCAATGTCGTGTGCCAAAGAAGCGGCCGCGACTATGGCACCAAAATCATGTGCACTTATTTTATTCTGAAGAAAATCATACTTCTCAATCAGCTTACTGCCTACCAACCTTCCTAAAGATCGGCCCACGCTAGACACTTCCAAGCTGTGCGTCAATCGGGTGTGTACAAAATCCTGCTCTGGCAAGGGGTGTACCTGCGTTTTGTCCTGCAATTTCCGGAACGGATGAGAAAAGATAATCCGATCGAAATCACGATCGAAAACCGTTCTCGTCTGGTTTTGCTGAACATCAGGAGTATCTAAAGAAAGAAGTTGTAACCAATTCATCGCGGTAAAGCTAAGTATTGAGCCTTTAACAGGAAAGGTAAAATAGACTTGAATCAAATATAGGTAGAGAAGCACCAATAAATACCGAATGAGAAACATATAGAATTGAATTCGGCCTCTAGGCTTTCCGCTCAATTGTCGCTAATATTATAAGAAGGCCAAACCAATTTTTTCTGTTACCTCTAAAACTATGGGCGAAAAGAAATACATCATCGCATTAGACCAAGGCACCACGAGCTCTCGTTCGGTGCTTTTCGATCAAAAAGGGCAAATCGTTGACATTGCACAGCAAGAGTTTTCCCAGATTTTCCCTAAACCAGGATGGGTAGAACATGATGCTATGGAAATCCTTTCTAGCCAAATGGAAACCCTTTCCAATCTTATTAAAAAGAACAAAATCAAAGGCGAAGAAGTAGCGGCCATAGGAATTACCAACCAACGAGAAACCACAGTGGTTTGGGACAAAAACACTGGCAAGCCTATTTACAACGCCATTGTTTGGCAAGACAAACGGACGGCCAGCATTTGCGAAGACCTAAAGCATAGCGGTATTGAAGCCTACCTGAGGGAAAATACTGGTTTGGTGATCGACTCTTATTTTTCGGGCACCAAAATCAAATGGATTTTAGACAATGTCGAAGGTGCAAAAGCAAGTGCCGAAGCTGGTAATTTACTCTTCGGAACGATAGACACTTGGTTGGTTTGGAACCTAACCAATAGAAAAGTGCATGCCACCGATTACAGCAACGCTTCCCGCAGTTTGCTCTTCAACATCAAAACCGTGAAGTGGGACAACAAGCTTTTAAAAGCGCTTGACGTTCCAAAATCCATGCTTCCTGAAGCCCGACCAAGCTGCGGAGATTTTGGAACTTATGAACTTGACGGAGTGGCAATTCCTATTGCAGGCATTGCTGGTGACCAACAAGCCGCCCTTTTTGGCCAAGCTTGTTTTGAACCCGGCATGGCAAAAAACACCTATGGCACTGGTTGTTTTATGCTAATGAATACGGGCGAAGACCTTCAGCATTCTTACAATGGTTTGCTCAGCACCATTGCTTGGGGCATTGACGATAAAGTATACTACGCTTTGGAAGGAAGTGTTTTTGTAGCAGGTGCAGCTGTGCAATGGCTACGCGATGCAC
>CEOG01108513.1_pt1 | contig 11278 bp, 5 predicted proteins | sample 530301 | NCBI WGS metagenome assembly CEOG01 (sample SAMEA2619903, study PRJEB7988) | marine metagenome | biome: marine biome (ENVO:00000447); feature: surface water layer (ENVO:00002042); material: "saline water (ENVO:00002010), including plankton (ENVO:xxxxxxxx)" | depth 5 m | reverse complement strand
GTAACTTTTTCAGATAAAACTTCACCAGCACCTACTATAGTTGATGCTAACCATTTTTCAGATAAACTATAATTAGTGTTTCCTAGTTTATTTGATCTTTCCATTTCATCATACTTGTTACCAGAAGCGCTAGCACCTAGTATGTATATAGAAGATGGTCCTGTAGCGGCCATGATACCTATTTGTGGTATAAAATTAGCTATAGCGTGCATACCAAAATTTCCTAAATCAGAAACACTTTTTATGTCTTCGTATTCAGTTGGCCTTTGCACACTTGCGTTTAAATCTGTTATAAATTTATTAACACCTTCTTTTTTAGCAAACCTCATTGCATCTGTAAAATTATCGCGAGCTTTTAAAGCTGCAACTATATCAGGCATTTTTGTTATATCATTATCATAGTAATTATATAACAAGTCTTCAGGTAACTCTTTCCACTTATTAAACTCACCTTCGAGACCATTAATTATACTAACTGCACTAGAACCTAACCACGCAGCTGAAGCTGTAATATTGTGACCATTACGGTTCATAATATTAGTATAAGCTATAAGATCTTCTGCATCTTTACTTACTTGTAAATCATATTCTACTCCAAACTGATACACTTTAGCGTGATTATCTCTATCGTCTTGCAATTGTTTAATAGTTTCAATATCTTTTTTATTATTATCTAAAAACGTATTATAACTGCTTATCCACTCATTTTTTCTTATACGCCAATCATTATATGTATCTATTTCTTCTTGACTAGAGTTTTCGTTTACACTTGAAAGATTTTTTTCTTCATATTCTTTGTTAAATAATTCACCTTGATCTAAATACGGTTGTAATCTTTTTTCGTAGTCTGTATAAAAATTAGAAATTTGTTTGTCAATGCTAACTATTTCATTATATGCAAAATTCATTTTTTCAATGTTAGCAGCTTGCTTTGTTTCTAGCTTTGCATATTCTTCTTTAGATTTTTCAAACTCTTTCTTTTGCCACTCTGGTTTTGTAAGTTGTAATACACCTTGATTATCTTCAATATATTGTTCGACGTTTCTATTAAAAGCTTCTGTAAGATCGTCTTGAGTCATTAATCTATTAACAACTGCGTATAAGTTTTCTTGAGTATTATCTTCAGCGCTCATCAAGCCGTTTTCAATATCTTTGTTTATAAGATCTTGAGCCTGCTTAACAAAATCACCTACTCTACTTTCTTTTAAATCTTTTTCAACTGTATTTCTGTCTTGATATAGTCTTTGTGATATTTCTTTAGCTTCACGAGCTTTTTGATTTGCTTGGCTGTTAGCCATAGGCATGTTCATACCTGTAACAGGATCAATCATCATTATAGGGCCTGAATCTTGAGCCGCGTTTGAAGATTTAGTATTATCTACATCTTGTACTTGAGTTTCAAAAGTTAATTTATCTTTTTGATATTTTTCTATTTCTTTATTGACAGAATTTTCAATATTTTTTCTTTCATCAACAGTAGGTTTAAATTTAGCTATATTTTCTCTAACAAAATTACCTTCAACACCTTCTTGTTTGTTTTGATAGAAAAATTTTAAAAAAGTATTTCCACCATCAGTTGAATTTAACTGATCTTGATGCGCATCCATTATTTCTTTTGGCACTTCTTCTCTTTGTACAGCCTTACCTTCTGGGTTAACCCATAATTGGCTTTCAGCATCAACATGCCAAGAACCTTTTGGTTTATCTTGCGTAAACTCTTCTTCTGTCAAAGACGATCCTTCTGAAGCTACATATACTTTAGGATCAAACGCAATAGTTTCTGGCAACTTTTGTTCATTAGCTTTTAAATAAGCTTGTGGATCAAAAGCAGGCGTAGAAGAAGCGTTAGCATCTAAATAAGCTTGTGGATCAAATTCTGACATTTATTAATCGTTAAAGTCTGTTTCAAATTGTTTTTTTACAGCTGCATAATCTGGGTGACCAATATTATTTGCTAGCCAGTCTTGTACTGCTGATTTACTAAAAGAACCTGCGCTTTTTTGTTGTGGCCCAGATGCTCTCATTTTTTCTGGATTAAGGTATCTAGAAACATCACTAAATTTAAGATCATCACCAACAGTTAGTAATTGATTAATTTCAATAGGATTTCCTTTTTCATCTTCACTTTGTATTACAGCATAGTAACCTTTGGTTACAGATCTACCTTGCTCATCTTTAAAGTTTGTGCCATATCTAATATCAGTTACATCATCACCTAAAATAGATCTAAACTCTCTAGTGTAAGTTCTAGCTTTACTAGCAGGACCTTCATTTGACTCAAACTTAATAGCGTTCCAATTAGCTTCTGCAGTTTCTTGAATTTTTTGTAGTTGTCTTTGATCTTTAGTAATATCAAGATCATCTTTGTAACTTATTTTACTAAGTTCTTGTTGGAATTTATCATAAGCTAATTTTCTATCATTATCTGTTTTAGCATTGTCAAGATCTATTCTTAACTGATTTTCAAACATTTTCATTCGCATATCAGCAGCTTGTTTAGCAGCAGCACCTTCAGCTTGTTTAGCCCAATGAGCAGCATGACCATTTTCAACAACATTAGTCATTTTTTCTGCTAATATTTTTTTACTAACTTCTAAATTAAAGTTAGGGTCATTGTGATTTGTTACAGCGTTTATAAAATTAGCTTTTTCATCTGGATCAACTTTACCATCACCATTAGGATCATAACCACCAATAGCCATTAAAAGCTCTTGATCTAATGTTTTATCATTTTCTAAAAGCTGTTTAAAGCTTGCTCCACCACCTAAATCATCATGAATAGCTGCTCTAAACTCTTTAACAGTACTAGGCAAGCTTTGTGCTATTTTATTTTTAACATTATTTCTGTCAAATATAATATCTTTTTTAGCATCTTGATTTAACTTACCTATTTCAGCGCCTAACTCAAAGTTTTTAAGAATATACATATCTTCAAACTCTGCGTTTGTTTTCTTTACACCGTTAACATTAAACACCATTTCGCCTTTATCATTTTTTTCAACAGTATACTCACCTTTTAAAACAGCTTTCATATAATCTAGCTCTTCTTTTGTGTGAGCAGCGCTAAGCTCTCCTTTACTTTGTAAGTCAGCTAAATCACCTATAAAAGCTTTGTGCTGTTGTGTAAATGCTGATCTATCTGTCATAGCTCTTTTAGCAGCCATCATACCTGCTTGATCACCACTTTTTAACGCAGCTAAATAAGCTTCTTTTTGTTGATTAGCAAATTGTACTGTGTCATCATATAACACATTACCTAAAGCGCTTGAAGTTAATTGAACTTGTTCGGCTGCTTTTGTAAACTCATCAAAAGCGTCAACTTTTTCTTGCTCAACTTTTCTTTTTTCATCTAAAGCTTTAGTAGCTAAACCAACACCAGCTTCCATTACTTTATCAAGGCCTGATAAATCAGCTGGCATCATACTTTGCCCTATTTTTGCAGCGCCTTGTATAAGCGCCATATCTGCTCTTGTACTTACTTTAGCCATATTATTTATTTTTATTTATTTTAAAAGGAAACGATGAAGGGCCTATTTGACCTCCAGTAACACCATACATTTCACTAGCATTGTAACCCATATTTGTACCTTGAGTTAAATAATCAGGCAAATTATCTTGGTTAACATCTATAGATCCAATACCAGTACTACCTATGCCAGTTGGATTACCACCACCTTCTGGTAACTTTGGCATATTCATACCAGCTGAAGCTAACTGTGTACCTGCTTGAGCTATCTGACCAATAGCATCCATTTGATCTTTTTTAGCCTGTCTTATAGCTTCATTAGCAGCTGCAGTTCTTTGTTGTGCCATACCAAACAACGTAGATGTTTTCTGATATTCTAAACCTCTAGCTTCTCTAGCACCTGCTTGTCTCATTTTTTCAGCATACATTTCACCTTGACCTTCTAGCTGTTGTACTCTAGCAGCACCTTGAGCTGCTGCACGTTGATTAGCTGCTTCTTGCATACCAATACTTGCAGAAGCTTTTTGTGCACTTAATAAACCTTGATTAGCTAATGTTTGTGCTAAACCAGCAATACCACTACCACCTGCAGCACCTTGTAACTGCTGCATGATATTAGCTTGGCTTTGCTGAAACTGTTGAGCTTGAAACTGCGCTTGTTGTTGATTAACAGTTAAGTCTTCAAATACATTTTCTAAATTTTCATAAGGATTTCTAACACCAGCAGCAAGATTACTAGTATCTAAGTTTTCGTATTCTTTTCTCATTTTACGCTGCTCTTCTCTAGCTGCTCTTTGTTCATTAAGTCTATTCCTACGACCAGCTAAAGACATACCTAGCTTAGCAACACCACCTGCCGCAGCTACACTTGCCCCTATAATTGCTATTGTTGCAAATGCCATATCTTATTTGTTTTTGTTAATATATTGTTCATATTCTTCATAATTTTTTGAAACTATTTCAGATTCTAGTTCGTCTAAGTCTTGCGTGTTTGTTGGGTTTTTATGCACATTTACAAATATACTTTCTTCATTTGCATATATAACTCTTTTAACACCTGGAGTAGAAGTTACATAACATGGAGCTACATAATCTTCTATGTTATCTTCTGTTGCTACTGTAATGTGACCTGTTAACAAAAACCATACATGTAAATGATTATGTATTGCGCCAACAACTACAGAGTCTTTTTTCATATTCATTTGCCTTACATATATACCATCTGCAAATGAGTGTTTTAGTGGAAAATCTTCTGATCTTAGTATTTCACCATTATTGCTAACAATACCATCAAGATCAGATTCAAATAAATTTTTTTCTAACTCTAGTATTTTTTTTCTAGACGTTATTTCGTTTTTTGACATATAATATAACTTAAGTATATATTATAGTTACACTTTTTGCTGTTTATTTACTACTTTCAAACACTTCAGAGCCTACAGCAAATAACTCTATTTTTTCTTTGCTATCATTTACAAATCTAATTTTAGCATAATAACCTACAACACCACTTAAATTAGCTCTTTTATCTTTTGAAAACATAATAAAATCTGAAGCTGATGGCGGTGTTTGGCCAGAAGGTTGGTCTATAGTTAATATATTACCATTTATATTTGTTATAGGTCCTATTAAAATAATTTTATCAATATCATTTGTTTGGTATTGATTACCTGGTGCACCTTGTTGATTTGTAGGTACATACCAAGCAAGATCACCTACTTGTACTGAAACGTTTATATCTTGAGCAAATCCTATTGTTATTAATGGCATATTATCCTACTGTTAAAATGTTATCTAATTCTAGTGTTAAAGTTAAGTTGTTACTACCGTAAGAACTTACTGTTACATCACCTGTTATTGTTGCTGTTCTACTACTACCTGTAAAAGTTATTGTTTGTCCGTTTTCTATTGTTTGTGCTGCACTTGCTGTTACGTTTACACCAGAACTTACAGCATCTACGTGTGGCGTGCCGACTATACCTACGCCAGACATTATAGTTGTTTCTGCAGCTTTTATACCATCTGTACTTGTTATAGGTATTGTAGTGCTATTGCTTACAGCAGCGTCTGTTGTAGTTGTAACATCTGATAATGCAACTTTAAAATTAGAAATAGTAAAGTTAGTATTGTTAAATATTTTTGAAGAAGTTCTACCATAACCTTTAAAAGTTAAAGTTCTGTCTGCTACAAAAGTTGAGCTATCACTAATTTCAACTGTACCACCAGGATCATCTTGTAAAACAGGATTATTAGGATCTGAATCGTCAACTATTCGTGGAATATCATAAACTGGAAAAGCTGTAGTTGATTTATTAACATTGTAATAACCTTTTGTTATTTTAGTTATTGTAGCATTGCTAGCTATACCAGTACCAGAAACAACCATACCTACAGATAAACCTGCAATATCTTTTAACTCTAAACTAGTACCACTACCAGATGTTTTAGTATCTTTTGTAGTTGTAAAATAAAAATCAGCTTGATCAGGTTGTTTAGCTATTATAAATTGACTGCTACTTAAACTAACTTCCCAGTTTATAGAAAACTTAGAACTTGACACGTTGTTTATTCTAGCGTCTTTACCAGTAACAGTATTGTCACTTGGCAAAGTATTATACGTACCACTATTAGCAGTAGATCCTAAAGAAAAAGTAATAGTAGTGTCTATTAACTGTGGTATATCAGCAAATATGTAAGAACCTCTACCTAAACTGTCCGCTAACTTAGTATCGTAATGCATTTCAGGATAAATAGTTAATACATAATTATCGTCATCAGTAACAGCTGGAAAAAATACTGTACCAGCATATCTACCTGTCTCATCTAAAGTTTTTGGACTTAATCTAACTGCTGTTGCGCTAAAAGAAGCTGCTGGTCTAGCTTCTTCTTCTTCGTTTTGTATAATAGTATTTTCAGGAAAATTATAATAATGATTATCTTCGTTAGTTACAGTTATACTAAACACAGCGCCAGGATCACCTTCTACGATATATCCTCTAGACTGAGCATTAGCGTCCATAGCACTAGAATTTATTATTATATTTTTTATTTCTTTCATATTTTATTTTTTACCAAGTACCTAGTAGTTGACCAAATGTTTCTATTTGATTACATATTGCAGGATCACTTACAACTGGAAAAGTATTTGCAGGGTATGTAATACCATCATTACCTGTCATTGATCCGTTAAGTGAATATGTAAATGTTTGTCCACCAAAAAGTCCACCATTATTAATACCTGTTCCGTAATTTGTTTGATTTGTAAACGAATGTGTGTGAGTTGCAGAGTCTATAAATCTAGGCAAAGTATTAGTTCCGCTATGGCTTGATGTATTTTGTGGATGTCCATGATTATATAACCAACCATAAGCATTAAGAGTTGGATCAGCACAACCTATATAAATGCACGAACCGTCTTCAGCTTGAGCGGCAGCACTGTAATTCGCTGCTACAGTATCTGTACATCCAAATATTACTGGGACACACGAAGACCCGTCATCAAAACAAGCATTAGGATCATAATTAGTAGCTTGAGTGTCCATACAACCTAAATTGTAACAACAGCTTCCATCGTCAGTTGTTGCTAATGGATCATAGTTAACAGCGTTAGGATCTGTACAACCGCTTACAGTATAAGTACAACTACCATCGGTAAAAGAAGCACATGGATCATAATTATCAGCAGAAGGATCTATACAGCCAAAATATGGCATTATACAACTTCCATCATCAATAGTTGCTAGTGGATCGTAATTACAAAGAACGTAACCATTATTAGGATCACACTTACCAGTTGTTGGGTGAGGCGCAGTGCCGTCTATACAAAGGCCGTGAACATCTGGGTGAAATGGAGCGCCTATAGTACCGTCAGTACATCCATAAGTAGCAAGAGTTAAACAACTCCCATCATCACAAACAGCTGCAGGATCATATTCTTGATAGTTAGGATCTGTACACCCAGGCTGCCCAATACAAGTAGGACAGTTAGCAACAGCAGTTGCATAATCACTATAAGCTCCAGTTCCGTCTGTAACAAGTATAACACCACCGTTTACAGTGTCGCAGTTCCAAGTATCATCATAAGTACACAAAGTGTTATCGCATATATTTGCATTTGCGTTATAGTTATTTGCTTTTTGATCACAGCAATCGGTTGTAGGGTACATACAACTTCCATCGTCAATATTAGCATCTGGATCAAAATTTAAAGCTTGAGTGTCAGTACAACCAAAAATTGGCGTTGGCACAGAAGTTGCTCTACCAATACCCTGATAAGAAAACTCAGAAGTTTTTATATCTTCGTTTGTGCTTACAAAATTTCCTTTTATATAATTAAACCACTTGCCTTCTTTTTCAACAAACTCAACAATATGACCTTTTTGCTTGTTAGTAGTTATGTCTTCAACAAACCAACCTTCTTTTGATATTAATCTTTTGTAACCTTCATATTCATTTGAATTAATACCAGGTGGTAAAATTTCTTGTGTTATCTTAGAGTCACTACCCTCGTAGTTTATTGTTTGATAATTTTTAACGCTACCAGACTCTGAGTTTAATAACACGTCTACACTTGACGGTGTAAAGTCGTCGTAAAAAGTATTTCTATCAACATCTTCTTGGTGATGCAAATATATATAACCGTTTTTAAAAGTAAAATAATCATTATTCATACTAATACCTTGTTCAGGTATAAATGATTTAAAACTAACCCAACCTCTAACATCTTCACTGTAAGTTAAAGTTGTTGATTTGTGACCAGTTCTTATATTTGCCTCGCTTAAAGTTAAGTTATAATCTCTTTTGTCTGTATCATATGAGCCAACTAACTTTGGATAATTTTGTAAGTTATCACCAAACCAATCACCCATACCGTAATCAGATATGTTAGTTAATCCGTCCATTGATAATCTTAAAACAGCTGATCTTTGTTTGTCTGTAAAATAAGCTCTATAGTTGTCTACAGCAAAACTTTCTGGATTTTTAGATATACCATAATCACCAGCAAAAGGCATTGTTTGTCCAAGCACATTTTGATTAGCTGTTAATTGTGGATTTCCATCAGCATTAAATATAGCGTCTTTATTTGCTAATATTCTAACAACTCTATCTTCACATAAAGCTATTAAATCTGTTTGTCTTGAAAATAATTTTTGTATACTACCGTAAGTAGGATTTAAATCTTTTGTTATTTTTTCAGCTTGTATAAATTGATTTAAACTATTAATACCACTATTAGTGTTATATATACCTGAAAATATTAAACCACTGCTTCTTCTTTCTTCTTTATATATTGTATCTAGTGTTGTAGAAACTATAGGTCCTTTATCTAATTTAACTTCATTAAAAATATCTCGCAGTCTATCAGACTCAACGCCGTTACTAAATGAAAAAGCATTATACCAAGACAAACCAACTTCGTTTTGTGATACGTCAGTTTCTATTCTATATACATAAGTGCTAGCAGGGTATGTACCGATTTTTTGTAAATCTGCAAATCTAAGAGTTACGTAGCTATTGTCATGCCTAGTAAATTTTAATACATCAAACTGTGCAGATATATTAGTTGTATCTATTTCATGACTTAAAGCTATTAAATCACCAGGATTATTACCATCATGATCAAACCAACCAACTACAGTAGTATCAACATCGGTATTAGTATAACCTTTATATAAAGCTAAATTTGTATTTGCGTTAGGGCTTAAAAATTCTACAATAGATCCTTTAGGTACATATAACTCATTATTTTCAGCCGTTAGTTTTGTTGGATATACTTGACTGGCTTCGTGATATAAATCTAAATCTATATTTTCTTTTGGCTCTGTTTCCCACATAGCAGGATTATCACTTATTAAAGGCCTGTTTTCTACTGTTCTAGGTGAAATAAATTCAATACCAATAGCTACATCATCTTCTGCGCCATCAGTACTACCACTATTAGTTTGTATTGTAGCTCTTTCAATAGGATTAAAACTTGAAGATGTTGTTGGATCTTTATCTATATATAATCTATAAACTATTCTTCTGTTATCAGCTCTCATAAATCTTTCCCAAGCTTCTTTAAAGTCTACGTAAGTATTATTATCCCAGTCAGAGTTTAAGTAATAAGGATCACTATGTGCTGTTCTCCAAATTTCGTGTAGTGAAGCTGGCCCAAATAAACTACCGTTACGTCTACCCCAACGAGTGTGATTATATCTTCTGATTTTTTTTACTTCTGTTATTTTATAAATCTGACTACTAGTACCATAAACAGGGTCTGGATTAGTATCACCTGTAAATCTAAACAGCCCATCAACTCTCATAGCATTTACTATTGGTGATTCGCTTTGATGATCTGGATTTGAGGCACTACCAACTTCCCAAATATAATTTTCGTTTATATCTTCAAAATTTATATCACCAGGAACTGCTTGGTTACCAACTCTTTCTCCAATAAAAGATTGATTATCAGACATGTCTGGTTTTAGTTGTGAGTGTGCTAATTCTATATACCATCTCATAGCGCCTGAAGTTTCTTGTTGTATTGCTCTACCCCAACCACCTGCTTGCGTGCCATCATCAACAAACGGTGGTGGAAAAGGATTTGAAAGCGTTGGTGTAAAAGGATCTTGAGCACTATGCTCAGTAATGTGAAAACTTGTTCCTACAGCACCACTTCTTTCTTTATGTATCATAGGATAATAAGCGCCATCAATAAACCACTCGCTATCAGTAATATCATCTTCAGGATTATTAAAATCTAAATTGTTTTCCCATTTAGCTACTGAGTCTGATTTGTTAACACCAGTAGTGTTTGAACCACCTCCAAACCATGCATTTTGCTGGTCAAGTAAAAAATAAGCGTTCATACGAGCATCAACTTGATACTGTGTTTCTGAAGATACAGCGCCTATTAAACGATCTTCAGTAACACTGTCTCCGTTTATTTTTACAAAAAATCTACCTTCAAACTCAGGTTTGTTTTCAATTACGTGTTTATAAACTTTTAATACTAAGTTATTATTAAAATCAGGTAAATTATTACTAACAACAGTTGGAAAATTAGGATATATCCATTGATCGTTTGTTTCAATAGGTCTATCTAAAGTAATTTTATATACTCCGTTACCAGCAACACCACCTGCGTTACCATAACTTAAATTTACAACATCATAAGTTTTACTAAAAAACCCATCTCTAACAAATGCTAAAGAAAGTTTTTCAGTTATATCTATTAGTTTAGCATTGTTACCGCCAACCCAAGTATCTTCGTCTATTTCAAAAAAGTCACTACCAACAACTGGTGCTACTGTTGATAAAAGCGTTTCTGTATCTGTAGGTGAAGACTCACCAGCTGTAAGTATTTCTGTTTTTATAAAATCTGGAGCTTCATTTTCTATAGCTATAACTTTATACTTAGCAAGTTCTTCTACTACAGAGTTTGTGTCAACTTGTTTTTTAAGTATTAAAAAAGTTTCTTCATCAATTTTATTTCTTTCGGACGATGGAAATGATAACCATAAATTACCATCTTCAGCTCTATATACCCTGTCCATAGCTAAATTGTAATACTCGTTAGCAGTTTCTTTTACATAAAACTTAAAACCTTTTGCCCAAATAGGTGGTGGTGTTTTTATTCTAGTTTTTATTTTAGTTTTAAACTCTGCTTGTTTTTTAGGTATAAAAAACGTAGACTCTGAATTACTAAACACAGGTGTTTCTCTACCATACTCATCTAAATATGTTAAACCAACTTGATAATTTCTTATTGATTTTAAAGAATATAAACCGCTATAAGTTCCATAATCATAATCAGTTTTTATATATTCA
>CEOG01030701.1_pt1 | contig 11393 bp, 12 predicted proteins | sample 530301 | NCBI WGS metagenome assembly CEOG01 (sample SAMEA2619903, study PRJEB7988) | marine metagenome | biome: marine biome (ENVO:00000447); feature: surface water layer (ENVO:00002042); material: "saline water (ENVO:00002010), including plankton (ENVO:xxxxxxxx)" | depth 5 m | reverse complement strand
CCGAGTTGGCGGGTGCCAGCGACCCGGCCGCCACCCTGATCAACGGCAACCTGGTGCTGCAGGGCGACAGCGCGCCGCTGATCGAACTGCAGGGCATCATCGGGCGCCTGGACCTGGACTGGGAAGCGCCGCTGGTGAACGTGCTCGGAGACGTTGCAGGGCATCAGCTTGCGCAGTTCCTGCGCGCAGGTTTCAGTGCCGGCACGGCCGCGTCGACCAGCCTGCTGCGGCAGCTCGAAGAGTTCATCCACGAGGAAGCGCGCCTGACGCCGCCCCGGCTGGAAGTCGAGGACTTCTACGGCGACGTGCAAGCCCTGCAGCAACGCGTGGAGCGGCTGGGGTCGCGGCTGGAGCGACTGCGCAAGCGCATCCGGGGCGCCGGGCAGTGAGCGCCGGGCTGTTTTCCCGCAGCCGGCGGCTGCTCCTGATCCTGCGCGTCGCCGGGCGCTACCGGCTACAGGAGTTTGTCGAGGCCGAAGCGCTGCCCACGGCCCTGCGGCTGCTGCTGCGGCTATCGCCCTGGCGCAACAGCCAACCCGGCATGAGCCGGGGAGAGCGGTTGCGCCGGGCGCTGGAAGCCCTGGGCCCGGTCTTCATCAAGTTCGGTCAACTCCTGTCGACACGACGCGACCTGCTGCCCGCCGACATTGCCGACGAACTGGCGCGACTGCAGGACAAGGTGCCCCCCTTCGACGAAACGCTGGCAGCGGGGATTATCGCATCCGCCCTGGGGGAGCCGGTGCACACCCTGTTTGCAAGATTCGAGTCCGTGCCCATTGCCTCGGCCTCGGTGGCGCAGGTGCACGGTGCAACGCTGCACAGCGGGGAAGAGGTCGTGGTCAAGGTGCTGCGCCCGGACATCGAGCCGGTAATACGCCAGGACCTCGCACTGCTCTATACCCTCGCGCGGCTGGTACAGCGCTACCTGCCCGATGGTCGCAGGCTGCGCCCGGTGGAGGTGGTGGCGGACTACGAGCTGACCATCCTCGACGAGCTGGATTTGCGCCGCGAGGCAGCCAACGCCTCCCAGCTGCGGCGCAACTTCGAGGGCAGCGATCTGGTCTACGTACCCCAGGTGCATTGGGACTACACGCGCAGCAACGTGATGGTGGCGGAGCGTATCAGCGGTATTCCGGTGACCGATATGGCGGCGCTCGAGGCATGCGGCACCGACCTCAAGCTGCTCGCCGAACGCGGTGTGGAAATCTTCTTTACCCAGGTATTCCGCGACAACTTTTTCCACGCCGACATGCACCCGGGCAATATCTTCGTCAACGCCACAGACCCCGCCAACCCGCGCTACATCGCCGTGGATTGCGCCATCGTGGGCAGTCTCAGCGACGCGGACCAGTATTACCTCGCACGCAATCTGCTGGCGGTGTTCCAGCGCGACTACCGCGCGGTCGCCGAACTGCACGTGGAGTGTGGCTGGATACCCCCGGACACCCGCGTGCAGGATTTCGAGTCCGCCATGCGCGCGGTCTGTGAACCCGTGTTCGAGCGGCCCATCAGCGACATCTCCTTCGGCCAGCTGCTGATTTACCTGTTCAGCACGGCGCGCCGCTTCGACATGGAAGTGCAGCCTGCGCTGGTCCTGCTGCAGAAAACCCTCCTCAACATTGAGGGCCTGGGTCGCCAGCTCTACCCCCAGCTTAATTTGTGGGACACCGCACAGCCCTTTCTCGAGCGCTGGGTGCAGGAGCGCTATTCGCCACAGTCCATGCTGCGGCGCCTGCAGCGACACTTCCCTTCCTGGCTGGAGCAGTTGCCGCAGGTGCCGGATGCCGTGCTCGACAACCTGCAGCGCAGGCCCGGCGCGCCCGATCTCTCGCGTCAGCAACGCCAGCAACAGCAGCGCCGGCTGGCCCTGCAGCGCGCGCAACAGCGCCGGACATCGCGGCGTCACCTCGCGGCCGCGGCACTCGCCGTCGGCGGGCTGGTACTGGCGCTGCCCGGGGGATGGGCCTTCCTCACCACGGTGCCCGCCGCCAGCTGGCTATTGCTCGCGGGATCCCTGCTGCTGCTCTGGCCGGGGCGCAGCGCGGACGAATAGGCGGGGTCATGCCCTTGTGCCATAATGCCTCGCTATGGACACCGTAACCCCTGACAACTCCGCAGCCCTGCTGCAGGCCGTGCACTGGAATGACCAGGGCCTGGTGCCTGCGATCGCCCAGGACGCCGCCAGCGGCGATGTGCTGATGCTGGCCTGGATGAACGCCGAAGCGCTGCAGCGCACGGTGGAATCCGGACGCGCCGTGTACTGGTCGCGCTCGCGCCAGGCGCTGTGGCGCAAGGGCGAGAGCTCGGGCAATGTGCAGCTGCTGCGCGAACTGCGCCTGGACTGCGATGGCGACACCGTGCTGCTGCGCGTGGAGCAGGTGGGTGGCGTCGCCTGTCACACCGGGCGTCGCCACTGTTTTTACCAGCGCTGGACCGGTGAAGGCTGGAACATCACCGACCCCGTGCTGAAGTCACCGGAATCAATGTACGGAAAGACACCGTGAACGATGTTTTGCAACAATTGGACGCGATACTCGCGGCGCGCCGCACGGCAAGCCCGGAGAGTTCCTACGTGGCCAGCCTGCATCACCGGGGTCTGAACAAGATTCTGGAGAAGGTCGGGGAAGAAGCGACCGAGGTCATTATTGCCGCCAAGGATGCGGGGGAGAACCGCGCGGAGCTGGTGGGCGAAGTGGCTGACCTCTGGTTTCACACCCTGGTCATGCTCTCCCACCTGGAGCTGGACTCCAGCGCGGTGCTGGATTGCCTGGCAGAGCGCTTCGGCGTGTCCGGGCTGGACGAAAAGGCCTCTCGCGGCTGACCGCGAGATCACCATTACACAACGGAGACACACATGGGTATCGGTGGCATCAGTATCTGGCAATTGTTGATCATTCTCGCCATTGTCATCATGTTGTTCGGCACCAAGCGCCTGCGCACACTGGGCAGCGACCTCGGCAGCGCCGTGAAGGGCTTCCGCAAAAGCATCCAGGATGATGACAGCGGCAAGACCGAAGCCGAGGCCAAGGACGACACCAGTGGCGAAGCACGGAGCGACAACAGCAAGTCGTGACACGCCGCCATGTTTGATATCGGGTTCGCCGAGCTACTGCTTATCGGAGTGGTCGGGCTGCTGGTGATCGGGCCCGAGCGGCTGCCCTCGACGATCCGTACTGTGAGCGCCTGGCTGGCGCAGATCCGCCGCGGCTTCAATCAGATCCGCAGCGAGGTCGAGCAGGAACTGCACAACGACGCCATCATGCAGGAGCTGCGCAAAACCGGTAGCGACCTGAAGCGCGATGCGCAGCAAGCCAGCGACTCCTTGAAGGCGGCCAGCGGCAGCAACGCCGCAACAGCGCCCACGTCCACAGAGGATTCCGGGCAGGCGAGCCCCCCCAGGCAGGTCAGCCCCGACAAGGAGCCCCCGGGGCAATGAGCGACGACAGCGAAGACCAGCCCCTGCCCCTGGTGGCGCACCTCACCGAGCTGCGCGACCGCCTCCTGCGCGCGCTGCTCGCCGTCCTGATCGTGTTCATCGGCCTGTTTCCCTTCGCCAACGAAATCTACAGCTTCGTTTCCGAGCCACTGCGCGCGCTGCTGCCGGAGGGCACGTCGATGATCGCCACCGATGTCGCCTCGCCGTTCCTGACGCCATTCAAGCTCACCCTGGTCGCCGCAGTGTTCATCGCCATTCCCTACGTGCTCTACCAGGCCTGGAGCTTCATAGCACCGGGCATGTACCGGCATGAAAAGCGCCTCGCCATACCCTTGCTGGCCTCCAGCGTAGTGCTGTTTTACGCCGGCGCGGCCTTCGCCTACTACGTGGTGTTTCCGCTGGTGTTCGGGTTCTTTACCAGCGTGGGGCCGGACGATATCGCCATCATGACCGATATCAACAGCTACCTGAACTTTGTGCTCAAGCTGTTTTTCGCCTTCGGTATCTCCTTTGAGATCCCCATCGCGGTGGTGATCATGATCGCCGCCGGGATCACTACACCCGAGGATCTCGCGCGTAAGAGGCCCTACGTCATCGTCGGCTGCTTCGTCTTTGGCATGCTCCTCACCCCGCCCGACGTGATCTCGCAGGCCCTGCTGGCGGTACCAATGTGGTGCCTGTTCGAACTGGGCATCGTCTTCGGGCGCCTGATCAAACGGCGCAGCGCAGCTCCGGCAGACGCGGAGTAATGGCGGCGAAGCCCGGTCGCAGCCTGTCACCGCTGCTGGCCATACTGCGTTTCCTGCTGCCCTACCGGGCACGCCTGCTGGCCGCCGGCACCGCGCTGGTCTTTACCGCGGGGGCCACGCTGTTTCTCGGCCGGGGTATCCAGGTGCTGATCGACGAGGGCTTCAGCGGCGGCACCCGTGCCGACCTCGCCAATGCCATCGGCGTCATCCTGGTCATCGCCGCCGCCATGGCGGTGGGCACTTTTGCCCGTTTCTATTTCGTCTCCTGGCTGGGCGAGCGGGTCAGCGCCGACATCCGCAATGCGGTGTTCGACAATATCATTCATCTCGACCCCGGGTATTTCGAAACCAACCGCAGCGGCGAAATCATGTCGCGCCTCACCACCGACACCACACTGCTGCAGACCATCATCGGCTCTTCCCTGAGCATGGCGCTGCGCAGCGGCCTGACCCTGCTCGGCGGTCTGGTACTGATGTTCATCACCAATATCCAGCTCAGCCTGATCATTACCGTGGCGGTGCCGCTGGTACTGCTGCCCATCCTGTTCTTCGGACGCCGCGTGCGGCGCCTGTCCACCCAGAGCCAGGACAGCATCGCCAGCGTCGGCAGCTACGCCGGCGAGATTATCCAGCACATCCGCACCGTGCAGAGCTACACCAGCGAAAGCCGTGAAAGTGCGGCCTTCGCCCGGGAAGTGGAGCGCGCCTTTGCCATTGCCCGGCGACGCATTCGCCAGCGCGCCCTGCTGGTGGGAGTCGCCATCCTGCTGCTGTTCGGCGGCATGGCGGCAATGCTCTGGAGTGGCGGGCAATCGGTCATCAGCGGCGAGATGAGCGGCGGCGAGCTGGGCGCGTTCGTGTTCTATGCGCTGATGGTGGGCTCCGGCTTCGCGACCATCTCGGAGGTGTGGGGTGAACTGCAGCGCGCGGCTGGCGCCTCCGAGCGCCTGCTGGAGCTGCTGCATACCCGCAGCGAAATTATTGACGGCACGAGCCATGCGGTGCCTCGCAGGGCCAGCCTGAGCCTGCGCAACGTCACCTTCGCCTACCCGGCGCGCCCGGCTGACCCGGCACTGAAGGGCCTGTCACTGGTCATTGAAGAAGGCAAGAGCCTGGCCCTGGTCGGCCCGTCCGGCGGTGGCAAATCCACCCTGTTCCAGCTGCTGCTGCGCTTCTACGACCCGCAGGGCGGTGCGCTGCTGTTTGACGGCGTGGACCTGCGCGACATGCGCCTGGAAACCCTGCGCCAGCAAATGGCCCTGGTACCGCAACAACCGGCGCTGTTCACCGGCACCGTGCGCTACAACATTGCCTACGGCATGCCCGCAGCCAGCGCGGAGGAGGTGGAGGCGGCGGCCAGGGCCGCCCACGCCCACGAATTCATCCAGCGCCTGCCCAACGGCTACGACAGCGAACTGGGGGAGCAGGGCGTGCGCCTGTCCGGCGGCCAGCGCCAGCGGATCGCCCTGGCCCGGGCCATACTCGCCAACCCCCGCGTGCTGTTGCTGGATGAGGCCACCAGTGCCCTGGACAGCGAGAGCGAACACCAGGTGCAACTCGCCCTGGAAGAACTGATGCGCAACCGTACCACGGTGATCATCGCCCACCGCCTGTCAACCATACGCCACGCGGACCGCATTGCAGTGCTGGACAAGGGCCAGCTGGTGGCCACGGGAACACATGACAGTCTGTTGCGGGATTCACCGCTGTATGCGCGGCTGGCGCAGTTGCAGTTTCGGCAGCAGTAAGCGACGCGACCTCTGTGTTTATTCCTTTTGATTGAACGCCCTATTGTGGTGCTTATCGGCGCACAGGTTCCCGACCCACGTTGCGACGCCACGAAGATGACGCGTAAGTAGCGCCTTGTCGCCACCCTGTTCAGAACGGATTCGTTGCGTGTATCACTTCATCCGTGTGCTCCCCCAGTCGTGGGGGTGGGCTGCGGTAACATACCGGAGTGCGTGACAGCTTGATCGGATTGCCCACGAGTTCCAGCTCGGGATTTTCCGGGTGCCGTACCTTCACCCGCATCTCGCGGGCAAGAATCTGGGGTTCTGCAAAAACGTCCGCAACCGTGTTAATGGGCCCGGCCGGCACACCGGCGCTTTCCAGCCGCGCAAGCCAGTCATCTTTGCCCCGTTCTAGTAGCGCCCGCTGCAAGCGTGGAATCAGCTCCTCCCGGTACTGAACCCGTGCGCGATTGGAGGCAAAACGTTCGTCACGCGCCAACTCCGGCAGGTCCAGCACCTCCACAAAGCGGGCAAACTGAACATCGTTGCCCACAGCCACAATCAGGTGGCCGTCGGCAGCGACAAAACTTTGGTACGGTACGATATTGGGGTGCGCATTACCCAGACGGGCGGGGTTCAATCCGCCAACCAGGTAGTTGGTCGCCTGGTTGGCGAGGCTCGCGACGGTCACGTCCAACAGGGACAGATCAACCTGCTGCCCCAGCCCCGAGCGCTCCCGCTCTGCCAGCGCCGCGAGAATACCCACCGCAGCGTAGAGACCGGTCATGATATCCGACAGCGCCACCCCGACTTTCTGCGGCCCCGCCCCAGGCTCTCCATCAGCCGCCCCGGTCACACTCATAAGCCCGCCCATGGCCTGCACCAGAAAGTCGTAACCTGGCCGACTGCTAAGAGGCCCGGTTTGTCCGAACCCGGTGATGGAGCAGTACACAAGCCCCGGATTATCCTTCTGAAGACTCCTGTAATCCAGGCCGTAGCGGGCAGCATCGCCCACCTTGAAGTTCTCCAGTACCACATCACTCTGCGCCGCGAGCCGGCGCAGGGTCGTCTGACCTTCCGGGGTCTTGATATCGACACAGATCGAGCGCTTATTGCGGTTGGCACACAAGAAATAGGCGGACTCTGCTGTATCGACACCCGCTTCGTCCCGCAGGTAGGGTGGGCCCCAGGCACGGGTGTCATCCCCGACACCGGGACGCTCCACCTTGATCACCTCCGCGCCCAAATCCGCCAGTAACTGGCTCGCCCAGGGCCCCGCGAGAATACGGGACAAATCCAATACCTTGAGATGCGACAATGCCCCCACGGTCAAAAGGCTGGGATACCGGTTTGGGTGCGCCCGAGAATCATGGCGTGCACATCGTGCGTACCCTCGTAGGTGTTGACCACCTCCAGGTTCACCATGTGGCGCATGACAGGGTACTCGTCCGAGATGCCGTTGCCACCGAGCATATCGCGCGCAACACGGGCGATATGCAGAGACTTGCCACAGGAGTTACGCTTTATCAGGGAAATCAGCTCCGGCGCAACCTGCCCGGCGTCCATCAACTCACCGGCCCGCAGGCAACCCTGTAGTCCGAGGCTGATCTCGGTCTGCATATCGGCCAGTTTCAGTTGCACCAGCTGCTTGGAGGCCAAGGGCACCCCGAACTGAGTACGCTCCAGAGTGTAGTCGCGGGCCGCGTGCCAGCAGGCCTCGGCGGCGCCGAGCGCACCCCAGGCAATGCCATAACGCGCGTTGTTAAGGCAGCCGAAGGGGCCCTTCAACCCTTCCACATTGCTCAAGAGGTTCTCCTCGGGCACATAGACCTCATCCATCACGATCTCGCCGGTGATCGACGAGCGCAGCGCCAGCTTGCCCTCGATCTTTGGCGCGGAAAGGCCTTTCATGCCTTTCTCAAGCACGAATCCACGAATTTTGCCGTCATCGGTCTTGGCCCAGACCACGAATACATCGGCGATCGGGCTGTTGGTAATCCACATCTTGCTGCCAGACAGACTGTACCCACCATCGACGCTGCGGGCGCGGGTTACCATGGAACCGGGGTCCGAGCCATGATCGGGCTCTGTCAAGCCGAAACAGCCGATCCATTCACCGGTCGCCAGCTTGGGCAGATATTTCTCGCGTTGCTCTTCGCTGCCATACGCGTAAATAGGGTACATCACCAGAGAGGACTGAACGCTCATCATAGAGCGGTAGCCTGAGTCGACGCGTTCGATCTCCCGCGCAATCAGACCGTAGCTGATGTAGTCAACACCGGGGCAACCGTAACCGTCGATGGTCGACCCCAACAGGCCCATCTCGCCCATCTCCTGAAAAATACCCTTATCGGTGTGTTCAGCGCGGAAGGCCTCACGCACCCGTGGGGCCAGGCGCGACTGTGCGTACTGGGCGGCACTGTCGCGCACCATGCGCTGCTCGTCGGTGAGTTGCTGGTTAAGCAGAAAGGGGTCCTGCCAGTCCAGTTTCTGCCAGGATTTTGAGGGTGTCATGAAAGGCTCCTGAACGGATTACTGAGTGCGTATGGATTAACGCGTAAGGTAACGCAGATTTTAATATCATAAAAATATATATTTACTATGAGCTTCATATATTTTATATATTTATAAATGGATCTCCGAAAACTGCATATATTCACGACGGTCGCCCGGTTGGGCAGTTTCAGTCAGGCCGCCGAAACCTTGCACATGGCCCAACCCGCCGTCAGCATCGCCGTGCGTAAGCTAGAAGAGGAACTGGGGGTAGCGCTGCTGGACCGCAGCGGACGACGTGTACGCACAACCGCCGAAGGGCTGGAGCTCCAACAGCGGGCAGCGAACATTCTCGATCAGGTGGAAGCACTGCAGCACACTCTGGGAGAACACAGACAGTTGCTTCGAGGTGAACTCACTATCAGCTGTCCGGCCATGGTCGCCACCTATTTCCTGCCACAACTGGTGGGTGACTTCCTCGCCTACCATCCCGGCCTCAGCGCCAGCATCAGCCAGCGCGGCACCAACGACATTAAACAACAGCTACTGCGCGGCGAAGCGGAGCTTGGCGTGATCAGTGAAGACAATCTTGAGGATACCGCCCCGCTGGAACGCGTGTCGCTGATGGAGCAACCCATCCTTCTGTGTATGCACGCCGAGCACCCTTGGGCCAGGCGCAGGGAGATCGCTGTGGAAGAGCTCCAGGATAGCCCCATGGTCGTCTACGAGAGCGGGTATTTCATTCGCGACCGTCTCGACGCGCTTTGCCGGGCAAAAGGGGTTCGCCCCGAAATGCGCATGCAAACCAACTTTTTGCCCCTGCTGGTGAGCATGGTGCGCCAGGGGATCGGGACGACGATCGGCCTGAAAATCATGATCGCAGCGGAACCGGGTCTGGTCGGGGTGCCACTGGAAGGGAACGCCAAGTTGCGCATGGCGCTGGCGCGCCGCGCGGGCAGCAAGCTATCGCGTGTCAACCAGGCCTTTTTTGACTGGCTGCCAAACCAGATAAGCCCCGATGCTTCGCCGGCGCTAGAGGCAGGACGCCCTGGCGACTAGCCGAAGACCTCCCCCGCCACAAGGCGGACCTTCTCCACAAACTCGTCGCCAACAATCCATAGTTGCGGATGTCGACTACCCGGGGAATATCCGCGAGGCTATGCACCGCATCCTCGAACTCGCGACTATCCCCTCATTGACTCAAAGGCCTCTCAGAGCCTGAGGACACACGACCGGGCTTTAACGTTGGGAATTCCCGTTTTCGCAGGGTGCGCTAACGGCCTGTGGATGCACAAGCATCCACAGGCCGTAAAGGCTAGCTGAACTCGCGGATCAGGCCGCCGATGCTTTCCTTGGCATCGCCGAACAACATGCGGGTGTTTTCCTTGTAGAACAGCGGGTTCTCGATGCCGGCAAAACCCGACGCCATGGACCGCTTGAGCACGAACACGGTGCGCGCCTTGTCGACATTGATGACCGGCATGCCGTAGATGGGGCTGGACTCTACCTCCCGCGCAGCGGGGTTCACCACGTCGTTGGCGCCGATCACAATCGCCACGTCCACGGTTTCCATGCGCGGATTCACTTCGTCCATTTCCAGCAGTTGGTCATAGGGCACGTCCGCTTCAGCCAGCAGCACGTTCATGTGCCCTGGCATGCGGCCCGCCACCGGGTGGATGCCAAAGTTGACTTCGCAGCCGTTCTGTTCCAGCAGTTCGCACAGCTCCTTGACCACGTGCTGTGCCTGCGCAACGGCCATGCCGTAGCCCGGCACGATGACCACGCTGCTTGCGGCTTCCAGTACGTAAAAGGCGTCTTCCACGGAAATCGGCTTGATTTCACCCTCAACCACGGCCTCGGTGCTGCTGACGCTGCCAAAGCCGCTGAACAGGACGTTGCTCAGGGAGCGGTTCATCGCCTTGCACATGATCTGCGTGAGGATGATACCCGAGGCGCCCACCAGGGAGCCGGCGACAATGAGGATGTTGTTATTGATGGCGAAACCCGCCGCACAGGCCGCAAGACCTGAATAGGAGTTCAGCAGCGAGATGACCACCGGCATGTCGGCGCCGCCAATGGGGATCACCGCCATGATGCCGAACAGCAGGGACAGCGCGATGATGGCGTACAGCCACTGGCTGTTCTCGGGCTGCAGACAGAACATCACGGCGCTGGCAAGAATCGCCAGCACCAGCAGACTGTTGACGATCTGCTGGCCGCTGAACGTCACGGCGCCGCTGCCAATCTTCTCGCTCAGTTTGCCGTAGGCCACCAGTGAGCCGGTGAAGGTCAAACCACCGATCAGGATGGACAGCACGATGGTCACCAGGATGAAGGTGTTGCTGTCGCCGCTGCCGAGGGCCGCAGCGCCAACCAGCAGGCTGGCCATGCCGCCAAAGCCGTTGAACAGCGCCACCATCTCGGGCATGGAGGTCATCTGAACCAGACGCGCGGCACCGGCGCCGATCACACCGCCGACAACCATCCCCGCCAGTACCCACTGGAACTCGACGATACCCTGGTCGAGCAGCGCGGCGACAATCGCCAGCAGCATGCCCACGGCAGACAGCAGGTTACCCTTGCGCGCCGTGGCGGCGGAACCCAGCAGCTTGAGGCCGAAAATAAACAGGGCCGCCGCGACAACAAACGCCAATTGAATGGCCAATCCGGTTGCACCCATGATTATTTACCCCTCTTCTTGAACATCGCCAGCATGCGGTCGGTCACCATGTAACCACCCACCACGTTGATCGTCGCCAGGGCGACGGCCGCCGCACCCAACCACTGGGCCACATCGTGCTGGCCCGTGCCGGCGAGGCTGATGGCACCGACCACGGTGATGCCGGAAATCGCGTTGGCACCGGACATCAGCGGCGTGTGCAGCGTTGCCGGTACTTTGTTGATCAGTTCGAAGCCCAGAAAAATGGACAACATCAATATAAAGGTCAGGAATACGGCTTCCATATCAGTTGCCCCCCTCCAGGA
>CEOG01037447.1_pt1 | contig 11432 bp, 9 predicted proteins | sample 530301 | NCBI WGS metagenome assembly CEOG01 (sample SAMEA2619903, study PRJEB7988) | marine metagenome | biome: marine biome (ENVO:00000447); feature: surface water layer (ENVO:00002042); material: "saline water (ENVO:00002010), including plankton (ENVO:xxxxxxxx)" | depth 5 m | reverse complement strand
ATCCCGGGCAGAATGAAGAACCCGTCGGGCCGGATTACGCGAGTGGTGTCGCCCCGCGTTATTTCAACGCCAGAAAGGTGTCGATCTATGGCGGGTCCAATGAAATCCAGCGCAACATCATGGCGAAGCTGATTCTTGGCCTCTAGGGGAGAGTTTATTGACGGAGTCAATGAATTGATGGACGGAGTCCAGTAATTTGCCTGAAAGCACGGAAACGATCCGTCTCTCCACGTGGTCCGGCCCCCGGAATATTTCGACGGCGATGATGCGCGCCTTCGCCAGCAGGCCGGGGTGCCGCGCCGTGGATGAACCTTTCTATGCTTATTATCTGGCAAAGACCGGCCTCAAACACCCGATGTATGAAGAAGTCATCACCAGCCAGCCAACCGACTGGCAGGAGGTGGCGGCAAATCTCAACGGCCCTCACCCTGCGCAAGAATTATATATCAAACAGATGACCCACCATATGCTGGAGGAGGTGGACCTCGGCGCATTCCGCCATCATCGCAACTGTTTCCTGATCCGTGACCCGAGACGGGTCATCGCCTCCTATGCGGTAAAATGGGACCGCATCACGACCGATGATATCGGCATCCGGCGTCAGCATGAAATTTTCGAAGCGCTGCAACGTCTCACAGGAGAGACCCCGGTTGTGGTCGAAGCCGAGGATATTCTGAAAAATCCGGAAGATATGCTGCGAAAATTATGCGCGGCTCTCGACATCAACTGGCAGCCTGAAATGCTCTCCTGGCCCGAGGGCCGACGTCCGGAAGATGGCGTCTGGGCCACGCACTGGTATGCATCGGTCGAGGCAACGAACGGCTTCGCGCCCTATGAGGAGAAAGAAGTCACTCTCAGCGCCAGTCTTGAAAAACTCGCAAAGGAGCAGCAGCCCTTTTACGACGCGCTGCGCACCCATAAAATCTAGGCGTTTTTCTCCGGCGTTCTGAGGGCAAGGTCGAGCTTGCGCATCCAGTCCCTGACCCGCGCTTCATTGACGCCGAAATCACGGTATCCATAGTGGGCGCGGCTGAAAATGGCGAGGGTTGACCGGCCTTCCCCCAGATCGATAAAGCGGACCGTAATCGTGTCGGGATAGCCGATTAGCTTCGAATATTGCACATAGTCAACCTGCAGATCCGCGCCAATATTGCGACTGCTGAGTTTTTCGACCCGCGGTTCACCCAGCGCGACTTTTTCAAACCGAGCGGCAAGCGTCGGCATATCGAGCTCGAAAATCGGGCTGACCGTTTTCGGCGGATATTCGGCGTAATCCGGTGGCGACATCAGATAGGTGTTTGGCTTGCGGGGCTTTTTCAGCGTCGAAAAATCCAGCTCCGGCCTCTGGACATTCTTCAAAAGATTCTTCAACATTATGACACCTGTTCTGTCTAACCCCTGTCATTGCAAAGACCCAAAGGTACATTAGATTAAATATCATGCTGGTGCGAGAGGAATTCAATCGGGAGCGGATCGACGAACTTATTCGCGAGGCGCAGAAGCATGGTCCCTTTCAGGCCCTCACCCATGAGGAGCGGGAGGCAACGAGGCACGCATTTCTGTCGCAAATTGACCCGCAAGACGGCCTCTGGGTCTTCGGTTATGGCTCTCTTTTGTGGAATCCGGCCTTTCACTTTACCGAATGGCAACCGGCCCGGCTACACGGATTTCGCCGCCGCTTCTGCATGAAAGCCTCAATCGGACGGGGCAGCCCCGACAAGCCGGGACTGATGCTGGCGCTTGATCATGGCGGGTCCTGCAACGGCCGGGCCTTTCACATCGCCCCGGACAAGATCGAAAGCGAAACGGATATCCTGTGGATGCGGGAAATGATCTCCGGCGCCTATCATGCCCGTCTGGTCAACCTCCGCCTGCCGGGCGGGACGGTGAAGGGGCTGACCTTTGTCATCAACCGCACCCATTCCCGCTATATCCGGGAGATGGACATGGAAGAGACAACCCGCCTTCTCGCCACCGGGGAAGGGCATCTCGGCACCTGCCGGGATTATCTCACCAATACCATTGCGCATCTCGACGAGATGAATGTGAAAGACCGCTATCTTCACGAGTTGCAAGTGAAAATGCGGGAGCTTGATCGCCGCGCCAACATGGCCTAACAATCCGGTTGTATCCAATAACCGCGCGGAGACCGCCAGTGCCCCTCAATCCCAATAGCGATCTTCCCCCGATTTTTGTCATCAACCGGCAATCGGACACGAGCCGCCGCGGCGATATGGCGGAACGGCTGGCCAAAGTCGGTCTCACCCCGACCTTCTTTCCGGCGGTGGACGGGTATAAGCTGGATATCCCTAACCTCCCTGATTATGACGGGGAAAAACGCCGCCGGTATTTCGGCAAGGATCTGAAGGCCGGCGAAATCGGGTGCCTGCTGTCACATCGCGCCATCTATCAGAAAATGGTGGAAGAAAATATCGCGCGGGCGGTCGTGCTGGAGGATGATGTTTTCTTCGCCGATGATTTCCGCGCTGTGCTGGAAGATATCCAGAAGACAGAACTTCCCTGGGATCTGATCCGCTTTGTCGGCCATGGCAAGGTCTTCGACATTGGCTTTCGCAAACTTGCCAGCCTGCGCCATGGATACAGCATTACCCGTGTTCCAACCTCCCCCAGCGGCGCCTACGCCTATCTGTTGAACAAAGCCGCAGCGCAGCGTCTGTTACAGCTGATGCAGAGAAACTGGGTACCCGTCGATATCACACATAGCCGGGCCTGGGAAACCGGGCTTGAAACCCTGCTGATCCATCCTTCCCCCGCGACGCCGGATCTGGATGGCCCGTCAACCATTGGCGATGAGCGGTTTGAAAACACCAAGCGGATAACCGGCATCACCAAACTGCTGCATCCTTTCTGTCGCTTCTGGTACAAGCTCAGCAATGGGGCGGGCAAGCGCGTGCTTTACGCCTCAAGCTGGTTTCGCGACCGGAAAGTCTAAACCGGCAAAAAGCCTGTAATCAGTAGCGTAATACTGAGAAGCAGCCCGCCCACCGGAACCCAGAACGGCACCACGAAAACGCCGTCGGATGGAGAGGGCTCCGTCTTTTTCAGGCGGATCAGAGCGAGATTGACCAGACAGAAGACGATCAGAACAATGCTCGATGTCGCTTCTGCCAGTTGGGCTATGGGTAGAAGTGTCGCGAAAATCAGAACGAGCGCGGTAATGACGCCTGTTGCGACCAGCGGTGTCCGCGTGACGGGATGGACCACGGCAAAAAAGGCAGGGAGATTCTGCTGTTTCGCCAGACCGTATATCACCCGTGAGGCCATGATGATCTGGATCAGCACCCCATTCGTCGTGGCGATAATGGAGATCAAGTGAAAAATCCCGCTGGTTGCCGTTCCGGATTTTTCAAAGACAAAGGCGAGCGGTGCGGCAGAACCCGCCAGCTCCGTCATCGGCACGACAAGGACGACGATGGAAACGACGAGGAAGTAAAGGACGGTTGTGATCAGCAGGGTAAGGACAATACCGCGCGGCAGCGTTTTGTGCGGTTCAATTACCTCCTCTGCGACATTGGCGATATCCTCGAACCCAACAAACGCAAAAAAGGCAAGCAGGCTCGCCGACATAATTCCGCCCCAGACTGAAAGTTCCAAGGGTGGCAACAACTTCAGCGAATTCGATAAAATAGCGGGATCGGCATTGATGCCGTAATAGATCACAAGACCCAGGCCGCCGATCTCGATCAGGGTGAAAATGGCGGCAACCGTCACGGATTCCAGTATGCCCCAGGCGGCGATCGCACCTATGATCAGGATAACGGCCACTGCCAGCAAGGTTGGCGGCAATGCAATAATATCGCCGATATAGGCCGCCGCGCCAAGAGAGACAGCCGCCGAGGATACGACGCCCGATGCCGCTACCAGTAATCCGACGATTAATGTCAGGCCCGGCGATTTAAAGCTGGCATTCACATAGGCCGCCGCCCCGGCGCTGACCGGATGGCGGGTCGACAGCTCAGCATAGGAAAATCCGGTAAAGGCAACGACAACAGCGGCGATCAGAAAGGATATCGGCGCATATATTCCTGCCTCCGCCGCCGTTGCGCCAACCAGCACATAGATTCCGGCGCCAATCGTGACGCCGAGCCCGTAAAGAACCAGCAGCGGCAAAGTCAGCTTCCGCACAAGATTGACCGGGCTGTGCAGCGTCATGACGTTGGTCGCTTTCTGCCCACCGGTGCTGTGCCGTTTTCCACCATGATCAATGTAGAAAAAGGAGCGGGTGACGGCTGGTCAACAAAGGCTCCAGATTGGCGGGGTCTTGCAAAAAGGCGCCGCCCGAAGTCAGAACAACAAGGCTTTCCCGCGCCAGAATCCGCTCCAGCGCATAGCCATTTGTCGCCAATAATGGCGGCATGATCCGCAAACCCGCCTCTCCCGGCTGCCCGGCTGATTTTGCAAATTCGACAACCCCCGCAAGGGCCGCCTCATCAAGATCGAATGGCAGCAGGGTAATATGCGACAGTGGAATGGATAGCAAGGAGGTGACGGCGCGCACCCCCTGCTCCGCCGCGACAAGGGAATCGCAAATGATCAACGCTTCCGCGGTTAAATGTTTTGCGCCCTTGAGCAATAACGTCGGGCGGGGCATCCGTGTCAACATCCCGCGACTGGAAAGCCGCGCCCGGAAGTTTCGTGAATGCAGACGGCCCGTGCTTTCGATAATCACAAGATCGGCATCGTCAAGATCCTTCTCCTCCGATGGCCAGCCCGCCCCCCGCACGGCCCGGAAACCGATCACGATCTTGCGCCGCCGGGCTTCGCGTTCCAGATGCCGCTGCACGCTTCTCGACATGGCCCGCAGCTGCGCCTCCAACGTCACACGATCTAGTTGGTGAGCAACCGGAGAGGACAGCCGGAATTCCTGTACGAAACCAAGCTCGCTCACCGTCACAAGATCGCTGTCTTCGATAAAAACCCCGTGCAGTTCACCGCCAAGACGCGCCGCAATGTCGAGCGCCGCCCCCATAGTTTCACGGCAATGGGAGGCCGCATCAATCTGCAACAAAATCCGGCGATATTTTCTGACCGGCCTCTCAGACATTCGCCCTCTCCGTTGATTTGTCATCACGCCCCGATCTGGCGTAACGAACCGCCGCATCGGCAAAACCGTCAAGTCGCGCCTGCACCTTGCCGTTGATGCTATCCGCAGGGAAGCTCCCTGCCTCATCCGCCACCCCGGCCGTGACACCGGTCAGTATTTCAATTCCCTGATCAATGCTCGCGACCGGATAAATATGAAACTGGCCCTGTTCGGCTGCTTTCACGATTTCATCTTTCAGCATCAAATGTTTCACATTCGATTGCGGGATCAGCACTCCCTGATCGCCAGTCAGACCCCGATATTTGCAAAGATCGAAGAACCCTTCGATCTTTTCGTTGACGCCGCCAATGGCCTGCACTTCACCAAACTGATTGACCGATCCTGTGACCGCGAGCGACTGGCGGATTGGCACGTCGGACAACGCCGACAGGAGAGCGTAGAGCTCGGTGGAGGAGGCGCTGTCCCCATCCACCCCGCCGTAGGATTGTTCAAAGACAAGACTGGCGGTCAGGGAAAGCGGCTTGTCCCGGGTATAGCGGGCGGCCAGGAAATTTGTGAGAATCAGTACGCCCTTCGAATGCAACGGCCCGCCAAGCTCCACTTCCCGTTCGATATCGACCACCCGGCCGCGGCCCAGATGCACCCGCGCCGTAATCCGGCTTGGCCTGCCAAAGGCAAAATCACCCAGTTGCAGGACCGACAGACCATTGATCTGGCCGACATGCGCTCCGCTCGTATCCAGCATCATCGTGCCCCGGCGGAACTGTTCCTGCGTCTTTTCCCGCATCCGGTCAGACCGGCGGATATGTGCATTAATGGCCTGCTGCACATCCTCGCCGCTGATCTTTGCGGTACCCCGCGCGGAGGCCCAGTGATCAGCCTCCGAGATCAGATCGGAAAGGGCGCGGGCGTGACTGAGCAGCCGCTCCTTGTCGCTGGTCAGGCGGGTCATCCGTTCCATCACCTTTTCCACCGCACTCCGGTCCAGCGGCAGCAGATTTTTCTTGCGCGCTTCCGTTGCGATAAAACGGGCATAAAGCGAAATGGCATCGTCAGTTACCGGAAGCTGATCTTCAAAATCGACCGGCACCTTGAACAGGTTGTAATAATCCGGATCATTCTGGCTGAGCAGATAATATAGCATCGGATCGCCAATCAGGATTACTTTCACATCCAGCGGAATGGCTTCCGGCTGCAGGCTGACGATACTACCGAGCGACATCATCTGCGACAGGGTTTCGATCCGCACCTCACGGCTGCGCAGCTCGCGTTTCAAGGTTTCCCATGCATATGGCTGCGACAGCAGCCGCCGGGCATCCAGAATAAGATACCCGCCATTCGCCCGGTGCAACGCCCCCGGCTTGATCAGCCGGAAGTCCGTCACCAGCGATCCGAATTCCGACCGATGCTCGATACGCCCCAGCAGATTTTCCATCGTCGGGTTATCTTCATAAACAATGGGGGCGCCGCCGTCGGGATTGTGACTGACGAGGACATTGACCTGACAGTTGTTGATGACCCGTTCCTGCTGACGAAGGAAATCACCGGCCATCTGGGCGGGAATTGTCTCGACGGCCTCATCCTTGCTGAGGCGGAAAACATCGCTGTGGTTGATCACATACTCCTGTACGTCATCAAGAAACCCCAGGACTGCCGGGCAATCATGCCAATGCTCCCGATTTTCATCAATCAGATGATCCACGGCGAAGCTGGTCACTTCTCGATTGAGCCGAACGATTTCACGGCGCTGTTCACGCTCCATCTCCGGCATCATGCGAACGGCGGCCTGCAATTTCTCTTCCAACGCGCCAATATCTTTCTTGATCTGGTCCTGCTCATCGGCGGGCAGCTTGGAAAACGCCTCCGGATCCAGCACCTTGCCCTCCCGCGAAGGAGCCAGCGCCAATCCCATCGGCGTGCGGACAAGGGCGATATTCTTCTCCTCCGCCTTTTTTTGCAGGCTTTCGAACCCCTCTTCCTGCTTCAACTTGAACTGCTCGACAATCACATCAAACCGGGTGCGGTAATCCTCGCTCTCATAGGCGGCGGAAATGACGACCCGGACTTCCTCGGCAAGGCTTTCCATGAGTTTGGCCAGCTCACGCGCGCGGCCTGCGGGCAAGCGGAGCATTTTGGGATGATCGGGCGCCGCGAAATTATTTACATAGCACCAGTCGTCGGGGCAGCATTTGGCCGCGGCCTCCGGTTCCAGATACCGCAGGATGGTTTCCGTCTTTCCCGCACCGGACGATCCGAAGGCAAACAGGTTAAAGCCTTCATGCCGGACACCGATGCCAAAACGGATGGCTTCCACTGCGCGGTCCTGACCCAGTGGCTCGCGCAGATCCTCGATCTGTGTCGTATCGGTAAAGCCGAGTGTGCTGAGATCATATTTCCGGCACAGCTCTGAAGCCGGGAGTGCCTTGTGTTCGGCCATTACAACCCTCTCCTTTAATCAACATATTATTTTACCATACTACCAAGTGTGAAAAATGAGGGAAATCAATTGAACAGGAAAATTCATGCCCCCGCCCATTCTCCGGAGGCGGCTTCCCCATTACGGCGGCTGAAAACAGTAAAGGCCGATATGTCAATTGATCGTGATCAATGGTGCGGCGCACAAAGTAGGGGTATAGTACAAGAGAGCGAGCCCCGCCGCCCGCGCCGGGATCAGGAGTTTGAACCATGCAGAAAAAGAAAGACGCCCGCAGCCACAAAAACACATCCGAGGGCAAATTCGACGGCGTTGTCAATTTGCCAGTGACACGTTCTTCCCCTACAGCGGCCCCGCAAACATCCCCATCTTCATTTGCCGTTCCGGAACATAAGAGACTATCCCGGCATTCTCCCGCTCCCAGCGATTCCTATTTCTCAGCCTCCCTACAGGACATTCTCGACCGCTCCGCCCATGCAACACTTGCGCGTTTCACAGGCGGCTTGTCGCCGAGCGCCATGGCAGGCGCCTATGCCGACTGGGTTGTGCATCTGGCCATGTCGCCGGGTAAGCAGATGCAGCTTGTTGAAAAGGCGGCCCGAAAAAGCGCGCGCCTTGCCAATTTTGCACTTCACTGTGCCCATGCAGAGGGTGAACCGGGGACACATGCCGCCTGCATCGAACCGCTGCCGCAGGATAGCCGGTTTCGCGGCGACGCCTGGCAGCAATTTCCCTACAACATTTTCCATCAGGCTTTCCTGCTCAACCAGCAATGGTGGCACAATGCGACCACGGGGGTCCGCGGCGTCACAAAACAACATGAAAATGTCGTCGAGTTTGCGGCGCGCCAGATGCTGGACGTATTCTCCCCCTCCAATTATTTTCTCACCAATCCGGAGGTGATCCGAAAAACCGTCGAAGAGAAGGGAGAGAATCTCCTGCGTGGCTATCAGAATTTCACCCGTGATTTGGAATCTATGGTCAGCGGGCGGAAAATGCCTGCTTCCGGAAAATACGAGGTCGGCCGCAATCTCGCCGTCACGCCCGGCAAAGTCGTTTACCGCAACCGCCTGATCGAACTGATCCAGTATGAGCCGGTGACGGAAAAGGTCCGACCCGAACCGGTGTTGATCGTTCCCGCCTGGATCATGAAATATTATATTCTGGATCTGTCGCCGGAAAATTCACTGGTCAGATATCTGACCGAACAGGGCTTCACGGTGTTCATGGTCTCCTGGAAAAATCCTGACCCGGAGGATCGCGATCTGTCGATGGAGGATTACCGCACCCTTTCCATTCTGTCCGCGCTTGATGTGATCGGGGATATTGTGCCCGACGAGAAGGTCCATGCCGTAGGTTATTGCCTTGGCGGCACCCTCCTCGCCATCGCCGCCGCCGCCATGTCACGCGATCATGATGACCGGCTGAAAACTGTCTCTCTCTTTGCCGCGCAGGCCGACTTCACCGAGGCCGGAGAGCTTATGCTGTTCATCAATGAAAGCCAGGTCACCTTCCTGGAAGACATGATGTGGGAGCAGGGCTTTCTGGACACCACGCAAATGGCGGGCGCGTTCCAGCTTCTGCGATCCAACGATTTGATCTGGTCGCGTTCAGTCCGTAGCTATCTGATGGGAGAACCCCCGGATGAAAGTGATCTAATGACATGGAATGCCGATGCAACCCGTATGCCATATCGCATGCATTCGGAATATCTCCGGCATCTTTTCCTCAATAACGACCTGGCCGAAGGACGGTTCAAGGTGGACGGCAGGCCGGTTTCCATTACGGATATACGCAAGCCGGTTTTCGCCGTCGGCACGGAACGCGACCATGTGGCGCCATGGCGCTCTGTCTTTAAAATTCATACCCTGTCGGATGCAGATGTCACCTTTTTGCTGACCAATGGCGGACATAATGCCGGGATCGTTTCGGAACCGGGGCATCCCCGCCGCCATTACCGCATCGCCACCAAACGGGTGGAAGACCGCTACAGGGATCCGGAACAGTGGTATGATGAAACGCCGGAGCGGGAGGGCTCTTGGTGGCCGGAATTCAGCAGATGGCTGAAACAACATTCATCCCCTCCTGTTGATCCGCCCCCCATGGGCATGACCGGCAAGGGCCATGAAATCATTGGAAACGCCCCTGGGACTTATGTGTTTCTGCCCTGATCGCCGCCTACAAAAAAGGACCGCCATGCAGTATATTGAAAACAGGACATATGATGAAATCACCATTGGCGATACGGCCGATCTAGTCCGATACCTCAAGGCGGAGGATATCGAGCTTTTCGCCGGGATGTCCGGCAATGCCAACCCCGCCCATCTGGACGCGGAATATGCAAATTCCGATAGTTTTCAAAAGGTGATCAGCCATGGGATGTGGGGCGGCTCTCTGATTGCGGCTGTGATCGCAACCGAATTGCCGGGACCCGGGACAATATTCATCAACCAGTCACTGCATTTTCTGAAGCCTGTCGGCATTGGCGATTGCGTCACGGTCCGGGTCACGGTCAGCGAGAAAAAACCGGATGCGCGGGTCCTGCTGAAATGCGGCTGCATCAATCAGGCCGGAGAAACGGTGATCGAGGGGGAGGCGGAAGTCCGCGCTCCGACCGAGAAAGTCAAACGCCCCCGCGCCCTGCTGGCGGAGGCGCATCTGCATCAAACCGGACAGCAGTATCAGCAGCTTATCAAAGCGACCCAGCATCTTGACCCGATTCCGACGGCGGTTGTCCATCCCTGCGATACAACCTCCCTGCTTGGCGCCCTGGAATCGGCGGAGCAAAACCTGATCCTGCCCATTCTTGTCGGACCGGAATCGAAGATACGCGCCGCCGCGAAAGAGGCCGGGCGCAGCCTTGACGGCTATCAGATTGTCGATGTGCCGCACAGCCATGCGGCTGCCCGCCGCGCGGTTGAGCTGGTGCGCGAAGGTGCGGTCGCCGCCCTCATGAAAGGCAAGCTGCATACGGATGAAATCATGGAGGCCGTGGTCGACAAGGTCAGCGGCCTGCGCACCGAACGGCGGATCAGCCATGTCTTCGCCCTCGACGTGCCGAGTTACCCCAAACCGCTGATGATCACCGATGCCGCAATCAACATATATCCTGATCTCAACGACAAGCGGGACATCATCCAGAATGCCATTGATCTCGCCCATGCCCTCGGCATTCCGCTACCGAAAGTCGCCATCCTCTCCGCGGTGGAAACCATCTATCCGAAAATTGCCTCCACCATCGACGCGGCGGCGCTGTGCAAGATGGCAGATCGCGGACAGATCACCGGCGGATTGCTGGACGGACCACTCGCGTTTGATAACGCCATTTCCAAATCGGCGGCGGAAACGAAAGGCATCCAGTCTGTTGTCGCGGGCGATGCGGACATCCTGATTGCCCCCGATCTGGAGGCCGGTAATATGATCGCCAAACAGCTTATCTATCTCGCCGGAGCGGAAAGTGCCGGGATTGTTCTTGGCGCCCGCGTGCCCATCATCCTGACCAGCCGGGCCGATGGCACACTGTCCCGACTCGCCTCCTCCGCTCTTGCCCTGCTCTATGCCCATTATACCCTGAAATCCAAGCCATGACCGACGCCATCCTTGTCCTGAATGCCGGTTCTTCCAGTATCAAATTCGCACTTTATCCCCTGACACCGTCCGGCAGCAGACCGCTGATCCGCGGCAAAATCGAAAGTATCGGCCGTGCGCCTGCATTCCGGGCAACGGACAGCAAGGGGCAGCCGATGGCCGAAGGCGAGCTTGCCGCCATTGATGCCACGAGCGATCACCAGAGCCTGACCATGCGGCTGCTGGACTGGCTGGAGGCGCATGATCAGGATGAGCGCATCGTCGCCATCGGCCACCGGGTAGTGCATGGCGGGCGGGAATTTGCGGCCCCTGTCCAGCTTGACCGGCAGGCGCTTGAGAGGCTGA
>CEOG01034824.1_pt1 | contig 11489 bp, 7 predicted proteins | sample 530301 | NCBI WGS metagenome assembly CEOG01 (sample SAMEA2619903, study PRJEB7988) | marine metagenome | biome: marine biome (ENVO:00000447); feature: surface water layer (ENVO:00002042); material: "saline water (ENVO:00002010), including plankton (ENVO:xxxxxxxx)" | depth 5 m | reverse complement strand
GTGGCTTCGGCCTGATCGTCCACAGTGCGGGCGATGCCAGCCACCGTTTGCTGCAGACCGCCATTGAGTCGCTGACATGCATGACGCACCGGGGCGGTATCGCAGCGGATGGCAAGACCGGTGACGGCTGCGGCCTGCTCCTGCAGATGCCCGTTCCCTTCATGCGCACGTTGGCGCGCGAGGCTTTCGGCGCCGAACTGGAGGAACCTTTCGGCGTTGGCCAGATCTTCCTGAACCAGGATGAGGGTCGCGCAGCTGTCGCGCGCGCCGGAATGGAAAAGGCGCTCATCGATCAGGGACTGACCGTTGTGGGCTGGCGGGAAGTCCCGACCGACAGCAGTGTCTGTGGTGAAATTGCCCTCGCGACCCTGCCGCGTATCGAGCAGGTGTTCTTCAGCGCTCCGGGCCTCAGTGCCGATGAGCTCTCCACAAAGCTGTTCGTGGCGCGACGCAAAGCGGAGATCGCCAACGAGAGTGACCCGGATTTCTACATCTGCAGCCTGTCGGGCCGCGTGATTGCCTACAAGGGCCTGGTAATGCCGGTGGATCTGCCGCGCTTCTACCACGACCTGGACGACGAGCGCCTGGAAACCGCAATCTGCGTGTTCCACCAGCGCTTCTCCACCAATACCATGCCGCGCTGGCCGCTGGCGCAGCCGTTCCGGCTGCTGGCGCACAACGGCGAGATCAACACCATTGATGGCAACCGCAACTGGGCCGAGGCGCGCACGGCGCTGTTCCAGTCAGATCGCCTGCCCAACATCAGCGACATCGCACCGCTGGTGAATCGTACCGGTTCGGACTCTTCCAGCCTCGACAACATGCTGGACGTACTGCTGACCGGGGGCGTGGACATGCCCCGCGCGTTGCGCATGCTGATTCCCCCCGCGTGGCAGAACATGGAGGACATGGACCCCGATCTGCGGGCCTTCTATGAGTATCATTCCATGCACATGGAGCCCTGGGACGGCCCGGCCGGCATTGTGCTGACTGACGGGCGCTATGCGGTGTGCCTGCTGGACCGGAATGGCCTGCGCCCGGCGCGCTGGGTGAAAACCAAGGACGGCTTCATCACGCTGGCATCGGAAGTGGGTACCCACGGCTATCGCAGTGAAGACGTGATCGCCAAGGGTCGCGTCGGCCCCGGCCAGATCCTGATGGTAGATACCCAGACCGGCGAGATGCTGCACACGGCGGACATCGATAACCGCCTGAAGAGCCGCCACCCCTACAAGCGCTGGCTGAAGGAGAACTCGTACCACGTCGAAGGCACCTTCGGCGGTGAGCAGGCGCCGGGGATCGAGCCCGACATGCTCAAGCCCTACCAGAAGATGTTCCAGGTGACCTTCGAGGAGCGTGACCAGGTGCTGCGTCCGCTGGCGGAATCGGGCAACGAGGCGGTCGGTTCAATGGGTGACGACACGCCCATGGCGGTGCTCTCCCGCCAGGAGCGCCCTCTCTACGACTTCTTCCGGCAGAAATTCGCGCAGGTGACGAACCCCGCAATCGACCCCCTGCGGGAGGCGATCGTGATGTCCCTGGAGACTGATCTCGGCGCCGAGAAGAACGTATTCCACGAGGGGCCGGAGCACGCTGACCGGATCATCCTGAGTTCGCCGGTGCTGTCCCAGGGCAAGTTCAATACGCTGCTGTCGCTGAACCGCCCGGGCTTTGATGTCTGCGATATCGACGGCACTTACGACCCGGCAGAGACGACCCTGCAGCAGGCGGTGGCGAGGCTGGTGGACACCGCGGAGCAGGCGGTGCGCAATGGCGCGACTATCCTGATCATTTCCGACCGCTCCATCGCCCCGACGCGCCTGCCGATTCACAGCCTGATCGCCACGGGCGCCGTGCACCATCACCTAATCCGGCAGGGTTTGCGCTGTGATGCGAATCTGGTCATCGAGACCGCCAGTGCCCGCGATTCCCATCAGGTGGCCTGCCTGCTGGGGTTCGGGGCAACCGCGATCTACCCCTACCTCGCCTACAGCGTGCTTGAGGACCTGATTCGCGATGGCGAATTACTCGGTGAACCGAGCACCTGCTACAAGAACTATCGCAAGGGCATCAACAAGGGCCTGCTCAAAATCATGTCCAAGATGGGCATCTCCGCGGTGAGCTCCTACCGCGGCGCACAGCTGTTCGAGGCGGTGGGCCTGGCGCGCGAGGTTGTGGATACCGCATTCTGCGGCGTGGCTTCGCGTATCGAGGGTGCCGGTTTTGCCGAACTGGAACAGGACCAGCGGAACCTGGCCAAGCTGGCCTGGAACCCGCGCAAACCGCTGCAACAGGGCGGTCTGTTGAAATATGTGCACGGCCAGGAATACCACGCCTTCAACCCCGATGTGGTGACCACGCTGCAGCTGGCTGTCGCCACCGGGGACTATGCGACCTATCAGCGCTACGCCGAGCTGGTCAACACCCGCCCGGTGGCAACGATTCGCGACTTGTTGCAACCGGTACTGGCGGAGAAGCCGCTGGACCTCGACGAGGTCGAGCCGATCAGCGCCATTCTGCCGCGGTTCGATTCCGCGGGGATGTCGCTGGGCGCACTCAGTCCCGAGGCGCACGAGGCCCTGGCAGCGGCCATGAACCGGCTGGGTGCTCGCTCCAACTCCGGTGAGGGCGGCGAAGACCCCGCGCGCTACGGTACCGAACGCAGTTCCAAGATCAAGCAGATCGCCTCCGGCCGCTTCGGTGTCACGCCGCATTATCTGGTGAATGCCGAAGTGCTGCAGATCAAGGTGGCGCAGGGTGCCAAGCCCGGTGAAGGTGGCCAGCTGCCGGGCGGCAAGGTGAATGAACTGATTGCGCGCCTGCGCTACTCGGTGCCTGGCGTGACGCTCATTTCACCGCCGCCGCACCACGACATCTATTCCATTGAGGATCTGGCGCAGCTGATTTTCGACCTCAAGCAGGTGAACCCGAAGGCGCTGGTGTCGGTCAAGCTGGTGTCGGAGCCGGGCGTGGGCACCATCGCCGCCGGCGTTGCCAAGGCCTATGCCGACCTGATTACCATCAGCGGCTATGACGGCGGCACCGCGGCCAGCCCGCTGACCTCTATCCGCTATGCCGGCTCCCCCTGGGAACTGGGTCTGGCGGAGGTGCAGCAAACCCTGCGCGGCAACGGCCTGCGCGGTGCCATTCGCCTGCAGACCGACGGCGGCCTGAAAACCGGTCTGGATGTGGTCAAGGCGGCCATTCTGGGCGCGGAGAGCTTTGGTTTTGGCACCGGGCCCATGGTGGCGCTGGGCTGCAAGTACCTGCGCATCTGTCACCTGAACAACTGCGCCACCGGGGTCGCAACGCAGAACGAAAAGCTGCGGCAGGACCACTTCAATGGCACGATCGAGATGGTCACGCACTTCTTCACCTTCATCGCCATGGAAACCCGCGAGTGGCTGGCGCGCCTGGGTGTGCCCTCGCTGGAGGCCCTGATCGGCCGCACCGACCTGCTGGAGCGGCTACCCGGCGCCACGCCAAAGCAGTCGCGACTCAACCTGGCGCCCATTCTGCACAAGGACGCGAGTTCAGCCGGCCAGCCGGAATATTGCCAGGTGGTGGCCAATCACCCCTTTGACCGCGCGGAAAAAGCCGAGGCCATGGTGGCCGCGGCACTGCCCGCTATCGAGTCGCGCAGCGGTGGCGAATACGAATTTTCCCTGACCAACTGCGACCGCTCCATCGGTGCACGGCTGTCGGGCGAAATCGCCCAGCGTTACGGCAATAACGGCATGGAAGATGCGCCCATTGTACTGCGCCTGACCGGCACCGCCGGGCAGAGCTTTGGCGTATGGAACGCGGGCGGCTTGCACATGTATCTCGAAGGCGACTGTAACGATTACGTCGGCAAGGGCATGGCGGGCGGTAAGCTGGTGGTATTCCCAGCGCGTGACGCCAATTTCCGCTCCCAGGATACGGTGATTATCGGCAACACCTGTCTTTACGGCGCGACCGGTGGCCGCCTCTATGCGGCGGGTATCGCCGGCGAGCGCTTTGCGGTGCGCAACAGTGGCGCGCAGGCGGTTGTTGAAGGTGCGGGTGACCACTGCTGCGAGTACATGACCGGTGGTACGGTCACGGTGCTAGGGCCAACGGGTGTGAACTTCGGCGCCGGCATGACAGGCGGCTTTGCCTATGTGCTGGACCAGGACCGTTCCTTCATTGACAAGTACAACAGCGAGCTGGTGGACATCCACCGCGTCAACTCCGAGTACATGGAGCCCTACCGCAACCACCTGCGCACCACGATACGTGAGTTTGCGCAGGAGACCGGCTCGGCCTGGGGCCTTGAGTTGCTGGATAACTTTGAGGACTACGTGGGCAAGTTCTGGCTGGTCAAGCCGAAAGCGGCGGACTTCAATCAGCTGCTGTCACGTCTGCGTAACACCGACTAGGCGCCGGGAGGCGAAAGCGTTATGAGCAAGCGTTTGTCGAATGATTTCCAGTTTATCGACGTCGGTCGGACCGATCCCGACAAGAAAAGCGTCGAGACGCGCAAGACAGAGTACGTCGAGATCTATGAATCCTTCACCGCAGACCGTGCGGCGGAGCAGTCACACCGCTGTCTGGAGTGCGGCAACCCCTATTGTGAGTGGAAGTGCCCGGTACATAACTTCATTCCCAACTGGCTGAAGCTGGTCAGTGAAGGCAACCTGTTCGAAGCGGCCGAGCTCAGCCACCAGACCAATACCTTGCCCGAAGTGTGTGGCCGCGTGTGCCCGCAGGACCGCCTGTGCGAGGGCGCCTGCACCCTGAACGATGGTTACGGGGCGGTGACCATCGGCTCCTCGGAGAAGTACATCACCGACACGGCGCTGGCCATGGGCTGGCGGCCGGATATGTCAAAGGTGGTGCCCACCGGCAAGAAAGTGGCCATCATCGGCGCCGGCCCGGCGGGCCTGGGCTGCGCCGACGTGCTGACCCGCGCCGGTGTCAAGCCGGTTGTCTTCGACCGCTACCCGGAGATCGGCGGTCTGCTCACCTTCGGTATTCCGGAGTTCAAGCTGGAAAAGGATGTCATGGTGCGCCGCCGTGAGGTGTTTGAGGGCATGGGCATTGAGTTTCGCCTGAACACCGAGGTCGGCCGTGACATCAGCGTGACCGAGTTGATGGAAGAGTACGACGCCGTATTCCTCGGCATGGGTACCTACAAGGCCATGCAGGGACGCTTCCCGGGTGAAAACCTGCCCGGGGTGCACAAGGCGCTCCCCTACCTGATCGGCAACGTCAACCACAATCGCGGCTACGAGCAGGATCCGTCGGATTACGTGAACCTCAAGGGCAAGCGCGTGGTGGTGCTCGGTGGCGGTGATACCGCGATGGACTGCGTGCGAACGGCAGTGCGCCAGCAGGCTGAACACGTGATATGCGCCTACCGCCGCGATGAACTGAACATGCCCGGCTCGCGCAAGGAAGTGGCCAATGCCCGGGAAGAAGGGGTGGAATTCCTGTTCAACCGCCAGCCTATCGAGATCGTTGAGTACTTCGGTCGGGCCTGCGGCGTGAAGATGGTCACGACCGAACTGGGCGAACCGGATGCCGGCGGCCGCCGCCAACCGCAGCCCGTTCCGGGCAGCGAGAAGGTACTGGAAGCAGACGCCGTCATTATCGCTTTCGGGTTCCAGCCCGACCCGCCAGCCTGGCTGCGGGAACTGGGTGTGCAGGTCAATGAGTGGGACGGCGTGATTGCGCCCGAGGAGCAGGCGTACCGTTTCCAGACCACCAACCCCAAGGTGTTTGCCGGTGGCGACATGGTGCGCGGTTCTGACCTGGTGGTCACCGCCATCTGGGAAGGACGCCAGGCCGCCGAGGGTATTCTGGATTTTCTCGAGGTCTGAGACGGCCGTATCCGCCAAACTGCACACGGAGATTCTGTGACCGAACTGAAAAACGACCGTTTCCTGCGCGCCCTGCAACGCCAGCCCGTTGACCGCACCCCGGTGTGGATGATGCGTCAGGCCGGGCGCTACCTTCCCGAGTACCGTGCCACCCGCGAACAGGCGGGCTCATTTCTCGACCTGTGCAAGAATGCCGAGCTGGCCTGCGAAGTGACGCTGCAGCCGCTGCGCCGCTACCCCATGGATGCGGCGATTCTGTTCAGTGACATTCTCACGGTGCCCGACGCCCTGGGGCTGGGCCTGTACTTCGAAGAAGGTGAGGGCCCGAAATTCCGCAAAACCGTGCGCAGCGAAGCCGACCTGGCCGGGCTCAACGCGATCACGGCGGCGGACGACCTGGGATACGTCATGAATGCCGTGCGCACGATTCGCCGTGAGCTGAATGGCAGCGTGCCGTTGATTGGTTTTTCCGGCAGTCCCTGGACGCTGGCCACCTATATGGTCGAGGGCGGCGCTTCGAAGGACTTCTCCCAGGTGAAGCGCATGGCCTACGATCAGCCTGAGCTGATGCACCAGCTGCTCGCCCTGCTCGCCGATGCGGTGGCGGATTACCTGGCCGAGCAGGTCAAGGCGGGGGCCCAGGCGCTGCAGATCTTCGACACCTGGGGCGGCGCACTGAGCGCCGCGGCCTACAAGGAGTTCTCGCTGAAATACATGCAGCGGGTCATCAGCCGACTGCCCACCGAGGCGGACGGACGCAAGGTGCCGGTCATTCTCTTCACCAAGGGCGGCGGTCAGTGGCTGCCCGCCATTGCCGATGCGGGTGCCCAGGCGGTGGGCATCGACTGGACCACGGATATCGGTATGGCGCGCGCGCAGGTGGGCGACCGGGTGGCGTTACAGGGCAATATGGACCCGTCGATGCTGTATGCCTCGCCGGCGCGGATTCGTGAGGAGGTGGCCAGCATACTGGCGGGATACGGCCACGGCCCCGGCCACGTGTTCAATCTGGGGCACGGCATTACACCGGGGGTGAATCCCGATCACGTTACCGCGTTTGTGGAGGCGGTGCAGGAGCTTTCCCCCCAGTACCACCACAACGACTGACGGCCCGCGGTCAGCGTCGGCGCTGCGCCTGCGCTGCATCCTCGCAGGCCAGCTCCTGCTCTGGATCGCAGCAGAAGCTGTGGTCCATTTCCAGCGCCGGGGATTGCGAGGTGGGCTTGCCCACGACCTTGGCCGGCACGCCAGCGACCGTCGTGTGCGGGGGTACTTCGTCCAGTACCACGCTGCCGGCTCCCACCTTGGCGCCATCACCCACCCGGATATTTCCGAGAATCTTGGCGCCGGCGCTGATCAGCACACCGTTGCCGATCTTCGGATGACGGTCGCCGTGTTCCTTGCCTGTGCCGCCCAGTGTGACCGATTGCAGGATCGAAACGTTGTCACCGACCACGGCGGTTTCCCCGATGACCAGGCCGGTGGCGTGGTCCAGCATGATGCCGCTGCCGAGGCGCGCTGCCGGGTGAATGTCCACGGCAAACTCCACCGCAACCCGGTTCTGGAAGAACAGTGCCAGTGAGTGGCGGCCGCGTTGCCAGAGCCAGTGCGCGACGCGGTGAGTTTGCAGCGCGTGAAAGCCCTTGAAATAGAGGAAGGGGATGTAGATTTCCTGACACGCGGAATCGCGCTCCTCGACAGCCAACAGGTCGGCGCGAACGGCCTTGCGCAGGGCTGCATCGTCCTTGAGCGCCTCAAGGATGACCTCGCGCAGCAGCAGGGAGGATACGGTCGGGCTGTCCAGCTGGGTTGCCAGGTGAAAGCTCAGCGCGCACTCCAGATTGTTGTGGTTGAGAATGGTGGCATGCAGATAGCTGGCGAGGATCGGTTCCTCCGCCGCGTGTTGTTGCGTCTCCTGCACTATCCGGTCCCAGACCGGATCGGCTTTCCTGGTGGCCATGTCAGTTCCTCGTTTCCGGGCGCACACTTTAGCGTATACGGGCCCGGTATCGCCACAGCGGGTGGCCGCTGGCCCCGTACTTGGCTTCGAAGCGGGTCAATGGCGGGCCTTCGGGCAGTCGCTGCACAACGCCCTGCACGCCGGCGATGTGCATGGCCACGCCGAACTCCTCGACGTACAGCGGCCAGTTGGAACGCAGTTCCACCCTGCCGCCCAGCGCCAGCAGGTCGGCAAAACCCGGGTGGCCGTGAATCCGCCGCCCCAGATGGCGCGCCTTGGGCCAGGGGTTGGGGTACAGCAGGTAGTGGTAGTCCACGCCGCGGCCGGCGCCCGCCAATGCACGCCAGAGGGGCTCGCACTCGGCTTGCAGCAGCAGATACGGCAGGTGCTCTTCGTGCTGGTGCAGCGCCAGCCGGTGCGCCGAGCGGTCTATGCCCACGACCAGGTGCCCGGGGTGGGCGGTGGCGAGCATTGCCGTGCTCATGCCGGTGCCGCAGAAGGAATCCAGCACCAGCGGTCGCGAGTCCTCTGCCAGCCGCAGCGCGAGCCTGCGCCAGGCGTCTGCATTGTGCGCTGCCAGCGGCGCCCGGGAGGGGTGCTCAAGGTGGCGGCGCACGGTGTGCGCGAGACGCGGGTGCAGTCCCTGCTGGTTGCTGGTCACCGGGCGGGAGGAAGCTTGCACGCGGGGTCGGCTCCTGTAACAGTGCAGCCAGCGCTTGAGTTGCGCCAGCGGGGTTGCCATCATAAATCGCGCCGCCACCACGACCAACCAGGGAATTGCGCCATGCACCAGGATCTGCGCCCGTACTGGCTGAAGCAAATCTACCTCCGCTACCGGCGCTGGTATGCCGACTACTTTCTGCGCCCCCGCTGCACGTCTCTGGGGCCGCATCACACCATCATGAAGCCCTGGTACGTGCATATCTCCGGGGCCAACATCCAGATCGGGCGCTGCTTCACCGCCATTGGCGAACCCATGCACCGGGTGCAGATCGGCGTGTGGGGGCGCGAGGCGGGGCAGGGACGCATACAGATTGGTGACTGCGTGCTCATGAGTCCCGGCGCCCGCCTCAGTGCCAGCGATGAAATTGTGCTCGGTGACGGGGTGATGATGGCCAACGGCTCCTATGTCACAGACTCTGACTGGCACACCCTGTATGACCGCACGGCACGCGCCCCGGAGCCCACACCGGTGCACATCGGGGACAACGTGTGGCTGGGTGATCACGCGACCGTGCTCAAAGGCGTGACCATTGGCGAGAATAGCGTGGTGGCGGCGCAGGCGGTGGTCACTCGCGACGTGCCGGCCAACGTGGTGGTGGCCGGCAATCCCGCGCGCGTGGTGAAGGAGCTGGACCCGGAGCGCGGCTTTACCACCCGCATGGATCTGTTTGCGGACCCGGAGGGCGCCGAGGCGTTCTTCGATGCGGTGGACCGCGAAGTGCTGCGTGGCAACTCACTGCTGCGCTGGCTGTGGTCGGTGCTGTATCCCGCGGGAGCACCCCGGGGCTAGACCTCCGGGCCCTACAGCAGGCGCAGCGGTTCCTCCTGCAGCGCCGAGAGCTGCTCACGCAGTTCCAGAATGTGGTTGGCCCAGTAGCGCTCGGTATTGAACCAGGTGAAGCTGCGCGGAAAGGCCGGGTCAGTCCAGCGGCGCGCCAGCCAGGCGGCGTAGTTAACCAGCCGCAGCGTGCGCAATGCCTCGATCCAGCGCAGCTGGCGCGGTGCAAAGTCGCAGAATTCGCTGTAGCCCTCAATGAGTTCGGCCAGCTGCAGCTCGCGCTCGTGGCGCTCCCCGCTCAGGCACATCCACAGGTCCTGTACGGCGGGTGCCATGCAACAGTCGTCCAGGTCGACAAAATGCGCGCAGTCGTCGCGCCAGAGAATGTTGCCGACGTGGCAATCGCCGTGTACACGGATCAGATCCCGCTCCTGCACCTCGCCATACAGCTGAATCACGGCCGCCAGCAGGTCCCGGGTGAGGCTGTCGTAGGCGGGCTGCAGATCGCGGGGAATGAAGTGTTCCAGCAGGTAGTCGCGGTTGTGCGTGAGCATGCCGTCAATGCTGAGGGTGGGGCGGTGCCGGAAGCGCGCACTGGCTCCCACAGCATGGATACGCCCCAACGTGCGCCCCAGTACCAGCAGGCTGTCCATATTGTCGAGCTCCGGCGGGTAGCCGCCGCGGCGCGGGAACAGTGCGAAACGGAAGCCCTCATGACGGTGCAGGCTGTTGCCGGATGCGTCGACCAGCGGGGCCACCACGGAGATCTCGGCGTCCTGCAGCTCGAGGCTGAAGGCATGCTCCTCCAGAATCTGCGCGTCCTCCCAGCGCCCCGGGCGATAGAATTTGGCGATCAGCGGTTGCCCGTCCTCAATGCCCACCTGGTAGACGCGGTTCTCGTAGCTGTTCAGGGCCAGCAGTCGCGCATCGCAGAGGTAGCCCGCGGACTCCACCGCGTCGATGACACAGTCCGGCGACAGGCGGTCATAGGGATGTTGGGCTTGGCTCATTGGCGTACTCCAGGCAGCGACCGCGACGGGCGGTGCCAGAGGCGCAGTGTATCAGGTCGTTGGTGGTGGAGTCCGGGCGATGCACCAGAGCTGCACATCGGCGGCACCCGCGTCCTTGAGCAGCCGCGCGATGGTCCCGGCGGTGGCACCGGTGGTCATGACGTCGTCGATCAGCGCGATGCGGCGGCCCTGTACGGGCGCGCGCAGGGTAAACGCATCGCGCAGGTTGTGTGCACGCTGCTCTGCGGTGAGGGTCGACTGTGCCGGTGCCGCGCGCTGGCGGCGCAGCGTGCGCTCCGCCAATGGCAGGCGCTGGAGTGCGGAGTCGCGGCGCTGCAGGGCCATGGCCAGCAGCGTGGCCTGGTTGAAGCCACGCCGCAGCAGTCGCCGCCAGTGTATCGGTACAGGCAGCAGGAGGTCGCGATCTTGCGGCGGGTCCACCCCGGCAAGCCACAGTTCTGCGAGCAGGCTGCTCAGGTGTTGCTGACGCTGGAACTTCCACTGCCCGATGATGTGGCCCAGGCAGGGCTCGTACAGGTAGGGTGCGAGTACCCTGTCCAGCGCAGGCGGGCACTGTGTGCAGGCCCCGCAGAGGCTGTGACTGTCGGGGGGCAGCGGCAGGGCGCAGCACTGGCAGCAGGGCTGATTGGGCGCCAGCTGAGCCGCGCAACAGCCGCACAGCGGCAGGTGGCTGGCGCTGGGCAGCCGACACAGCAGGCACTGCTGCGGGAACAGGCTGTCCGCGAGCAGGCGCGCCCACTTGTTAACCACGGTGCGCGTCACAGGTTGACAGCGGCGGGGTGCGGTTTATCATGTCGGCTCGCCCACTGTTTCTCCGGATACCTGTCATGAATGCTCCCGCCTCCGCGCCTGCCACGCTCCGCCACGACTGGAGCCGCGGCGAAATCGAAGCCCTGCTGGCGCTGCCCTTCAACGACCTGCTGTTCAGGGCGCACAGTGTGCACCGCGCCTATTTTGACCCAAACGAGGTGCAGGTCAGCACACTGCTTTCCATCAAAACCGGCGCGTGTCCGGAGGATTGCGCTTACTGCCCGCAAAGCAATCGCTATGACACCGGGTTGGAAGCGGAAAAACTGATGGAAGTCGAGAAGGTGCTGGCACAGGCGCAGGCGGCCAAGGCCAGCGGCGCCACCCGCTTCTGCATGGGTGCGGCC
>CEOG01037508.1_pt1 | contig 11500 bp, 8 predicted proteins | sample 530301 | NCBI WGS metagenome assembly CEOG01 (sample SAMEA2619903, study PRJEB7988) | marine metagenome | biome: marine biome (ENVO:00000447); feature: surface water layer (ENVO:00002042); material: "saline water (ENVO:00002010), including plankton (ENVO:xxxxxxxx)" | depth 5 m | reverse complement strand
GTGGAGGTTCTGGCCACACCGCCGGGCATGTTCGCCACACAGTAGTGCACAACACCATCGATCACGTAGGTCGGCTCCTGATGTGTGGTGGGCCGGCTGGTCTCAAAACAGCCTCCCTGATCAATGGCCACATCGACCATGACCGCACCCTTCTTCATTCTCGCCACCAGATCGCGGCTGATCAGCTTGGGCGCTGATGCGCCCGGAATCAGCACCGCACCCACCACCAGATCGGCCTGCAGGGCATAGCGCTCAAGTGCTTCCTTGGTCGAGTACACCGTCTTCAGGCGCCCACCGAACAGCATATCCAGCTCCTTGAGGCGGTTCAGGTCACGATCCAGCAACGTGACATCCGCCCCCAGACCCATCGCCATCCTCGCCGCGTTGATGCCGACCACCCCGCCACCGATGATGAGCACCTGCGCAGGTTCAACGCCCGGCACACCACCCAGTAAAACGCCGTTACCGCCCTGGGCCTTTTCCAGGTTGTGCGCACCGGCCTGAATGGCCATGCGGCCCGCCACTTCGCTCATCGGCGCCAGCAGGGGCAGTCCGCGCCCCGCGGAGGTTACGGTTTCATAGGCAATACACGTCGCGCCGGAGGCCAACAAGGCCTTGGCCTGATCCGGGTCGGGGGCCAGATGCAGATAGGTGAACAACAGCTGGCCAGGGCGCAACATCCGGCACTCGACGGGCTGCGGCTCCTTGACCTTGATGATCATCTCCGCCTCGGCAAAGATCGCCTCCGCACTGGCGACGATCTCTGCCCCCGCATCGCGATACTGGGCATCGTCGAAGCCGATGGGCTCAGCGCCGTCCTGTTCCACCAGAACACGGTGCCCATCGTGCACCAGTTCGCGCACTCCCGCCGGAGTGAGACCAATACGGTACTCGTGATTCTTGATTTCCTTCGGTACGCCAATCAGCATATCTGCGCTCTCCAGCGACGGGTTCATTTGACCGGCATGCTAACGGGGGAAAAAAGACTTTTCTCATCTATTTTTGCCCATAAAGCAGTTAATTCAGCTATCTTTTACGCTTGAATAAGTTATAAAGGCCGGGATAGAACAGTGTATGGGCTTCTGCCCACCTTCATATAACCGCAATGGCGAATCAGCAAAATGAGAGAACGCCTGCAGAATCTCAACCGCACCGACCGGCGTTTGCTGCGGCTGCTGCAACAGGACGCGCGCACCAGCTATGCAGAGCTCGCACGCCAGGTCGGCCTGAGCACAACACCCTGCAAGGAGCGGATCAAGCGGCTGGAGCGCGAAGGCATAATCCGTGGCTACCAGGCCATCCTGGACCCGGAGCAGCTCGATGCGGGGCTGGTTGTGTTTGTGCAGATCCGCCTGAACCGCACCTCACAGGATATTTTCGAAGAGTTCAAACGCAGCGCCTTCGAACTGCCCGAAGTTCAGGAATGCTATCTCGTATCCGGCAATTTCGACTACCTGATCAAGGCGCGCGTCGCTGACATGAACGCGTACCGCGCTTTCCTGGGGGAAACGCTGCTCACTCTGCCCGGCGTGCAGGAATCGACCAGCTACGTGGTCATGGAACAGGTGAAAGAGACCCTGGCGCTGCACATTCCCTGAGCGGGCCCCGCTCAGTCGAGGTCGTGATCGATATCCTTGTACTGCAGGTTCGTGAGCTGCTCTGACAGAAGGCCAATAAAGAACACGACCAGTCCCGCCAACAACAGCAGCGAGCTCATATTGCTGAAGCGCAACAAACCGCTGCCAAATGCGCCCAGCAGATAATTGGCCATGCCCAGGCCAGCCAGCAGCACCGAGAGCGGGAAGTAGACCTTCAGCGGGGAGTAGAGCGTGCCAATCTTGAAGATGATCAGGAAAAAACGCACCCCGTCGCGCAGCGGACTGATATGACTCTTTCCGACGCGCTGCTCTACCGCAATGGGCACAAAGCCCACCGAGTAACCGGCGCGAAAGAAGGCCATGGTCGAGGTTGTGGGGTAGCTGAAGCCGTTGGGCAGCAGATACAGAAAACTGAGGAACTTGCGCCGGTCTACCGCGCGAAACCCCGAGGTGAGGTCATCAATGCGACGGTTTACCATCCAGCTTGCCAGGCGGTTGTACAGTGTGTTGGCACTCCAGCGCGCAATACTGGCCTGGGATGACCGGCCCGAACGCGCACCCACCACCATGTCATAGCCCTCCGCCATGGTGGCGAGCAGGCTGGCGATGTCCGCCGGGTCGTGCTGGCCGTCGCCGTCCAGGAATACCAGCACATCCCCCGTCGCCGCTCGCGCACCTGACTTCACTGCGGCGCCGTTGCCCTTGGGGTACGGGTGGGATACTACCGTGGCGCCGGCACTGCGGGCGACCGCGGCCGTGTCATCCTCGGAGCCGTCATTGACGACGATCAATTCCGCATCGGGGTAGAGGATGCGGATGCGTGGCAGCAGACTCGAAAGACTTTGCGCCTCATTTCTGGCTGGGATAACCATAGAAAACCGCATCAAAACCACTCCCGATACAAAGCCAGCGTTCGCCTCTCTGATACTGACAGCCTGCCCGCTGCCTCCAAATCTGTCAAACGGCGCACCAGCTTATCAGTCTCCTCTGATTTCCCCAAGATCCGAGCGAAATATAAATTCATCAGCATTGCCTGCACGCTCTCAGGCTCTAGTAGAAGATATTCTGCAGAGAATTCATATGCATTATCAAAATGTCCAAGGCTATTCGATAATCCAGAAAAAACGGCGTGAAATTTGGATGATGCGGTCGCTATCGCATTCTCCCCTAAAAACAACTCAGTCAACCTCGCTTCCAACCTATTCCTATCAAACGTCTCACAATCGACATCTTGAAGAATCGAGACAAGTGAATTTGCAATACTAACAACAGAGAACGGCCTTACCTCGTTCACAGACCCCAATTCCTGAAAAACCGACTCTGGCACTGACGAATCAGATAAACAGTACAGCGCCAAATCTCGCATTTGACGATCTCCAACTCTCTCGCGCGAACTGAATCTGTAGGCATTCTCAGAGTACTGTAACGCACGTTCAAGCCCTCCAGCCGCAGCAAGCTGGATCGCCATCTCTTCATTGGCTCGAGTAGACTTTGGATGTGCATTTATGTGATGTATTCTCAACAAGTTTGGACTGGACCAAATTGCCACTAGGGAACTCGTTTTAGCACCAAGGAGAATTATTACAAGAACAAAACAGGTGACAACGGGAGCGATCAACTCCGTTGAGAATCGAAAGGAAATAAAAAATAGTCCAGACAAAACAAGAAGCAGGCCAAAAGAGGGGAAGTAATTACGGTGCTCGAAGTAGACTTCTAGTGGAAGAACTGTTGACTCTACGGAGTGCCCAGTGAGAAACACCAACACGCCTACAAGCACAAGTCGCGATCTCAGACTATATCTTGAGCGAAAAACAAGAAACAATAGCAGCGAGAACCAACCAAGTATCGAGTATAGCGTAGTGATTGGAGAAACGATGGAACGAGAAATTTCGAAATCATCATGAAACAACCCCATACGATCCAAATTCGGCAATGCAAGTTGCCCCACGTAATCCCAGAGAACTCGCGACTGAGTAAGCAATCTTTGCAATAAATCAAAATCACGACCCTCGTAACCAAACGCAATATCGTTCCACAGAAGAGCTAAAATTACAGAGAACATCAAGACAAGAGAAGCCAGACTTAACTTGGCTTTTAAGAGAAACTTTTCATGTACGAAACCGTTTACACAGCGCCCTTCAAACCAATAAATTTCGAGAAGTAAAACTATCGGAAGAAGTACTACAGCGTTCTCTTTGGAGAAAATGCCTAAAATGAAAAACAAGAAGAAGAGTGCCGCGAAAAACCAGGCTCTGCGCCCATCAACGATACGATTGCGCCAACATACATAGGCAATACACCCAGAAAAAAGGAAAATTGCGGAAAGAATGGCCATTCGCTGCACAGAGTAAAGGACCGTGCTCACATGCAAAGGAGCGACTAGCCAAACCCCAGCGAGTACTACCGCGAGGAGCCCAGAATTTGCAATCCGATGGTGTGATAACAACAGAAACAGAAGCCATGCCAGCAAAAGGCCAGATACGATATGCAGAGCAATGTTAAACCTCTTGCCACTCGGGTCTACTTCTTTAAAAAACAACTCACCCAGAACAAAGGACCCTACCGAAACCGGCCTTCCCAATGGACCAGAGCGGTCGCCCTGAATCAAGTCCAAGGATTGCTGCAGGTCACTTCCATGCTGAAATATTGGCTTCAAACTTGACTTATCGTCCAACATTAAAGGACCACTTGCTCCTGGGATGTAAAGCCAAAAGACGAAGATGCCAATCAAAGCGAATAGACAGGGCGCCATCACAACCTGCATCAGTCGTAACAACAAAGGACCTAAGCGTGTCTGTGCACTCATTTTGTAAACAGGAACTCTAATTGCCCTAGGCTGCTCCGCTTTTTATCATAACGCAGCCAGGCTTCCGCCGATTCGTACATCGATGCTATATCGCCACTCTTAGAATCTAGAATAATTTTTTCGTATAGAAAACCTCGATCGCCAGGGCTGATCAAAAGAGCAGACTCTATTACTTCTCTTAGCGCAGAGTCCCCGGCGCCCACATGGGCCATAAGCTTCAGCTTAAGTGAAGTAACGCGCAGCGATTCGGGATAACGAGTTTCCAGTGTCGCCAGCACCTGGAATAGATCGCTTGAAATGGATGGGCAAGCACCTTGTACATGACAATCAACGATAGACTCCAGTGCGTTGAAGTCAGAGGCCTGCAATATCCGAAACGAAGCTACTGACTCAAGGCGATCAAGCCATTGCTCGCGTTCATTTAGAGCCGGGAAGTAATTCGAATCGACATAATACAACATAACAATTGCCGCTAAATCGTTCGGGTTAAGCAAATACATCTGCTCAAAGTGGTAGCGGGACAGCATCAGCAAATCCTTAGAAACTTCCGGTGGATCCCCCCGTCGCACGCTCTCACGATACTGCCTCAAAAGGCTATCGGCATAGAAGTAGTGTGAGCGAGAAGAAGATGGGTGATTGTTAACATTCACGCCATTCAACTGAATTTCATCGGACCAAACATCAACTCTTGACCAAAGCGCTGCAGCTATGACAAGCACAAAAGCGACCAGTAGTGATATTGTCAAATTAATACTGATTCGATCTTTCAAAATCACTACTGGTGAGGCCATACACATGACGACAGCTATACTTGGCAAATAGTTGCGATGCTCATATACCATCTCCAAAGGCACTATACTGGACTCGACTAAATGCCCAATCAGAAAAAAAGTAATGCCAAATCCAAGCAAAGGGAAATTAGAGCGAAGCATTACGGCGAGCCCAGCCAGAGCAATCCAGCCAAGGAACGCGACCATGGTAGTTAATGGATCAAAAAAGCCTGAAGCGACCCGAATATAATCATGCTGAAAGCTCATTGCGGTGACATCAGGGAATGCAATCCATCCCAAGTAGTACCAAAGAACACGAATCTGCGTCATCATTCTCTCTTCTAAGGAGAAATCGCGTGACATATACATTGAAGCAAGACTTGTAGGAGGCAAAAACAACAGCATTAGAAAAATGAGGCATAACAGAGCAAATACACCTCTAGCACAGTTTCGCAATAAGCGATTAGATGTCCCATGCCATTGCCCTCGAAAAAGAAAAACCTCCAGCACCAGCAGCAACCAAGGCAGAATGATGCCATTCTCTTTACTAAAAAAAGACGCCCCCCAACACAGGCTCAACCATAAGCCAGCTGCGACAATCTCGTGAGCGCTTGCACCACGCTCAGCCCAACACGTTCGGTAACGCATGAATAGCTGAAGCGCCAATACTGCGAATAGCGTCGACAACTGCGCCATTCGCTGTATTGAGTACAACACAGTTGATACGTGTAAGGGATGAAGCAACCAAATCGAGGCTACTGCGATAGCAAAGATACGCAATCTGTCGGATTGCGTCCCCGGCCAGAGCTGCTGTGAGACACTAAGCGAAAAAAGAAAGATCAGATACCCGATCGCCAGATGAATGAATACATTCGTTACCTTTATGTGTTTCGCAGAAAGATCCCCGGCAAGCACGTGATTTAGTGCGAATGACAACATAGATACCGGACGGCCACCCGGACCAGCTGACGAACTCATCGCCGCAAGGCGCCAATCCTCGAATTTTGTTCCGTCGATGTGAATGAGGCTGTTTGATACCAGCCAAGGCAAGTCATCGAAAAAGAAGGGGCCGCGCACACCCGAAAGGTATATAAGCGTTGTTAGTGTTAGTGCCGTCAGAATCAGCCAGCGAGCATCCATGCTTTATTCGTATCCGCGCTCAACGCTATAGCGCTTTAATTCTTGGTGATTGGGATAAAGAAAAAAGCCCGGCATATAGCCGGGCCTCTAACTGATGCCTTTTACTGCTCATCTAACTTCATGAGATACAAAATCAAGTCCGGCAGTTTGAGGGAAGGTACTTCGGCTCAATCGTGGCAGCGCCGCTATTTACCACCGACTGTTTGCAGTTCCAGATGACCGATCCGTCAGACTGAGTAACACTTGAAAGTGAAAAACCGACCGTGCTAGTGGCACCAGGAATAACATTAGGCTTAATTTCGGCGGTGATGATCGCTCCCTGGCCAGATGAAGAGCTAACGTAAGTTACTGATGCAACAATATTCTTGTTGGGATTAGAATTAATGCCCGCCTGCAGCGCGTTCGGGGGGAAGCGTCGATTGCTCGCATAATACTCAGAGAGTGTTACTTTGGCTTCAGAGAGAGCTGCCAGAGGCTCAGCCATTTTCGCCCGCACCGTGTAATCCTGATAAGCCGGCAGCGCGATGGCAGCCAGGATGCCCACGATCGCGATTACGATCATCAGTTCGATCAGGGTAAAACCCTTTTGTACGTTCTGCATTTTCATGTTCCTTACTCCTGTCCCCTGCGGGGTGTTTGGTCCGCACGCTTGCTCGAAGAGCACGTTGCGCTGGAGAATAAGCATGAAGCGTGCCACCTTAATAGAAGCCACAAGAAAAATATATTTATCTTTTTAAAACAACAGCTTAAGAGATATGATCGACAAACCGCAGCCACCTGCCCGCCACATCCCTGCCCAATTTGGGTCACAGAGCGGCCCGATGTGACACTTTTTGTCAGCTCCGCGGTGACAGAGTTTGCCGCAACGCACGCCATTGCGCGGCAAATTTGGGAAAAAATCCATATAAAATCATGCTTTTACGGCCATTTCAGGGTATTAGCATGAACTTTCTCTGGGTATACTTGGGCTGAGTATTGACAAAATAATGCCACCCTCAGGGATGCAGGCAGGATGAACGAAAGAGCAATTGGGCAATTAAGCGGCCTCGCCGGGCGTCTTGTGGTGGAGGGCCTGCTGAGCGCCGAGGCCGCCAAGGAGGCACAGCGCGAAGCCACCTACCAGCGGGTCCCCCTGGTCAAATACCTCGTTGACAAACTTGACCTGGACAGCCACCGCATTGCCGAGATCGCCTCCAACGAATTTGGCGTACCGCTGTTTGACATCAGCGCCTTCAATCTGGCGACCCTGCCCAGTGGCCTGGTGGATATGAACCTCGTTACCAAGCACCACGCCCTGCCGCTGTTCCGCCGCGGCAACCGCCTGTTCATCGCCGTGTCGGACCCCACCAACCTGGCGGCACTGGACGAAATCAAGTTCCACACCGGTGTCAATACCGATGCCGTCCTCGTCGAGGAGCGCAGCCTGAATGCGGTGATCACGGACTGGATGGAGTCCCAGGACAACCTCACCGAGGGGCTGGGTGATCTCGACTCCGAGGACTTCGAGAACATCGACATTGCCGCTGGAGATGACAGCAGCAAGGAGGACGCGGGGGCAGACAGTTTAGATGAGACACCGATCGTGCGTTTCATCAACAAGGTGCTGGTCGACGCCATCAAACAGGGCGCATCGGATATTCACTTCGAACCCTACGAGAAGAACTACCGGGTGCGTTTCCGCACCGACGGCATTCTGCGCGAGGTGGTCAAACCACCCAAAAACCTGTCGGCACGGATGGCCGCGCGTCTGAAAATCATGTCGCAGATGGATATTTCCGAGCGACGGGTACCGCAGGACGGGCGCATCCAGATGAAGCTGTCCCGCAACCGTGCCATCGACTTCCGGGTCAACACCCTGCCCACCCTGTTCGGCGAGAAAGTGGTGCTGCGTATCCTGGATCCCAGCAGCGCGCAGATGGGTATCGATGCACTGGGTTACGAGGAAGACCAGAAAAAGATGTATCTGGATGCGCTGAGCAAACCCCAGGGCATGATTCTGGTCACCGGCCCCACCGGTTCCGGTAAGACGGTGTCCCTGTACACCGGTATCAACCTGCTGAACCAGCCGGAACGAAATATTTCCACTGCGGAGGATCCGGTGGAAATCAACATGGAAGGTGTCAACCAGGTGCATGTGAACCCCAAGGTGGGGCTCAACTTTGCCGAGGCCCTGCGCTCCTTCCTGCGTCAGGACCCGGATGTGATCATGGTCGGTGAGATTCGCGACCTGGAAACCGCCGAAATCGCCATCAAGGCCGCCCAGACCGGTCACCTTGTGCTATCCACTCTGCACACCAACAGCGCCGCGGAAACCGTCACCCGCCTGCTGAACATGGGTGTGCCCTCGTTCAACCTCGCCACATCGGTGAACCTGATTATTGCCCAGCGGCTGGCGCGCCGCCTGTGCAAGGAATGCAGCGAACCCGCAGAATTGCCCACCGAGGTACTGCTGAAAGCCGGCTTCAGCGAGGAGCAGCTGGCCAACGCCGATATCCGGCGCGCTGTGGGTTGCGACCTCTGCAAGGACGGCTACAAGGGACGGGTAGGTATTTACGAGGTGGTGCGTATCACCCCGACCATCGCCCAGCTGATTCTGTCCCAGGGCAACGCCATGGAAATTCACAAGCAGGCGCGGGCAGAGGGCTTCCCGGATTTGCACCAGTCAGCGCTGCTGAAGGTACTCAAGGGTATGACCAGCCTGGAAGAAGTGAACCGGGTGACCACGGACTAGACACTGCGTAACCAAGTGCTAAACGGACGAGATTATGGCAACCAACGCGGCAAAAAACGTATTTGTGTGGAACGGCGTCGACCGCAACGGACGCGCAACACAGGGTGAGATCACCGCACAGAGCTCGGGGGTTGCCCGCGCGCAGCTGCGCACCCAGGGGATCAAGCCGAAAACGGTCAAGAAGAAGGCGAAGCCCCTGTTCGGTGGTGCCGGCAAGCCGATCAAGCCCGCGGACATCGCCATTTTCACGCGCCAGCTGGCCACCATGATGAAAGCCGGTGTGCCGCTGGTACAGAGCTTCGACATCGTCGCGGAAGGTCTGGAAAAGCCCCGCATGCGCGAGCTGGTGGTCAGCATCAAGAACGATGTTGCCTCCGGTTCCGGCCTGGCGCCGTCGCTGGCAAAGCACCCGCGTCAGTTCGACGACCTGTTCTGCAGCCTGGTCGCCTCTGGCGAGGCCTCGGGTACGCTGGAAGTCATGCTGAGCCGGGTCGCCACCTACAAGGAAAAGACCGAACAGCTGAAAGCCAAGATCAAAAAGGCCATGACCTATCCCACCGCGGTGGTAATTGTGGCCATCGTTGTGACCGCCATTCTGTTGATCAAGGTGGTACCGCAGTTTGCCGAGACCTTCCGCAGCTTCGGCTCCGACCTGCCGGCGTTCACCCTGATGGTAGTGGGCCTGTCGAATTTCATGCAGGAATGGTGGTTTATCATCCTCATTGGCATGATCGCCGCCGGCTATGCCATGAAGGAGGCCAAACACCGCTCGGTCGCGTTTGCCGAGGCACTGGATCGACTCGCCCTGCGCTTGCCTGTGGTGGGCGGCATTGTGCACGACGCGATCGTGGCGCGCTTCTCCCGCACCCTGGCGACGACCTTCGCTGCCGGTGTGCCACTGGTGGACGCCCTGAACTCCACCGCCGGCGCGGCGGGCAACTCGGTGTACAGCAAGGCAATCTTGCAGATTCGCGACGATGTTACTACCGGCACCACGCTGTACCAGGCGATTCGCGCCACCGGACTGTTCCCGAACATGCTGCTGCAGATGGTATCTATCGGCGAGGAATCCGGCGCGCTTGACGACATGCTGGACAAAGTCGCACAGCACTACGAGGAAGCCGTAGACAACGCGGTAGACAGCCTCAGCTCACTGATGGAGCCGATTATCATGTCTGTGCTCGGCGTGCTGGTCGGCGGCCTGATGATCGCCATGTACCTGCCGATCTTCATGCTGGGTTCGGTGATCTAGGCCAGCGCGGGTGCTGGATGTATTCCTCGCGCAGCCCGGATGGCTGGCGAGCTGCCTGTTGCTGCTGGGTCTGGTCGTCGGCAGCTTCCTCAACGTGGTGGTGTACCGGCTGCCGCTGATGATGCAGGCGCAGTGGCGCAGGGAGTGTTGCGAGCTTCTGGAGCAGCCCGTCACCGAAGCAGAGCCGCTGAGCCTGGCCGCGCCCAACTCCCACTGCCCGCACTGCAAGGCACCGGTGCGCCCCTGGCAGAACATCCCGGTGATCAGTTACCTGCTGCTTCGGGGCCGCTGCGCCGGATGCCGCACGCGTATTTCGCCGCGCTACCCCCTGGTGGAAGCCGCCACCGGCCTGGTCACACTCTGGCTGGGATTGCATTACGGCCCCACCTGGCAGCTGGCTGGCGCCATGCTGCTGACCTGGGCACTCATCACCCTCACCCTGATAGACTTTGACACCCAGCTGCTGCCCGACGACATCACCCTGCCCCTGCTGTGGCTGGGGCTGGCGTTCAACCTGAATGGCACTTTCGTTCCCGTCGCCGACGCCGTGCTGGGCGCAATCGCAGGCTACGGCATCTTGTGGAGCGTGTACTGGCTTTTCAAGCTGGCGACCGGCAAGGAAGGCATGGGCTACGGGGACTTCAAGCTGCTGGCAGCACTGGGGGCCTGGCTGGGCTGGCAGGCGCTGCCGCTTGTGGTCCTGCTCTCCTCGCTGGTGGGCGCTGTGGTTGGTATTCTGCTGATTGTCCTGACGCGCCGGGGCCGAGATATTCCCATGCCCTTCGGGCCCTATCTGGCGGCCGCCGGGTGGCTGGCACTGATCTGGGGTGATCCCATTCTCCAGGCCTGGCTGGGCGCGAACGGGTTGCCGGCCTGAGAGGGCCAGCCAGAGGATGGTGGAGAGTATGAGCCTGATTATCGGGATTACCGGCGGCATTGGCAGCGGCAAGACCGCCGTCACTGACCGCTTCGCCCGCCACGGCATTACCGTGGTTGATGCAGACCTGGCTGCGCGCACTGTCGTAGAACCCGGTACTGCGGCGCTGGCCGCAATTACCCGGCACTTCGGCCCGGAACTGCTGCAGGGTGACGGCAGCCTGGACCGCGCCGCCCTGCGCAGAATCGTGTTTGCCGACCCGGCACAGCGCAAGTGGCTGGAGCAGCTGACCCACCCCCTCATTGCTGAGGAGATCCAGCGGCAGC
>CEOG01108517.1_pt1 | contig 11508 bp, 16 predicted proteins | sample 530301 | NCBI WGS metagenome assembly CEOG01 (sample SAMEA2619903, study PRJEB7988) | marine metagenome | biome: marine biome (ENVO:00000447); feature: surface water layer (ENVO:00002042); material: "saline water (ENVO:00002010), including plankton (ENVO:xxxxxxxx)" | depth 5 m | reverse complement strand
TCAATCATTTGCTTGGTAACTTTAATGTTGAATCCATCTATTTCTTCTTCACGATCTAACCAATAGTCACTCAATGTGACATTCTCTAATCTTTCTTTTAACAACATCTCTACCATGTGGTGAACCAATGTACCTGTAGCTGCGGGTATTGTGGTATCCATAACAAAAGGTATTGACTCACTTAATTGTATTGAACCAGGACAAGCCATCCAACGCTTTGCTGCTGATGGTGAGAATCTACTGTGAGCCATCTTTATGTTCCTTATATAGTTTTGACCACAACTCAGGGGTTATTATCGCTGTGCAATTAAAATCATCTACTGGATAATGATTGCTTGTATGCGGTATTACCACTTGCCATTGTTGCCTGTCTGCTCTGTACCACAAGCAAGGTGTTAGATTAACCTTCCCCGCTTGCTCCCATGTTTGCACCCACCACTGGCGCACATCGCCTTGTGTGATTGCCTTTCTCCTTTTGACTTCTATCGCGTAAGGTTCAGCACCCAATAAATCATGCCCACCGCCATAGGTCTGTGAATAGTTTACTTCCAACTGTGTATCAGTAAGGGTCTTGATAACCTCGATTACCTCTCTCTCGCCCCTTCTCCCTTTGCTTCTAGCGTTCATTTTCGCTCTTTAATTTCATCAACGATTTCTTGCCTGTACTTCAATAAATTTTTACCTCTTGCCATGCTGCTCTGAGATTTATTTTTACCTCTTTTGCGCCAGAAACTAGAGTCTTTTTTCTTAGCACTCGGCTCTAAAACAATTTTATCATCAACAGTTTCACCAAACATATCTGCTGTTATTTGTTTGTACCAAACATTTATATCTCTCATTCGCCTTACACCGCCTTTTTGTATGTCTATACATTTGAAACCCATGAGTTTCCAAAAAATATTTGCAGATATATCCGACCCGCACCTCAAAGAAATTCCTTGCGCAAATGACAACATCCCTATTTCCTCTAAAAAACCTACCAAACCAGCACCATACCAATTACCCCTTATGTCATATTCAATACACGCTTGGTGTATTTTTATTGGTGCATAAGATTTGATGCTACCGTGGTATAAATATCCAGCGTGTTGCCTGTTTACTTTAGCTAACAATATTCTTTGATTCTTGATCTCCCTTTCAAATACAACTTTTGGGTAAAAAGATAAATCTTCTGCATTTTTCTTCTGTAAAAAGTCTATAAAATTTAAGTCAATATCCTTTGCATATCTTATCTCTAAATTCATTTTATTTTGTCGCTTGAATATTTGCTTTCGTATTCTTCGATCTCGCTGACCTTATACAGAACTGTGCCACCAATTTTGGTGTAAGATGGGCCGATACTTTGTACGCGCCAGTTTTCTAAAGTTCTTGGGGATTTGTGCCAACGAGCCGCAAGTTCTGCTGTCGTCATAAAATCAGAATACCCTTTTTTCTCATTCATTATTTTACCCTTTTCTACACGATTGCTGTATTATATACACATTCAAATCTTAAATGGAAGTTTTTATGAAAAGTAAATTAGCAACGGAAAAACAAATGGGGGGAGATCATTACAAAAAACAAATCCAACCTATTGAATACATTGTGGCAAACAATCTCTCTTTCTGTATGGGTAATGTAGTTAAATATGTCACCAGAGATAAAGAAGATAAAGTGCAAGATTTATTGAAAGCCAAGCACTATATTGATCTGGAACTTGAATTGGTACACAACTGCGATTCTGATGGAAACCCAATAAAATGACCCTCGTAAGTTATTGAATCTAAACGAAAAGATTTGCGCAAAATATTTTAGCCCAACCACAACATAAGGCTTTCAGCCCGATAATTTCTCTTTTTTTCAAAAATGTGTTTTTATGAGACCCTTATATTTAAAGGCTTCTGTGAGGTACTCACTTTTATGTTATAATAGATTTACGCAGTTACTTATTAACTGTGGTTGTTCTTTAACAATTTGTTAAATCCTTTTAACTAATACGCGAAAGCGCGGGAGAGAAAAATGAAAATAATCAAAAACACATCAGAGTTTGACACTGTAAAACTCAAAACATTATTTAGTCACATACATAGGGATATATCTAAAACTGAAGGCAAACTCAGATTTTGGAAAACATTGAAGATACAGATATGGAATAAGAAATCTGGATGGTCAGGTTGTGCATATGTGGGTAAATACTATGGTGTCAAATATGATATGCATTTATCAATGTCAAAAAATATAAGTCTTTATGATATGGCGCAATTGTTCGCACATGAGTTGATGCATAATTACGGATATGACCATTCACAATTCAGAACTGATCCGCTTGATGAAAAACAAATGCAAGTAATCAAAGATAGATTCGGTGATATAAGTTATTTTTTGAAAATAGAAAAGCCCAAACTAAGTATCAACAGAGTTGCAAAAAATTATGGCAAGTTATTATCTAGGCAAGAAAACTTAAATGAAAGAAAGAAACATTACTTATCCAATATTAAACGAGTTGAAAATAGTTTGAAAAAAGTAAAAATTAAGATAAAAACATATGAAAGAAAATATGATGAATCGAGATTAAAGGAGTAAAACAAGAAAGGGCCGAAAGGCTCTTTTTTTTTAACTTCCCTGTTTGATATTAATTATAGAACTACTGCCACCATTCGTGATGACTTGATTGACCTTGCCCTCTTGTTCGATTCTTATATTGTATGAGCCGTCTTTTGATACTTGCATTTGCAGATTGTCCTCTACTTGCCTGATAAATTTAATCTCACTATCCGTGATAAAAGTATTTATTTGTGTGTCTGAATCAAAACCTATGTCTGTGCCTCTGACACCATCAGCCGATAATGCTTTGTCTGCTTTACTGAGTTCATCAATCTCTTGTATTACATCCAGTAAATCCTCAAGAAAATTAGCAGCAAGATAATCTATATCCAACTCAGTGTATTCAAGATCATCTTCTTGCAATTCATCGGTATCAAGCTCATCAAATTCCAACAAATCAACATCCAATATATTGTCTGCTCTGGTATTGTTTTCTTCTGTTTCTGATTCTTCGTTTTCTGGTGGGTTCACAATTAACATATTGTCAATCATGGATAGATCAAGATTTAAAACCACACCAGGCGTAGGTGCTGTTTCAAAGTTATATACAGTAGTGGATTCATAAGGCTTAGTAAGCATGGTTTCTCCCAATGCGGTGTAAACCACTATCTCCCCACTCGCTTGCCCGCTTGCATCAGGCAACAAAATAATTAAGGCCTCTCCTGTCTCTTTGACAGTAATCGTAAAATCCGTACCACGAATACCAATCGTAGCCGAGTTCGTTCTAACAGTAATGTTGTCTTTAGGTATGCGTTTTGTTTTGCTTGAAATAAATCTGCCAGTGCCTTTTACAAAATTGATTGCCATACTAGATTTATCTGGGTCAGGATCAAAAACAAATTCATCCACCACAACCTGACTGTGTTCTGTGAGGCGAATCGTTGTTTCATCTCTAAAAGTAACACCCATACGACCATTAGCTGTTTCCAAGCGATCATAAGAATTAAGAGAGAAATCAATAACACTTTCATAAGGTTTGTCTCTAACTACTCTGGTATTGCCTTTTATTTCTGTAATGTTGCCAATGTCAACATCCAACACTTGTGCCTTGATCGTCTTGGTTGATGCAGAAAGTGCCATTGTTGCCAGAAGAAGTGACACGCAACCAGTCATTGTCTTGCGTAGATTGTTGATCCACCGCAAACGATCTTGAGTTACCATCGTGTTCAAGTTTGAAATAAGCACCCGCATAACCATCTCCATCATAATTTACACTATTACTATCTCCATCTAAATCAATATAGTTGGTTGCGCTATCAACATCAAGGTCAATGTTTACTGTGTTACTACTACCTTGCACTATTGTATCAATGTCTGCACCACTTGCTAAACTGTTGTTAGCTAAATCCAGTGTCATAGTGTTGGTTGATCCATCTACATCCACATTTACATTCGCGTTATCTGCCGAGTTCGAGTTACCAGGATCAACTTGTATGGTGTACGAGTTAGTATCTCCATCGAAATCAAATATGCCAGTGAATGAATCTGCATTAATATCACCAAGCATTTTGTTGTTATTGCCTATCTGGTTTACATCTAATGTCATTGTAGTACCATCAAGATCAAACGCTGTCATAGAGCCATGTGCTGACTCTAATCCGCCAATTATGTTTCCAGAACCTAACTGCTCTAAATCTATATTTGCTGTAGCACCAACTTGATCTACATAAATTTCGTTATCGTCAGCCATTACGCCAAATGACAATAACAATAAACTAATTAATTTTTTCATATTCCCAATACCCCTTGTCAATTCCTATTTTTATTATTTGTAATACCCCTTCTTCAATAGCTTGTTGTAGTGCAATAGATGTACTTTCATTCTCTGCTGCCCCACCTTCAATTTCTACCAACCTTGTGCCGTTAGATATAAAACGAAACAAATCTTGCGATAGCCCTACTGAGATAATACTTTTATTTATTAATACTTCAATTAAAACCTCACCTGTTGATACAGAAACTAACCGCAATGATATGGTAATTAAATCTTCTCTGTATTCTTTGCTAGAACCTATGCCTAAGTATCTAGCACCCATACCACCGCTTCTAATGTTCTGATCGTATGTTAGGACAGCACCCTGAACCAGTAACCCAGCCAACAAAAGAGGTTTGACAGCACTCTCCTCGTCAAAATTTTCCCTTGTAGAGCGTATTAATTGCCTTTCTTTGGTCAAACTGTCCAAAGCTACTCTTTCTGCCACATGAAAAAACTCACCGTTTGCTGCGTGTTTTAATGCTCTAATTAGAAACGCATCTGGTGATTGTGTGATAGCCGTTGAGAATTGTGCAAACTGTCCATTGCTTTTTCTTTGTCCAGTCTGATCTGTAAAACTATTTGGATATATTGCAACTACTGGTTTTCTTTTGGCTGGCTGTATATTAAACAGTTCTTCGTTTTGCAAATATCTTATAGATGCTTTCTCGATTACTAAGTATGGGATACCGCCTTCTTCAAGTAATGAAGTATATCTTGGCGCACAACTAGAAAGTAAAACTACCAACAGGAACAGTAATAGAAGTCGTACTGCCTGTTTCATCGGTGATGATAAGAGTAATTGTTTCATCTTCAACAACATATTCAATCGTATTACCTTCTAGTTCAAGTTTACCTTCTTTCTGCGGTGTTTCGCCAAACAGTTGTTCTACCATTTGACGGCTTAACTGAGCATAAATTCTCGAAGTAAGATTTCTCATAAACCTAGCTTCTACTGTATTATTTTCTTCTCTTTCTATTTCGTCTTTTAATGCTTTTATTTCATCTTTAATGCCTTGCTTTCTGGTGTTTTCTTGATTCTCGATTGTTAAGTAATGTGAAGAAGTATTGACACCAGAAAAGCTAGGGCTTTTAAATTTGAATGATATTTCATCTGCCAATAAATTGCTTGCAAATAACATCAATAAACTAATCTTTACGTTGGTCATCTCTATCTGCTTTCGCTATTTTATCAATTTCTATTAAGTTTGGTGCGCCAAGTAATGTCTTTAATAATACATCTTGTCGTATGGTCTGATTATCTAAAGCTCTAACGCGATCTATGAGGGCTACAATTATGCCGTGTTGAGCATCCAGTTTGGTGCTGAGTCTTTCTTCCATTGCGTTTAGACTGGCATCTACTTTTTCGTCAACCACATCTATCTTTTGTTCCATGCCATCAATGATTCGGTTTATGAGTTTCCATATAAATATACCTAAACCCAACGCACTCGCTATGGGAAAGCCTACTTGATTAATAAACTCTATTGCTTCATTCATGGTATTTACCGCTTAATTACATTTTAACTTATTATGTTCTTTTATTGAATTTAAAGCGGATTTTAAGCTGTCCATGCTGTCAATATTTTTCATGTTTTCGTCTGTGACATAAATACAAGTCTTGGAGTGTCCTTTCTTATTGATGGTTTCATGGAAGGGGCGAAACAATATGTTTTTATATTGAGGGCAATACAACGCAAATAAATCTACATAACCTTCTCTAAAAAATCTTTCGTTAGAATGAGAACCACGCCTTATATCAAACTTCCAACCAGGTCTTCTTTTTTCTCTTTTGGATTTTGTTTTAACTTGTACTTTTAAAAAATCTGATTCATGTTCAAATAATAAATCTGCTTGCGCACCATCAGTATTTACAATTACATAATCGCTAACCAAAGACAAAACGGAAGCGGTAAAATATTCACCTGACTTGCCGAGCCTTTGTGTTGCTCTGTTCATATAGGGTTATTGTAGTGCTGGAGCTTCTACTTGTTGTTCTGGAGTCATTTGTTGTGTTGCATTAATTATTTGTAATGCTCTACTAATGGCTATTTTTGATTTAGGGTCTGTTTTAGCCATTAAAATTAAATCTTCTAACGCATTGTCTTTAGCAAAAATTTTACCTAAAGATGAAAATGCTCCACCAGCTTGTATTTCACCATATTTAGTGGATAACCTTACAAGCGGGTTAAATGTTTTTGCCATAGCAATGTCTTTTGCTAAAGTTCTTTGAGCTTCTTTTGTTATATTAAATCCAGGTTTATTTATATTGGATAAATTTCCAGTTCTTTCTAATACATTTAAAAAATTCTCAAATCCTATTTTTAAAGATTTGGCATCAATTCCTTTAGCTTCTGCCACACCATCTAGTACAGCCAAAAAGTTCGCTCTTTGACCTTTTGTTCCCATAACATCTTTTGCAAGTTTAAACCCTATTGAAGCATCTTCTCCTTGTTTAGTTATAGCAAATGCTCTGTTCATAGCATTTCTAAAGTAAGTGTTTGCAATTTGTACTGTAGCTTCTGGGTCTGTTTTATTTAAAATGCTTAATGTTTTTTTAATATCTTGTGGATTTGCTTGTGCTGGATTAAAAACAAATCTTTTGATTTTTTCCAAAGTAATATCGTTTTTAGTTAATGCTTTAATATTTCTTACTACAGGATCAACTAAAGTTTCCGACAATCTAGCAAATTCATCATTTGCACTTGCATAACTTTTATTTGTTCTAAGGTTAGTATTTAAAATATCTAATATTCCAGTTTTTTCACCATTAAATAATTGTAATCCTAACGAATCATCTATAAATCTTTGCTCTGTTGCTACGCCTTTTTTTGATCTATTGTAATCATCTCGAAATTGTTTGAATGTCAAATCTAGTTTATTAATATTAGTTTCTGGAATTATAACCTTTTGTTTATTTACCGTTTTGGTTTTTGCTATTAATTGTCTTTTTATTTGATTTAATTTTATTATGTTTGGATTTCCTTTTGGAAAACTGTTAATTGCATTATCAATTTGATCAATTACCGTTAGAACTTGATTTGGCTCTAATGCTTCTGTATTTGCAACAGAATAACCCGCATCTCTAGCCTGTATTGATCTTTGCCTTTTTACATCTTTTATAGATTGCTTAGATGTTGTTTGCACTAAATCCATAACTTCTCTTTGGCTTTCGGGAATAGAAGATATTTTACTTGCTTGATATTCCGCAAGTTCTCGAACAACTTTATCTCTACCTTTGGTCGAGCCATATATATAAGGTGAACCCGCATCTGACGCAATAACTTTTTCTACTAATGATGCTAATTGCTTGTCTTGAATAACCTCACCTGGTAGCAATTTTATTCCCATTTCTGTTGCTTGTTTTTCTAATGCAAGCCCTTTTACAATATCTTCTTCACTTACAGCTTGCATTGCTCTTTGAGCCATTTCAGCTGCTTTACTTGGCCCGCCAAAAAAAGACATCGCAAAAGTAGCTGGAATTGTAATGGCAGAAGCAACGCCAGTGCTACCTGTAACATCTTCTAAACCTTGAAATAATGCCCCACTACCAGCACCTAATTTTGTTGCAAACTTTCTAGCTGCTGGTGTTTTTGCAAGCACTGAGGGGAAAGCAAATTCAGTCATTGTTTTTGCATATCTGCCTGGTGTGGTTTGTGGTTCGTATCCCGCAATTTCAGATGGTCTTATTCTATCTCCATATCTAGCTTCTATATCTGGAGCTAACTCAGGGTATTTTTCCGCTATATTTTTATAAGCATCAAATTCTAATATTTCTTTTGAGGTTGGAAGAAAATCAGGTGTTGGCCCATACTCTTTTCCTGTTACACCTCTAGCAGTATCCACCATTTCTCTAATAGATGTATCAAACACTGAGGGTGCGTATGTTTTTGCAATTTCACCAATATCACCTGGAAATCCAGCTAAATATGACAAACCTTTAGTACCACCAGCAACTACACTTCTAGCTACATCTTTACCAAGTTCTGTTAATGTAGGTTGTTGTGCATTAATATACTGCCTAGCTTTTGCGGTAGCTTCGGCTTGTTTACCTTCCTCACCCTCTATTTCAAGAATGTCACCATTAGGTAATTCAAATTCATATATTACTTGAGCCATATTATTAACCGTTAATCAAAGTGTGATTCTAACTCTCTTTTTTCCGTCAGATGTTTCGGTTGTTGTTTGTTGTGCTGATACTGGAAATGCAAAAGATGGCAATTCTGGTAATGCTTTTAATTTATTAACATAATCATTATTTTCGCTTGTAGCAATATCAAAATCTATATCTCTGTAAAATTCACTTCGCAAACCATCAGCAACATCTTTTAATACCGCGCTTCTGCCAGCAACACCGACACCACCAGTAACAATTTTTAATGCGTTTTCGTAATCTTTATCTGATAAGCCTCTACCCTCTTGCCCTCTAGCTGCTGCAAATAAATAAGCTAAATCTCTGATTCTTGATCCCGCTACTCCAGATGCTTTAGATGCTTGTTGTATAGCATCAGTAAAATCTTTGCCTTCTAGTGAAGTGCTTGTTTCTTGCATATATTTATACGCTTTTTTATCTTGTGCATTAGATAACAAATCACCAGCAGCATCTATATTTTGTATGATACTATCTACAAACTCTGTAACTGGGCCAATAGCTAAAGCAGAAGTAGGTTCATTAGCAAATTTTTGTGCTAATTCGGTTGTTTTAATAATAATATTTTGTGTGGCTAAATATTTAGATTTTATTGGTGCAAAATCTACATCTTTACTACTTTCAAATTTTTCAGTAAATCCTAATGGTTGTATAACTTGTCCACTCTGATTTATTTTTAGTATTTCTTCTGTTGTTAATTCACTATCTCTAACATTTTTTACAACTTTTCCGCCCTCAGTTATTGTTCGTAATGGATCATTAGTAGCACCTTTTGGTGGTTTATCAACACTAGGAAAAACTCTTTCTCCTGTATCTTCATAATAATTAAAGCCATCTGCACCTTTGACTATTCTTCTCTGTGATTCACCCTTAAAAACGTCTTGCGCTATTAATGGTAATGATTGAGTGCCAAGTAACTCTCCCATACCTCGATATTTTGCACCTTCTGGGGAAGCTAAAAATTGATTTAATCTTCTTTTTTGATCTTCTGCTAACCTTCTCTGTCTTAACGCTTCATCTTCTTGCGCTTGCAGCGCCATTCTTTGTGGATCACCAGACAAAGTAGCACCAGTACGTCTTAACGCTTGGCTAAGATTTTGTATGCCAGCTAATCGTTGTGCCTCTGGAGATAATGTTGGGTCAGTAGTTGCACCCATTCTTTCAAAACCTGTGCCTACTCTTTGACCTAAACTCTGTAAGAAGTTTTGTAAATTTCGTATTGCCATTAAAATTCACCTCTGCCTATTTCGTCTGGTGGTAATACATAAGGTTGTTGAGGACTAAACAAACTACCTAAAAATGGTTGTGCTTGTCCATACAGTTCTAATCCAGAGGACAGTCGATCAAATATACCTGGTGTGTATCTTTCTCTTTCTGTTACGCTTGGCGTAACTCCACTCACACCAGTTGCCAGTAATCCAAGTTGTCGTTGTGGATAATCTAATGCTCTTTGGAACTCACCCCTAGCTGCCGCTATCGCTTGCTGTTGCAACGCTTGCTGTTGACCACCAATACCACCTAGCAAACCTAAACCACGATACTGTTCACCGAGCAAACCTCTTTGTAAGTCTGCTTGAAACCTTCTGTTTGCTATTTGTCTTTCAATGTCTGACTCTGCTGCCCTCTGCGCCCTACCAAAGCCCGCCTCACGCAAGCCCGCAGCAGTTCTTGCCATAGCCTCTGCAAAAGGTCTTTGTGCCTCAGATTCCAATAAAGCAGATCGAGAACCGCCAAATGCACCCGCACCGATTGCCCGCGCTTGCGCACCGCCTCTAGCAATATCTGCTTGTCGCTGAATATCTTGCATGGATTGTTCTATAACTTGAGAAGTAAATGGGCTTTGATATGCACTGATGTCTGCACCCAATAAAGAAGGTGCTGGTTGTCCAGCCAGTTCACTTAACCTTGCAACAGGATCGAGTGCTTGAGTTCTTTCAAACATACCTCTGGTAGCACCAAATGCTCTTAACTGATCTGGTGAGAAACCAGCAACCATTGGCCCTGTGTAGGGTACAAAAGGTTGTTGTGATGCAGCTTGTGCTTTCTCGTATAAATCTCTTTGTATTGCTTGAGTTTGTGGGTCAACCATCATTGATGCTTGAGTTTGACCTGTGCTACTTCCACCGCCCATCAAACCTTTAACAGCACCAGCTGCTCCAGCTACTTTTCCAGCGGTTGTTATTATTGGTAATGCTGCTGCCATTTCTATTCCTCTTATAAATCTTTGCTAACTAGGTATTCTGGCTTAAAACCTAAATGTTTTATTTTTCTAAACCAACCTTTTCTGCCTATTAATGTAATTTTATTTATGCCTATTTCTTTTGCGTGTTGTTCTATACATTTATATATTTGTTCTATTTCTTCGTATTTGCCACTTGCACATAAGATGTGCATGATATTTTTTTGGCTAAATGCAACACATTCAGTAACTATGACGGATTCCTCGGCGGGCCATAAAAAGGCTATTCCGTTTCTTATTTTATCTTCTATGTCGTCAATTGTATAGGTGTCTTGATACTTCATCGCCTTTACAAGTAACGGCTTACATCTTTTCCATTCTATTTCCCACGGCTCAAGTTCTTGCTGTGGGTATAAATCAACAACTTTATTAGTCGCCTTTTGCATATTCTATAATACTTAAAACCAAATCTATGTTGGCATGGTTTACTTGTGCTTTTATTATTTCGCCTTGCTGAATTATGATCCCCGAACCAAGCACCAATTCTTCGGTAGCGTGTGCTGTTATGTTGTGTTCTTTGTATATAAAAAACTCATTAGAACTGGTATCGGTTATAGATACATCTAAATCGGTTTGCTGATTACCATGATCGCAAGCTATAAAATCTTTAACAATTGCAAAATCAAAATCACCGCCACTAGGTGCTGTGTATATGGTTTGTTGTGTAGTTGCAGCAAAAGAATACTTAACATTAATTGCTCTTTGTATGTATTGACGTTGTGAGGATAAATCCATTATCTTCTGCCTCTAGTGACTACATCCAAACGAACATTACCTAACTCA
>CEOG01037791.1_pt1 | contig 11544 bp, 10 predicted proteins | sample 530301 | NCBI WGS metagenome assembly CEOG01 (sample SAMEA2619903, study PRJEB7988) | marine metagenome | biome: marine biome (ENVO:00000447); feature: surface water layer (ENVO:00002042); material: "saline water (ENVO:00002010), including plankton (ENVO:xxxxxxxx)" | depth 5 m | reverse complement strand
ATCCCACTACCCAGCGGGCTGGGTATGGAGGGCGCCGGTGTCGTAACCGCGGTTGGGGACGGTGCCGGGTTCGCCGTTGGGGACCGTGTCGCCTACTGCTCGGCCCTGTTTGGTGCCTACGCCGAGGCGGTGAACCTGCCGGCCTCACGGCTGGTCAGCATCCCCGACGGCATTGACTTCGAAACGGCTGCCGCTGCCCTGTTGAAGGGGCAGACCACCGAGTTCCTGCTGCAGCGGGTGTTCCCGCTCAAAGCCGGTCAGACCTGCCTGTTTCATGCAGCGGCAGGTGGTGTGGGGCTGCTGTTTGGCCAGTGGGCGAGCGCCCTGGGCGTTACGGTCATCGGCACGGTCAGTTCAGCGGCGAAGGCGGAGCTGGCACTGGCGCACGGCTATGCGCACGTGGTGAATTACGCCGACGACAACGTTGCAGAGCGGGTGCGTGAGCTGACAGGTGGGCAGGGTGTGCCTGTGGTCTATGACGGTGTAGGCCGAGACACCTTCGATGCCTCGCTCGCCAGCCTCCAGCCGCGCGGCATGCTGGTCAGTTTCGGCAATGCCTCCGGCAAGCCTGAGCCACTGGACCTGCAGACCCTGGCCAACATGGGTTCGCTTTATGTTACCCGCCCCACGCTGCTGACCTACACCGCATCCACCGAAGACCTGCGCATGTCCTCTGCGGCGGTATTCGATCGTCTGCTGGCAGGTGAGGTAAAGGTTAGTATAGGTCAGCGTTACCCGCTGGCGGAGGTCGCGCGCGCCCATATCGATTTGGAATCCCGCGTGACCACCGGCTCGACACTGCTGCTGCCATGAACGCTCTCCCCGGCGCCGAGGGCCATACGCGAGTGCTGCATGGTGAGCAGGTGCGACTGGAACCACTCTCGCAGGCGCACGCACAGGGCCTCTTCCTGCGTGGCTGCCATGCCCCTGACTGGGCCTACATGCCGCGCAGCTGCTTCATCGACCTGGCGGATACGCGACAGTGGATCGATGAGGCCGTTGCTGCACCCGGTGAGCAGGCCTGGGCGATTGTCGAGAACGCCAAAGGCAAGATTGTCGGCAGTACGCGCTACCTGAATATGTTGCCCGAGCATCGCAGCCTTGAGATCGGCTGGACCTGGCTGGGTCAGGAATGGCAGCGCACGGGAATCAACACGGAAACCAAGCTGTTGCTGCTCACCCACGCCTTCGAACGGCTGCGCTGCCTGCGGGTGGAGTTCAAGGCTGATTCGCGCAATTTGCGCTCACAGCGCGCGCTGGAGCGGATCGGCGCGATCCGGGAGGGCGTGCTGCGTAAACACCGCATTGTGCAAAATGACTACTCGCGGGACTCCGTGTACTTCAGTGTACTGGATACCGAGTGGCCTGCCGTAAAGCGGCGTCTGGCGCAGCTGCGGGAGGGGCGCTGACCGGCCTGCAGGCTACTGCACCATTTCGTTTTCACTGAAGCGGCCTTCGAACAGCGCGGCGCTCAGGTAGCGCTCGCCGGAATCCGGGAGTATTACCACAACCATCTTGCCCGCATTCTCAGGCTCGCGTGATACGCGGTCGGCAACAGCCATCGCGGCACCGCAGGACACACCGGCGAGAATGCCCTCCTGCTGCATCAGTTTGTGCGCCCAGGACATCGCGTCCTCGTTGCTGACCTGCTCCACGCGGTCGACCATGGACAGATCCAGGTTGGCGGGCAGAAATCCGGCGCCGATTCCCTGTATCTTGTGCGGCGCATGGGTGGGCTCTGTGCCCGCCTTGGCTGCGGTGATGACAGTCGTGCTCGCAGGTTCGACCGCCACCGTCTGGATGGCCTTGCCCGCGGTGCCCTTGATGTAGCGCGAGGTGCCGGTCAGGGTGCCCCCGGTGCCAACACCGGCAACCAGAATGTCGATCGCACCCTCGGTGTCCTGCCAGATCTCCGGTCCGGTCGTGCTTTCGTGGATTGCCGGGTTGGCGGGGTTCTCAAACTGGCGTGCGCCCCAATAGCGGTCGGGGTCCGAGGCGATGATGTCCTCCGCCTGAGCGATGGCGGCGGGCATGCCCTTGCTGCCGTCAGTGAGGATGATGTCCGCGCCCAGCGCCTTCATCAATTTTCGTCGCTCCAGGCTCATGGTGTTTGGCATGGTCAGCGTGCAGCCGTAGCCGCGTGCTGCAGCGACGAAGGCCAGCGCGATGCCGGTGTTGCCGCTGGTGGGTTCAACAATGGTCATGCCGGGCTTCAGGCTGCCGTCCCGCTCTGCCGCCAGCACCATGCTGGTCCCGATGCGGCACTTTACCGACATGGCCGGGTTGCGATTCTCGAGTTTGGCGTACACATTGCCAGTACTGATGTGATTGATGCGGACCAGCGGTGTGCCGCCAATGGTTTCCGAATTGTCGTTGAATATGCGTCCCATCGGTCTTGCTCCTGAAAAGGTGTCGGCAGCGGGCAAGGTTAGTCAACTGGCCTGTTCCTGTCCATCGAAGACACGGTGGCATAACCAGGTGGTCATCTCGCTGTCACACAACCGTCACGGTTTTATCTTTTAATGGCGCACCCTATAATCGAGGCGTTCCCCCCGGCGGGCCGCCTCTGGCGTGCGGGGGCATATCGGGAGAGAGCATTGGCCGCAGGTTCACTGAGTCACAGCAGCATCGCAGGGAAGACGGTCGATGGTTTGCTGCGTCTGTTCTCGGCCTTGAGTCAGCCGCGCAATGTCCTCTGGTTGCGCAGGGGGGTGGTGTGGCTGGCGTGTCTCTGGATGTTGGCGGCCGCGGTGCAGCTGTTCTGGGCGCTGTTCCCGGTGGCGCCCGGGACCAGGCTGGAAGGTGAGGTGATCAACCCTCCGGCGCAGGCCATTACTGCGGCTGGCGGCAGGACCCAGGTGGACATCGAGGCGCTGCGTGGCTGGGCCTTGTTCGGCGATCCCGGCGCGGCGTCGGAAGTCGAGACGGCGGTGGCCAGTGCCAGCGAGGTGCGCAGTGCGCGCGAGGGGATCGAACGCGGAGCTCGAGATAGCCGGTTGGAACTCACACTGCGCGGCATTATCGCCTTCAATGCCGCCGGCGAGGGCAGTGCAGTCATCGAGCACCGCGGCCGCCAGGCCATTTACTCGGTGGACGACGAATTGCCGGTTGCCGGTAGAGTGCTGCTGGCGAAGGTCATGCCGGATCAGGTTGTGCTCGACAATGGCGGCACCTACGAGCTGTTGCGTCTGTATCCGCCCTCCGCGCTGGATGCACAGTTGACCGGCGCGCAGAGCCGGGTGCCCCGCAGCGCGGCTCCTGCCGCGTCTGCAGCGACGGTAATAGATCGTCGCACGGACGCCGAGTCCGCAGCCTTGGCGGCGGCCTATCGCGATCAGTTGTATGAGGATCCGCAGTCCCTCGCCGACCTGGTGCGTATCAGTGCGGTCCGTGAAGAGGGCGTGCTGCGTGGCTACCGGGTGACGCCGGGACAGCACCGGGAGCAATTCAAGCAATTAGGCTTCCGCCCGGGTGATCTGGTAGTGGCGGTAAACGGCTTGTCCCTGTCAGACCCCGCGAACACCATGCGACTCTACCAGGCCATGCGCTCAGCGAGCGAGGTGTCTTTCGACCTGCTGCGTGGCGCGGAGTCCGTGGCGCTGAGTGTGAGGCTGGATGATGCAACGACCGATCGGTGATAGAGTCAAGGCTATTCATTTAAGGACACAGACTCAGTGAGAATCATGTCGCGGGCACTGCGAGTACCGCTGTTATATTTACTGGCCGCCTTTGGCGCAGTAACCGCCAGCGCTCAGGATTTTACCGTCAACCTGAAAGAAACCGATATTCAGGAGCTGATCAAGTTTGTCGCCGAGGCCACTGAAACGACCATCGTTGTCGACCCGGCGGTAAAAGGCAAGGTCAAGGTTGTCTCCTCCAAGCCGGTGTCGCGGGCGGAGCTTTATGATCTTTTCCTGTCCATACTTGAGGTGCACGGTTATACCGCCGTTCGCTCTGGCGGCGTCGTGCGCGTCATTCAAAGCAAGGATGCCCGTTCCGCGCCGGTGACCGTGCGTGATGACGAAGGCCAGCGTGGCAATGACGAGTACGTCACGCAGGTCATGCGCCTGAAGAACATTTCCGCGGCCAAGCTGATACCCGTGCTGCGTCCACTGGTGCCCCAGCAGGCGCACATGGCGGCCTATGCGCCGAGTAATGCGATCATCATTTCCGATGTCGCTTCCAATATCGACCGTATAGCGGCAATCATCGAGCGTATGGATCGCACCGCCACGCAGGAAACCGAGGTTATCAAGCTGCGCTACGGCGTTGCCGAGGATGTGGTGCGGATGCTCGATCAACTGAACACCTCGGAGGCGCAGCAGGGCACCGAGGTCGAGGTTATGCTGGTCGCTGATGCGCGCACCAACAGCGTGCTGGTCAGTGCCGACGAGCTCGAACGCGCGCGTATGACCCAGCTGATTCGGTACCTGGATACCCCGCTCGAGCAGAGCGGCAACGTGAAGGTCATCTACCTTGAGTATGCCAAAGCCGAGGAAGTGGCGGAGGTGTTGACCCGTGTCATGCAGAACATTGGCCGCGTCGATGCGGGAGAGGCGGGGCGTGCGCAGCGCGCTGGCGAGACCAGCGCCACCATCGAAGCCGACAAGAACACCAACGCACTCATTATTACGGCGCCGACTGACAAAATGGCGGCGCTGGAGGCAGTAGTGGCACGTCTGGATATCCGTCGGGCCCAGGTGCTCGTTGAGGCCATTATCGTTGAGATGGAGGTGCGCGATGGCCAGGATCTGGGGTTGCAGTGGCTGTTTGCCAATGACAGCGGCTTTTTCGGCAGCAGTATCAGTGCCGACGACGCCCGTGCCCGGCGCATCGCGGGCGCGATACTGCCTGAAGATGGCGGTGACGATACCACCGGGGGCGTGACCACGGGTGACTTCAACGTGGGAGCCCTGGCCGGGGCTCTGGCGCAGTCACCGGGCGTTTCCCTTGGCTGGGGGGTGATCGACGATGACCTGTCAATGACTGTCATTCTCAATGCCCTGAAGGAAAATTCCAACGCGAACATTCTGTCCACGCCCAGTTTACTGACGCTGGATAACCAGGAAGCCTACATCACCGTGGGCCAGAATGTGCCTTTCGTGACCGGTTCGTTTACCAGCACCGGCACCGGCGACGGCGCCCAGAATCCCTTCCAGACCATCGAGCGGGAGAATGTGGGGATCACGCTGAAAGTCACGCCACATATCAACGAAGGCGATGCGGTGGTGCTGGATATTTCCCAGGAAGTGTCCAGCCTGAGCAATACCTCGGTGGTGTTGCAGGCCTCCGATCTCATTACCAACGAACGAGTGCTGCAAACCAAGGTGCTCGCGGCAGACGGGCGTGTGGTTGTGCTGGGCGGACTGATCAAGGACGATGTGCAGGACGCCACACAGAAGGTGCCGCTGCTTGGCGATATCCCCTTCTTCGGCCGCCTGTTCCGCAACGATGCCGTGCAGGTCACCAAGACCAACCTGCTGATTTTCATACGCCCCACCATCATCCGCGATGACGAGCAGTTGGCCGGTGCCACGGCAGACAAGTATCGCTATATTCGCGAGCAGCAGATACTGCGTCGGGAGCGCGGCCTCATGTTCCTCGATGATGGCAATGTGCCGGTCTTGCCTGAGTGGGAGGAGCAGATCCGCCAGCTTGAGGAGATCCGCGACGAGGCGGGCAACGCACCGGCGGCCGTGGAGATCAATTGATGTCTGCCGCGGACGTCACAGCGCCCGCAGTGTCGAGGTCAAACCTGCCCTTCGGCTTTGCCAAACAGTATGGTGTGTTGGTGGACAGCCGAGAGCAGGGTGCCGTGCTCATCCACCGCAATGCACTGGAACCGCAGCTGCTGCTGGAGATCCGCCGTTGGCTAGGAGCGCCCTTCGGGTTCGAGCGCGTGTCCGATGCCGAGTTCCAGCGGCGCCTGTCCCGTGCCTACCAGCGCGATAACAACGCCGCGGTGCAGATGGCCGAGGATATCAGTGCCGATGTGGACCTGAGCCGCCTCGCGGATGAAATACCCGACGCCGGCGATTTGATGGACGCCGAGGACGATGCGCCGATTATTCGGCTGATCAACGCAATTCTGTCACAGGCGGTGCGGGAGCAGGCCTCGGATATCCATATTGAAACCTTCGAGGATCGCCTGAGCGTGCGCTACCGGGTTGATGGCGTGCTGGCCGAGGTACTGTCGCCCAAGCGGATGCTGGCGCCATTGCTGGTGTCGCGGCTGAAGGTGATGGCGAAGCTGGATATCGCCGAAAAACGCGTGCCGCAGGATGGTCGTATCTCGGTGCGCATAGCCGGCCACGCCATCGATATCCGTATGTCGACCATGCCATCCGCCCACGGCGAGCGCGTGGTCTTGCGCCTGCTGGACAAGCAGGCGGGCCAGTTGGAGCTGCAGCAGCTGAACATGAACGCGCAGGTACTTGCGTGTTATGAGAAAGCCCTGCGCAGTCCCCACGGCATCATTCTGGTCACGGGCCCCACTGGTTCGGGAAAAACCACCACGCTGTATGCCGGCCTGACCCACATCAACCAGGCAACGCGCAATATCCTCACCATTGAAGACCCGGTGGAATACATGCTGCCGGGGGTTGGCCAGACGCAGGTCAATCCCAAGGTGGATATGACCTTTGCCCGCGGCCTGCGGGCCATCCTGCGGCAGGATCCGGATGTGGTGATGGTGGGGGAAATTCGCGACCTGGAGACAGCGGAAATTGCAGTGCAGGCTTCGCTCACCGGTCACTTGGTACTTTCCACGCTGCACACCAATACGGCCATCGGGGCGGTCACGCGCCTGCAGGATATGGGTATAGAACCTTTCCTGCTGTCTTCCAGCCTGATTGGTGTCATGGCGCAACGCCTCGTTCGACTGTTGTGCGGCGACTGCAAGGAACCCCATCCCCTGGTGGACGCCGAGCGGACGCTGCTCGGGCTGGCCGCCGATGATCACTCCGCCGTGAATGTCTACCGGGCGAAGGGCTGCGAGCAATGCAATTACAGTGGATACCGCGGCCGAACCGGCATCTACGAACTCATCGAGGTCACTGATGCGCTGCGCCTGATGATCCATGAAGGTGCGAGCGAGCAGGAGATGCTCGCGGAGGCGCGCAAGCACTATCCGGGGATACAGGAAGACGGTCGCCGGCGTGTTCTCAGTGGTGAAACCAGCATCGAAGAAGTGCTGCGCGTCACCGCCGTGACCTGAGCGCTGAATCGGCATGACAGCATATCGTTATCAGGCACTGGATCCCGGCGGCAAGCTGGTCAAGGGCGTACTTGAAGGCGACTCGGAGCGTCAGGTACGCGGCCAGTTGCGCACTCAGAAGCTGCGGCCCGTGGAAGTGTCGGTGGCCAACCGTCAGTCGGAGGGCAAACGGCGAACGGGTTGGTCGTTCTTGCAACCTCGTATCAGCGTGGCGGAACTCGCCCTGGTGACCCGGCAGCTCGCCACGCTGGTACAGTCCAACCTTCCGCTCGACGAGTGTTTGCAGGCCGCTGCGGAGCAAAGCCGCAAAGGGCGCACCCAGGGGCTGTTGCTGCAAGTGCGCTCCCGCGTGGCAGAGGGCCACACGCTGGCCTACGCCATGGGCGAGTTTCCTCTGGTGTTCAACGAAATGTATCGGGCCATGGTCAATGCCGGCGAACACGCTGGCTTTCTCGGCCCCGTGCTGGCGCAGTTGGCGGATTACAACGAACAGCGGCAGTACACGGCGCAGAAACTGAAAATGGCCATGATCTATCCGTTCATCCTGATTGCTGTGGCGCTGGCAGTGGTCGTGGCGCTGATGATTTTTGTTGTCCCGGAACTTATCGGCATTTTCGCACATACCAACCGTGAACTGCCGTTGCTGACCCGGGGTCTGATTGTTGCCAGCGATTTCTCCCGCGATTATGCGCTCTGGGTGCTGGTGGCCGCAGTGGCACTGGTGTTCGCGCTGCGCCGCTGGTTACGCCACCCGCAACGTCGCAGGCGCTGGCATGCGCTGTTATTGCGCGTCCCCGGCTTTTCGCGGCTGGTGATTGCAATGGATACGGCCCGCTTCGCCTCGACCCTGAGTATCCTCATGGCCAGCGGGGTGCCCCTGTTGGAGTCGCTGCGGATCGCCGGGCAGGTATTGACCAACCTGCTGCTGCGAGAGGACAGTGCACGGGTGGCGGAGCGTGTACAGGAAGGCAGTAGCCTGCACCGTGCGCTGCGCGAAAGTGGTCGCTTTCCGCCGATGATGGTGCACATGGTGGCCAGTGGCGAGGCCAGTGGGGAACTGGAAACGATGCTTGCGCGTTCGGCCAGCAATCAGGAGCGCGAGCTGGAAATGACGCTCGGCACCATGATGAGTCTGCTGGAGCCGCTCCTGGTGGTGTTTATGGGCGGGATGGTATTGCTGATAGTGATGGCCATCCTGCTGCCGATTTTTGATCTCAATACGATGGTGCGATAGTGATATGAAACTCCGGACAACAGCAAGGCGGGCCAGCGGTTTTTCGCTGGTGGAGATTCTGGTGGTACTGGTGATCATGGGGCTGCTGATCAGTGTCGTGGCACCGACCGTGCTGAACCGTGCGGACGAGGCGCGCATCCAGAAGGTGCACGCGGATTTCAAGGCGATTGAGACGGCGCTGAAGATCTATCGCCTTGACAACTATGTGTATCCAACCACGGAGCAGGGTCTGGACGCACTGGTAGAGGCGAGCAACCTGGACCCGCAGCCACGTAACTTCAAGGATGGCGGTTACTTGCAGGAGGTGCCGCTGGATCCCTGGGGGCGTCCTTACCTGTACCTGAGCCCGGGTGAAAACGGCGAGGTGGACCTCTATAGCCTTGGCGCAGATGGCCTGTCGGGTGGTGAGGGACAGAACGCCGATATCGGTAACTGGAAGGAGCGGGACTGAGTTCATGCGCGCGCGGGCGAGTGTGGGTGCCCGCCGGGAGTATGCGTCGCGGCTTCGCGGCTTCAGCCTTGTTGAACTGCTTGTCGTCCTGTTCGTGATTGTCATGATGACTTCGCTGGCGACCCTGAACGTGGGTGATGGCGGGCAGCAGCAGCTGCTTGAATCACAGGTTCGGGAGCTGCGCAACGTTGCAGAATTTGCCTTGGAGGAAGCGCAGATGGCCGGGCGTGATATGGGGCTGTTGCTGGCCGTGGACCCGGGAGGCACGGAAACCCGTTACCTTTACGACTGGCGCGAACGCCGCCCCGAAGGCTGGCGGGTGCCGGAATTGGCCCGCGATGTGCTTGCGCCTCGAACGCTGGTGGCCGATGTGGAGCTGGTCCTGCTGCTCGACGGTGCGCCCGCGGCAGATCTGCTGGCCGCCCCGCTGCCTGAAGATGCTGCGCCGCAGGTCGTGTTTTACGCCAGCGGCGAAGTGGCGCCGGGTGCGCTGGAGTGGCGCAGCCGGGAGACCGGCGAACTGTTGTGGCGACTGGAGTGGGATTTACTGGGACGAATGGCGATGATGCCGCGCGGGCTGGCGGATGACGCGGATGCGCTGCGCTAGGTGCCGGGCCAGGGGGCCGCAGGGTTTTACCCTGGTGGAGGTCATGGTGGCGCTGGCGATTGTCGCCCTCGCTTTGCCTGCGTTGCTTTTTGCCCTGCATCAGCAGGTGGACGGCACCGGCTACCTGCGTGACAAGTCACTGGCGCACCTGGTAGCCAACAGGAAACTGGTGGAGCTGCGGCTGCTGACGGCGGCCCGGGCAGAGTTGCTGCAGGGGACCGACAGCGGGAATGAAGAGTTTGCCGGGCGTCCCTGGCACTGGCGGCTGGAGAGCACCCCGACACAGGTGCAGGGCTTTTTCCGGGTTGAGATTTCCGTGCGCGCCGGCGAAGGCGAGAGCGGCCCGCTGCTCTATTCGCTGGTTGCCTTCATGGCCATGCCCGGTGGCGTACGGCAGGGGGTCGCAACAAGGGCGTCCGCGGGGGATACACGTCTTGCGGGTTAAGGGTTTTACGCTGGTGGAAGTGTTGATTGCGCTGGCGATTACCGCGTTCGTTGCCGCGGTGGCCTACAGCGGACTCTCCACGGTCATCAGCGGCGTTGAAAGTACCCGCGTGGTGGCGGAGCGTACCTGGGAGGTGAATCGTGCCCTGCAGATACTCCAGCGTGACCTGCGGCAGTTCGTGAACCGCCCCGTACGTGATGAGTTCGGCGATGAGGAACCGGCCTTGACCGGCGGCCCCGCGGCGCGCTTCCTGCTCAGTTTCACCCGCACCGGTTGGCACAACCCTGTGGCACAGCCGCGCAGCACCCTGCAGCGTGTTAATTATGTCTGGGAGGACGACAGCCTCTGGCGCGAGAGCTATTCCGTGCTGGATCGCGCAGGCTCTACGGAGCCGCAGCGCGTGCACCTGCTGGGCGGTGTCACGGGAGTCCAGATCACCTTCCTGGCCTCGGTGGCGGCGCTGCAGCCGGGTGCTCGAGGTACGGATGTCGATACCCGCAACTGGCCGGACAACTGGGTGGTGGATACCAGTCAGCCGGATGCCACACTGGAGCCGCCGGCTGCGCTGGAGCTCACACTGGAAGTCGATGATCTGGGCGACCTGCGGATGCTGTATGCGCTGCCCCCGCTGTAATCTTACTGCGCAGCGCGGCGTGGCCCTGGTGGTGGCGCTACTGGTGTTCGGCCTGTGCGCGGCACTCATGGTAGCGATGCAGCGCGAATTCACCCTGTTCGCGCAGCGTGGCGCGAACCTGTTTCTGCAGGATCAGGGTTATGCGTACCTGCGCGGGGCCGAGGAATTGGCGGCGGTAGCGCTGGTCATGGACTATGACGCCGACCAGTCGCGGGCGCAGCCTCGGGATGACAGGAGTGAGCTCTGGGCGCAGCAGGCGACGCCGTATCCTCTGGATGAAGGTGGCTGGCTGGTGGGCTCGCTGCAGGATCTGCAGGGGCGGTTCAACCTGAATGCGCTGGCGGCAGCGCCGACGGAGGTAGATGAGGGTGCGGCCACGGAACGGTTTACCGCGGCAGAGGAGTTTTTTATTCGTCTACTGCAGGCGCTGCCTGACGCGCCTTTGGGGCAAACGGAAGCGGTGGCGGTTACCCGCGCCATCGGTGACTGGCTGGATGCGGACGGCATTCCACGTGCGTATGGCGCTGAAGACGATGTGTACTTCAGCCAGTCGCCACCCTACCGGGCCGCCAATCGGCCGATGGCCAGCGTCAGTGAGTTGCGCGCGGTTGCGAATGTCACGCCGCAGTTATATCTCGCGCTGGCGCCCTTGGTGACTGTATGGCCGCGTACACCGGCACCGCTGAACATTCATACGGCAGCGCTGCCCCTGCTGCGGGCAGTCAACGGTGACGGTGACCTGGCGCCCCTGAGTGAGGCCCAGGGGGAGGCGTTGCTGCAAACGCAGGAAGAGCAGGGCGGCTTCGCCGATGTGACGGCCTTTCTCGAGAATCCGGTGTTCGGCGACAAGAGTACGGCCAAGGTCCTCGGCCTGCTGGGCGAGAGCACTTCCTGGTTTCTGCTCTCCGCCGAGGTGGAAGTTGCCGAGCGCAAGATGCGCTTGTACAGTGTCCTGCA
>CEOG01000143.1_pt1 | contig 11552 bp, 5 predicted proteins | sample 530301 | NCBI WGS metagenome assembly CEOG01 (sample SAMEA2619903, study PRJEB7988) | marine metagenome | biome: marine biome (ENVO:00000447); feature: surface water layer (ENVO:00002042); material: "saline water (ENVO:00002010), including plankton (ENVO:xxxxxxxx)" | depth 5 m | reverse complement strand
GATGTTCCAGCGATGCTTACTGCTGGTGAGTTTGTCATGCAGAAAAGTGCGGTTAATAAATTTGGCCAGCCTTTTATGGAGAATATAAATCAGGGTAGGCTTGGTTTTAATAGAGGTGGATTTGTTCCTAATTATGCGAGATCATTCATGATAGGAAATAATCAACTTAGTGCCTCTCAAATCCCTGCCGCGATTAAAAGCGGGAAAATAACAAAAGAGCAAGCCGCTGCTGCGGGATATAAAAAAGGAGCAAAGAAGAGGGCTTATGGTTCTGGTTTTAATGTATACGATGCAAACCAAGGGACTAAAGCTGTTATGCTTATCCCTCAAGTAATGAAGTTTAATAAGACAGCAGCTAGCGTTAATCCATTTCAGGAAGCAAGACGTAGGAAGACTGGCTTTAAGGGCTTTATAGGTGGTATAGCTGGGATTAATCCCAATATGAAAAGAGATGATCCTAGTTTTGCTAGAATGCTCAGAATGGATAGCATCTTGGATGCTTCTATGGCTAGGGGTGTTAATAACGCGATGGATATTACCACGAAAAAAATGGGTGGTAAGTTAAAGATGAGACCAAAGCGTTATGGCGTTAAAGATATTAAGCAAAGAGTTTTGGCTGAAGGTGGAGCGGGAGCATTCGGCGCTCTTAGGGGGGCGGTTTTTGAGGCTATTATTAATGCTGTTCAAGGCGGCGTTAAAGCTGGCTCAGGGAATAACACTCTAGATGTTAAAATAGCAGGTAATCAAATTATCGAAAAAATATTCGGTATAAGTGGATCAGGTTTTTCTTGGGGTGATTTTAAAAACAGTGCTACTGGTAAGGGTAGGTTCTCAGAACAGGTTATGAGAAGCATACCTAAATCAGAATTAGCATTTAAAGGAATTAAAAAGGCTAAAGGAGGTATTATTCCTAACTACAATGCAAGAAGAGGTTATGGGGTTCCAGCTTCTCAAGTAAGAGTTCATTTAGATAAAAATAAGAGACCTTTTGCGGTAACTAATACTCAAGATGAGCAAGAAAATTCTCTCATGGAGAGGTTGGCTTTAGACGATGCCATAGGAAGAGAGAGAGCGGGCATACCAATGGCAAGAGGGGGTTTTGTTCCAAATTATAAGAGAAAGAAAGGCTCTGGTGGAGGTGGTTCTGGTGGAGGTGGTTCTGATGCTGCGGGTGGAATATTTAATAACGTATTAACTTATCTTTTGCTATTTGGTGGTGGAGTAGGGACAGCGACTGCAATAGTTGATGAGAGCACTATGGCTCTTGAGGCTGAAAAGGAGGCGAGGATGGAAAATATTTTTGCTAGCGAACGAGACTTCGAAACAAGGCAAAAGTTGGTAAGAGCTTTAGAGGATGAAATAAGAGCAAGAAAACAAGAAGCTAAGGGTGGTCCAATAAAGTCTGCGATGAGTTCTGAGAATGCTATGTTGGCTTTAATGACTATTTCAACAGCTTTGCCAATTGGTAAAGCATTAAAGAATAGTGAGAGATTAGGTAATTTCGGTAAATCTGTGGCAGGTTCAAAAGTTGGGCAGGGTGTTAGTGCTGGTGCAAGCAGGGTTGGAGGATTTTTCAACACAGCTACTCCTGAGAGAATTAATGCTAGGCTTGCCCAAATGAGAGCACCTAGATTCGAAACAAATACACTTGGCCAAAGAGTAAAAGTTGCTGGTATAAGTGATATGGATAAAGCCAGAAGGAGTGCTACAAGAGGTGCGGCTTTAAAGGGACAGGTTAGAGGGGCAGGAACTGTTGGGGCTATAGTGGGAGCAGTAGAGCTTCTGCCTAAATTAATGAGTGATAGTTTAACCAAGCAAGAAAAAATAATAGCTGGTGCTAAGACTGGAGGGGGAGTAGTAGGAGGAATACTTGGTGCGGCAGGTGCGGGAGCCGCCGCTGGAACTCTGGTTGGTGGACCTCTCGGCACAGTAGGTGGACTTATTGTCGGTCTTGTTGGAGGCACTATAGGGGCCATGCTAGGGAGCGGAGCAGCAGGAAAAGGAGCAGAGGCTATGATGGGAGAGGATAAAGAGATACCTCCAGCAGTAAAACGGCAAATGCTTCGTGATGATTTAGTTAGCGGGGCTGTTAAAAGGGCTACATCATTAGGATTTAGTGATGAAGAATTTGGACAAAGAATTAATAAGACTTTAAATACTATTCAGCAGAAAGACGGGATAGAAGCATTTATGGCGGCTCAAAAAGAGATCACAGATGCTCAAAAAGAATATAAAGATGCAATTAATGCTCATCTTGATAATGACAATTTTAAACAAGAAGAAGATCTTCTTAACAAAAGGCAAGTAGCAGAGAGAAAGCTTATAGAAGTGATGATGAAAAAGCTTAAGGCAGAAGGAGAAACTCCAGAAGCAAGAGCGCAGTTTCATCAAAAAATGGCTGAACTTGAGGCAAGACAACTTGAATTAACAGCAAAGGCAAATCAGACACAAGAGGAAATAACAAATGCTCTTCAGGAAACTGAAACAGCACTCCGCAATGCGGAAAGAGACACCGCTTCTAAAGTTGGTCTTAATGCTGGCCTAACAGGTAGATTTTCTGCTGCTGTGGCAGGAGCAAATCTTTTCGAGCAGGAAAGGGTGGGGATGGCAAGAGCCAAGGATTCAAAGAATATCCTTGAAAGACAGTTTGCAAAGTTTCAGCAAGATAATCGAGGGAAGATGGACCCTCATAACTTTAAGGTAGCTTCAGACGAATTTAAAAAGAAGATCGCTGAAGCTGGAGCTAATTTTGATGACAAGGTAGCAGCGTCAGCTACAAGGTTGGTAAATTCCATGAGGAAGATGGAGGCAAAGATTGCCGATCTTCGTGAGGATAGAAAAGAGCTTGTCGCTGAAGAGCAAGATAAAAGAGCCTCGTTTGGAGCACAGTTTGCGGGCAATCAATTTGGAGAGGGTGTTAGTGCGACAATGTTGAAGTCGCATATGGATATGTTAGAAAGGGTGTTTAGTGATCCTAAGTCAAGTATGTTTGATAAAGAGCAAGCTTCTAGGCAATTTGATACTCAAGGATTAGGAGACGCAATTGATGTGATTAGGGCGCTGGGTAGCCCAGAGCTAGCTTCAAACTTCCAAGAGTTCCGAAGGGAACTTGGCAAAGTTAATATGGAAAAAGCTGGGTTTACCGATGAACAATTTAATGCCTTAATGGAAAACACTGGAGTTTTGAATACAAAGGCAATTGAAGACATTGACGAAGAAATTCAGGAAACTGAAACAGCACTGGAGCAAGCGCAAAAGGCTTATAAGAAGTTGGCTACAGATGCAAACACCGCAAACATTGCCGTAAAACTAAAAGCTATGGGAGATGCTATGGATAATGCGGCTAATAGTTTTACTGGTGTAACAGACTATGTATCGGCCCAAACAAAAGCAGCAGAAGAGGTTAATGAGGTTGTCAAAAAGAACAATAAAATTGTTAAAGATGCCCAAGAAATTCAAGGCAAAATATTAACTGAATTAGCTCAGGTGAAACTAGATATAGAAAACCTAAAACCCAAATAATTCATGGCATCTCTAATAGTAAATAATGTTTTATCTTCTTCTCTAGAGGTTACATATGACTATCATGATAGCGTTGAGCTTTTTGGATATACTGTAAAAGGAACATATGTAATAGATATTTCAGATGTCAATGTTCAGCTAGATGATACTAGCTTGCTGGCTGGGCGAACCGCCATAACAGAGGCTTATTCTCGTCCCAACATAACTGCAAGAATAGGCGCTGATGATTATATCAATGGTAGAATAACAAGTTATAATTTTACTGCTGGTTCTTTAGTTGGTAAAGAAACAGTTAACATAACCATAGAAGAGTCTAGAAGATTAGACGACTACAGTTCTTCTCAGTTCGCTAAATATATACCAAACCCTCATGCTTTAGAAAGCTTTGAAGAAAGCTATTCTTTTAATAGGAGTGGAGGAAATTATTCTTCCACAAGAAACATTTCTTTATCTTATAAGCAAATGGCGGGAGATCAGTTTCTCGACAATGCTAGGACATTTTTAACTAATTATTATTTCGCAAATAGGCCGAGTCTTGGTTACCAAGAGGATGGTATATCGGAAAACGCTAAAATAGATAAAAATTTTAAGGGCTTAATTAGCGAAAGTTATGACATACTTGGATTAAGTGTCTCTTTATCGGAGAGTATAAATTCATCTTTTATTGATGAGCCAAACAACGTCAGCAAAAAAGAAACTCAGTCTATAGTAATTGATAAAAAGGGATTTAAAACAAAAACAATAAATTTTTCTTTAAAGTCTTTAAGAGAAGATTCTCAGAATGTTTTAAGTAAAGCTTTGGCTGCGGTCATTGATCAAACTAAAACCGCAAATGAGGCAGAGTTTGGCACCCCATTTTCAATACAAAAAACAATTAAAAAACATGGGGATGAAGCAACTCTTGTTGTTTCATTTAGCACAGATCCTGCGAAATCTCAAGATGACTTAGTTTCATATTCTGGGAAAGAAGATAAGGCTGGAAAATTTATAGAATACACGCTGGATATTTCACATGTTTCTAAAGGGAAAAATAATTTTGAAAAGTTTAAAAATTCTAAAGAATCATGGATAGCAGAACAGTATTTTTACCCAGAAAAAATAAAAAGATTGTTTCACCCAGTTTCCGATTTTTTTGAAAAGAGTAGAAGCACTCGTTTTGATAAGGCAGATGGAAAGGTATCTGAGAGTGTGGTATTTACTACAGATCCAGCATATAATACAACAGATGATGGTCTTTTAAAGCTGAAAAAGACGCTAGATAAAAGCCATCAAATTGAAAGAGTCGGAAAATTTTTAGATTTAATGAACTTAGAAGAGCAGATATCTCATAAGGATTTAAAAACAGTTGGACAGGCAACTGTAACCGCAGAGGCTACTGTTAGTCAAAGTCTAGGTTTATACGAAGCTCAAAGAATTTTAGAATCAAAAACATCAGAGTTTGAAGATTTTGTCGATGAAGACATAGTTCATATGACCTCGGACACAATTAGTCTTTCTCTTGGTAATGGCACTGCCAGCAGATCAATGCAGTTTTTATTTTTATAATGTCAGAAAATGTTACATATGGATCTTACACTTTTCCGTCTCCGACTCCTTTTGTTGGTTATGGAGTAACACCCGTATATATTGGTGGGAAGGTAGATCACTCGGCAGAATCTGTTGAATTAGTTGGCAATTTAACTGGCGAAAATTTAAGTGGTCTTCATTTGCAAAAGATGCAAATGATAAGTGGACTGATGTCAGAATTTCAAAATTTAACAATCAGTCATTTAGGGTCAACTACTGGTTTTAACTTTGCAAAACCCACAAACATATCTTTCAGTGATTCAGATTTAACAACTGTGTTGCCTTATTCGGCTTCCTTCTTATGTTATGAGTCTGGAGCTTTTTCAGAATTTATAGGCATTGCAGATCCAAGTGACACTTGGTCTTATAACCAAGCTGATGGAAAGATAACAGAAGTCAGTCACTCTGTTTCTGCCAAGGGTTTAAAGGTTGGCCCATCAGACCCTCTTCAAAACGCAATTGATTTTGTAACGGGCAGGGTGACAGGTTGCAGAAATATCAGCACATTTCAAACGGGTGTTGATAGTGGGAACTTACTTAAAAAAGCCTTTCTTGTTTCGCGTCTGGAAGATATAGATAAAAAAAATAATACTTATAAGATAACAGAAAATTATAAATACAATACTTATGAAGAAGGTTCTCTAACGGATAAAGGAGTCTTTACTTCTGATATACAGATAGGATTTGATAAAGATGCTGGTTTAAGAGTAGATGTAAATGGCAAAATAGAGGGTGCCTTTGATGCTAATAAAAAAGATTTAGGTGGGTTGGTTACAACTGGGCTTTTTTCCACTGGACAAGCCACTGAAATGGCATTGAATGCTGTAGCTTCTTCTTTATCTGATTATGAGAGCGGGTCTTATACTTTTATTTCACGGGGTCCAAGTAATGTTAATTATAATATAGATAGTGGAGCAAACACGGTATCCTTTAGGTATTCTTTTAGTGATCCAGAAAACTTAGATCAAGAAGGAGACATTTTACATAAAAAAAGAGCTTCTGTTGCTGCTAGTAAGGATAAGTCTACTATAGACGTTAATATCAATGGCGAAATCTCATACAACGGTATGAGTAAAATTATAGGGACGGGTGACCCTGCGACTGGAGAAAGATTTAAAGAGATTGATTCTTTTTATAGCGGTGTTATAGAAAATTCTGGGTTTTTAAATTTGGCGACAGAGGCATTACAGGACTTCAGAGGAGATGCAACTGGATACCACATTAGCGGCGATTATTTAAATCAAGTTCCTTTAAGTAGATCTATAAATAAGTCTCCACAAAATTCGGTTATAACTTATTCTGTAACATTTGATAATAGAGCAGATCTGTCCTCTGGCACACTCTCTGGATTGAAAGTAAGTGTGACCGATAAAAAACCTTTAACAATAAGTGGAATACAACCAAGTGTAGCTGGATTTGCAAAGCAGTTGCTTATAAATAGGACTGCTGGGGAATATACCGTAAATGCTTCTTGTGAGGCAGATACAGGGGATTTGAGTCACTTAATGGATGTGGTAAGTGGGCATATGACTGGATTTTATACATTTAGTCAAACCAACACCGTTGACGACCAAACCATTTCATTCACCACTAGTAGATATTATTAATAATGAGTTCCGATGCTTTAAATTTTAGTATGCAAGAAACTTACGGTAACACCGATAAGCTTCTCATTCATTATGATTTTAACACGGGAGTTATAGCGAGTGGTGTATCAGCAGCCCAAGAAGGATCTTATTATTGGGGGTATATTCCAAACGGTATGCCAGCAAACAACACTGGTCTTTGGAGTGGTAAGATTTTAGATTCTCAAAACGCTTCTTCTGCGGGAGCTATCAACAGAGTTACGGGAGATTTTTTAAGTGGGCATAGAGCTAGATTAGATGATTCTAATATAGAGATTAATACTGCGGGAGCAGCCGAAATTGATTATGATAATCTTTCCGCAGTTTTTGATATGGAGTTTACTGGGCAGGTTAATGATGTTGTGCTGTTTGGCTCTTTAGAAAAAACTTCAACAACTATAAATAGTGTCACATATACTGGCTCTAAAGGTTTTAACTTCGGCGTAACAAAAAGAGGTCATTTGTTTTATCAGGGCTTTGATTCAGATGGAGATTTTATACACACTTTTAAATCAGCAGAACTGTCAAGAAGAAATATAATAGCATTCTCTCACGGTGAAAATGATATAGGATTACACAGAATTGATATACTTAATGGTAGACATGATAGTGAATATGTTGACAGGCATCATTATCCAAAACTAGTAAACAGTGATAGCTTTTTTATAGGAGGCTCTAAAAATTGGTATGAAAACCCAAACTCTACACAAGATGGCTCATACAAGACAAGCACTCCTACTTCTAGTGTTTATATAAACTCTTTTGTTTTATTATCTGGACAGGCTGCTCCAAGTTCTTTGTTTTCTTTAGCTAGCGGTATGCTGGGAGATTATTCTGTTGAAACTATTCCAAGAACAACAAAAGAAAGACTAACTGGGTATCAGGAAGAGATAGTTTATAAAACGGGAATTACTGGATACGATTATCAGGGAACTGGAAATATTGCTCTAGCTACAGGCAAGTATATGTTTACAGGTAGATTTTTCGGAGGTTCTTCCACAAATACTGGAGAAGGAGACAGATATTTTATTTATAGATCTTTTGATGATGCCTTGTCTGCGAGTGGAGTTAGGACATTCGTAAAAGAAGAAGTTGGCTATTTGCATTCAGGTTCTGGGTATCAATATTTACCAACAGGAGAGGATGCTTTCGCTACATTGGGATTACAAAATGTAGAGGGCGCTGTAAGTGAATATATTGAGCAAAGAGGGATATCAGGAGCGGCTACGGTTGCAGTTAAACTTTATGGGTCTCAATTTTTAACTGGGGTTACATCTGGTATAAGTGGTATAAAACAAATACCTAAATATGAGACAACAATAGAAAGAGAGGCTTATGATGAGTCTGGTATTTCTATATTAGGCGATTCAAGTCTATTTAAAAAGAATTTTATTTACTACTTGGGGGAGAGATTATGATTTACGAAAATGTTATATCAACTGGGGATGTTACTATTTCAGGGTGCTCTTCTGACGACTTATTTACAAATGTTTTTGATTCTATTAACAGAATCTCTACTCAAGCAGTTGGAGAATTCTACTATGATAGAACCCTTAGCACTGGAGATATAGATTTAAAGCTTAACATGAATGGACAGATGCTGTTGCAAGAAATGCCTCTAACTGGTGACGCATCAAATGAAGTTGTTTATCAGATTACAACAGGAGATTTTTTTACTAAGCTAGATGACTCTGTGTCTGATGAATTTGAAAAATCAAAGTTACATTTTGATTCTACAACTCCTCATGAACCCAACTATAATGTAAGATATGATATAACTACAGGGGGCATTTTTGCGGCTACTGGAGATTTAGGACAATCACTAAAGACTAGTATATCTAATAAATTTTCTCCTTATGTTTTTAATGATTTCGAATATTTCTTGAATGGACAAAAAGTTTATTCTGGTTTGGGTATAGGCGCTTCCGCTCTTTCTGTTCCTTACTTCTCAGAAGGGGGAGGAGTTGTTACTAGTAATAATAAAAATAATTTCAAATATACTGCTTATAAAAAAGAGCCAAGAACGACCTCTGCGACAGGAAATAGTCCAGATTTTGTTAGTAGTAATGGTTTCGTGGAAAAAAGAACAAAATTCTATATAAATGGATTACAAGAGCTATCTGAAAACTATTTAGAGCTTTATTCTGGTGTAAATATGATTAAGGCAAATTTAAGTGCGATAGTAAGTGGAAATGCAATTTTGAATTTTTCTACATCGTCATTAAGCTTATGAAGGAGTCTATAAATAGTTTAGAGATGAATTTTTCCAACCAAGCAGGTGGTCATACTGCTACGGTAGGGACAATACTCAATGCCAAAAACATTGATGGGACGGAGGGTTTAGGAACAGTGATTGGAGGCTTGGATGATGAATTTAGTGAATTCTCTAATTCTAAAATTGCGGAGAAAATGAAAAATTTTGTCTGTGTTGCTCAGACTACAACAACAGGACCAACCCAAGATACAAGGTCTAGGTCTTATGTAGATAAGACTTCTCTAATCTTATCTTCTTACATTGTTCTAGTTAGAGGTTTAAATGCTCCTCCAGAGAAAGGAACGGAGTTTGATGGACCTTTGCCTTATTTTACAGAAGTTGCTGGTAGTCCTTTGGAATCCCTTTCTTCTTCTGGTCCCAAAGTAATAGATCATGTTATATATGCGGGAAAAGTTTATAACTCTGAATCAGCGCAAAGATTTGATGGTGTTAAGTTAAGATTAGTTTATCAAAATAAAGAGTTAAAAGAAAATTTATGTATAAATAGTGATTTTGCTAGCCCACAATACAAAGGTTCTCCTGATTTATCTCAATATAATTTAACCTTTGGTTATACTTTATCTGAGTTTAATACTATGATGAAAATGGTCGGGCTTCAAGTAAACGGGCTTCCATCAGATGATGATTTACTGTTTGAGACAAGTGGCACTCTTGGTAGTGTTGCTACATCAATAGCTTCTTCTTTGGGTTATTTTTATTACATACATCCCGAAGATGGTTCTGTTAACTTTATAAATTCTTCCGCAGCAAGTCAAATTAGATTAAGGGATTATAAAAACACAAGTGACGAAAATATTCTTTCAACACAATTCACGGAAAGTTTAAGAAAGCAAAAAGTTGTTAATACTTACGTTGGCTCTGCTGAGAAAGAAGATCCGAACAAACAAGATAAATCTTTTACTACTGAAGATAGGCCCAGACCTGTATATTTCAAAAGAGTTTACCTTGACGAAAATTTCTTATTTAAAAGAATTATAACGTCTACAGAGATAGGATGTTTCTTTGATCTATATGCACAAAGAGAAGAAAATGAAATAAAAGATAGGTTTATTTGGTTTGTATTATGGTTGAATAGAAACGAAATATTAAAAGACGTAGCTAATTTAAAAAGAAATATTAATATAACAAATTTATATCCTTACAAATTTACATCTACAGACGAATATGCCTACAATAAAAAAGATGTAAAGCTAAAAAAATTAAAAGAAAAGTGTTATATTTATCACGATGAGGTTGCTAAAGAGGAGGATAAAAGAAAAACAGATCTAATTGATACTAGGTTTAAAAGAAATGTAGAACTGGATCGCTATGATGATAAATTTTCATATATTAGATTAAACAGCGCAAAATTTAAGGTTGATCTTTTCAAGAATGATCCAGACGAAGAAGACATAGAGGAGGTTGAAGGAGGTGCATTGGGTATAAAACCTGAAAGGCCGAGTTCTTCGCGTCTTAATGAATTTCTCAAAGCTTATTTTGCAATAGCTGGAGGCATTTACATAACAAATGCATACAGCAAGTATAAGGTTGAGCACATGGATTTTCAGAACACTGCTGACTTATCAATTACTGGTCCTTTTCATAAAGACGCAACACTAGATAAAATTGACGACCTTTCAGACATAGCCGATGTCTTTGAAGCCATGAGAATACCTGCAAAGGATATAACAGTAGAAACTTTGGCAAGGATGACTAAGGGAGAATCTAAAGGTCAAACTGATTATTACTTTGTAGCTATTAGACCTTTGAAAAATTTAGAAAAAATTGCTGAAGCCAAACCACTAGACTTTCGGGATTTTTCACAAATCGTAGAGATGGTAGATAATTTTCCTGATATAAATAAAACCGTATGGTTAGGTGGTCCTCATAGCTTTATGAGAAAGCAAGCTGCTATTGTTGGTAGACTAGTAAGCAAATCAGTTGCTCATTTTAAAAATGCTCTTGACCATAAAAAAACAATAAAATGCACCTTTATAAGAAGTAAGACTAGAGTCAACCCAATAGGAGAAGAGGATGAGGAAGATGAGGATAATGAAATATCAGAAAGCTCAGATTCGGATCAGCAGTTATCTGATCTTTTTGATAGATATGATCTAAAGTATTACAGTGTTGAAAGTCCAAAATATAATTTATTAAATGAGGTTTCTCACTCTGCCTCTAGTGGAACTACTGTAGACATGAGGTTGCTAAAAAGATTAAGAGGAAATATGACTAAAGATTTAGGTTCTCCTCAAACATCTTCAAGAACTCTTTATGGGCTACATCTTCCTGATTTCAAACCAACCATGAATTCAATAAGCGTATCAGTTGGTGCTGATGGAATCAAAACCTCTATAAAAGAATCAACTATTAAATTGATTCCAGTTTCCCAAAGCACCCTTTTAGATAGGGCTAACAACTCTTTTGTTCCAAACAGACCTATCTCTGCACAACTTGGAGCAAATCAAAGAAACTTCTTAGGTCTATGATTTTTTGCAGATTGCAATAAGCTTTCTGCATTCTTTGGCTGGAATATCATCATAAGACTTCCAATTTGCCGCTTCCTCGTTTTTGTAGATTTCTTC
>CEOG01022308.1_pt1 | contig 11593 bp, 9 predicted proteins | sample 530301 | NCBI WGS metagenome assembly CEOG01 (sample SAMEA2619903, study PRJEB7988) | marine metagenome | biome: marine biome (ENVO:00000447); feature: surface water layer (ENVO:00002042); material: "saline water (ENVO:00002010), including plankton (ENVO:xxxxxxxx)" | depth 5 m | reverse complement strand
TTCTTTACATCTTTGGCATTTTATCAACCAGAAATTCCGGATACCCATTATTTTTATAATTGACCCACTCCCATACCGCGCGGTCAATCAGTGTTTTAAAACAAGGTATCGCAGCGTCATCAAGTAAACAACATTTTTCCCATATTGTAATTCATTTTCTATATAGAATGCCTCTATTTGAACGTCATGCGTGAGGCGACATCCGAGACATCTTTCATGGCCGTGACAAGGCGGCCGATTTCATCGACCGTGTGCTGCCCGCTAAACATGGTGGCGACGAGACAAAGCTGGGGCTGATCCCGCTCTTCCTGGAATACCGGAACCGCCAATGTGGTGACCCCTTTCACCTGGCTGTTTTCATCCATCGCATAGCCCAGCGTCCTGACATCGCGCGCCTCGCGCATGAACTTTCGAAAATTGGGAACTTCGCCCCAGCGCAGCGTTTCAAAACGGGAGCGAAATTCGCTCTCTGTCAGGTCACTGTAGGCGAGCATGCAGCGACCCATGGCACCAAGCCACATCGACAGTCGCTGGCCCGGTGATAAATGAATACGCACGGCCGCATCGCTGTCCGCTTTCGCCAATAATGACATCTGCTCATTATCTGTTCGCCGCCAAAGGGAAACCATAATGGTAAATTCCGTCGCGACCTGTTTCATCCTGGGCTGGATCAGCTGCAAATCGTTATTCGCCGAGATAATCGGCTGAGCAAGATCAAGAAGACCCAGCCCCAACGCATAGCGCTTGGTCTCACTATTAAAGGAAACAACCTCTTCCGCTAAAAATGTCTTCAATATGTTGTAGCATGTACTCGCATTGATCCCGACATCCCGCGCAATCTGGGAGACGCCAACAGGTGTATTCCTGTTCCCCAAATAGCGAAGAATGCTGAGCCCGCTGATAACCGCGCCCACCGGCTTATACGATGTCTTATCTTTCGATGCCTTATCAGTGCGGATTTCGTTAAGCGACACGCGCCCTCCAATTGTTTTCTGTGACCGGCGAGACATTCGTCTTTCGCTATATAGAATTTGTATCTTCCAAGAAAATATATATACTTGGCTGAATATCAACAATAATACATGGAAGCACCATGATTACTCGCACAATTTTCAAGCATGAACACGAGCTTTTCAGGCAAACCGTCCAGCGATTTATCGCACAGGAAATCCAACCCTATCATTCAGAGTGGGAGGAACAGGGCAAAATTCCACGCGAAGCATGGTTGAAAGCAGGTGGCGCGGGACTATTATGCTGCGCAATTCCCGAACAAAACGGCGGCATCGGCGGCACATTCCTGCATAGTGCGATTGTCATGGAGGAACTGGGCCGCTCTGGAGCCAGCGGGCCATCCTTCTCCCTGCACTCTGACATTGTTGCGCCATATGTCCTGACCTATGGCACGGAAGCCCAGAAACAGCGGCTTCTTCCCGGCATGGCGAGCGGCGAAATCATTGGCGCCATCGCCATGACAGAACCCTCCGGCGGCAGCGACCTGCAGGCCATGCGAACCACCGCAATCCGGGACGGCGATGACTATGTCATCAATGGGCAAAAAACCTTCATCAGTAATGCGCAAAATGCCGATTTCGTCATTCTGGCGGCGAAAACGGATCCCACGGCCCGCGGCAAGGGCGTCAGCCTTATTATCGTTGAAACCGACCGGCCCGGCTTTAAACTGGGTCAGCCGCTGCACAAAATCGGTTGCAAGGCGATGGACACGTCTGAACTGTTCTTCGACAATGTCCGTGTCCCGGTCGACAATCTGCTGGGAGTCGAGGGCAACGGGTTTCTCCAGCTTGTAACAGAACTGGCGCAGGAACGGCTGCTGCAGTCGATCCGATCTACGGCATGCGCCGAAGCCGCCCTTGAATGGACCGTGGCCTATACCAGCGAGAGGCAGGCCTTCGGCAAACGGCTGGCGGACTTTCAGAATACGCAATTCAAGCTGGCGGAAATGAAGGCGGAGCTGATGCTGCAACGCGTTTTTGTTGACCGCTGCATTGAACTCCACCTGGAGCGAAAGCTGGATGCGGTTGATGCGGCGGTCGCCAAAATGACATCGACAGAGCTGCAGGGCAAGGTCATGGACCAGTGCCTGCAGCTGTTCGGCGGTTGGGGCTACATGTGGGAACTGCCGATTGCGAGGGCCTATGCCGATGCCCGCATGTCCCGTATCGCGGGCGGCTCGATAGAGATCATGAAGCAGATCATCGCCCGCAGCATGCTGCAATAAACAGGGTCCGCGCGGAAACCATATCGGGTTACCGATCATATGAATAAACAGCAATGCCCCACGGCAACTTGCCGTGGGGCATAATTCGCGAACTGTCTCTTTCTAGAGACGGTCGCCGGGTGCCTTCTTTCAACTCTACTGCATCATCAGCGACGGCAGGAAGGTGATAATACCGGGATAGGCAATCAGCAGGGTCATAACAACCGCTTCCGCCAGCAAGAACCAGGCAACACCGCGAAATATGGTGCCTATTTCGATAGAGTCATCCACCACCCCCTTGACCACAAAAACATTCAGTCCGAGTGGCGGCGTCAGCAGGCCGATTTCGATCAACTTGATCAGGATCATGCCAATCCAGATCATGTCAATGCCCGCCGCCGTGAAGGTGGGCAGCAGGACCGGCAGAGTGATCAAGAGAATCCCGAGCGGATCCAGAAACATCCCAAGAATGAAATAGAGCAGCGCAACAATGAGAACCAGCGTCAGGGCGTTCAGCTCAAGATCAACAATCAAATCTCCCAAAAAACTGGAAATACCCGCCAGCGCAAGGAACCGGGTCAGCAAAGAAGCGCCTATGGCAATGAAGAAGATCATTGCCGTCGTGCTGACAGCCTCCCCCAGCGCATCGCGCATCACTTTCCAGGTGAGCGCCCCGCGCGACAGGGCGATCAAGGCGGCGGCGGCGGCGCCGATAGAGGCGGCTTCAGTTGTTGTGGCAAAGCCGCCGTAGATGCTGCCAATCACGCAGATCACCAATATCGGAACCGGCCAGACTTCTTTTAGAACCGCAATTTTTTCGGACCACGAAACCGTCTCTGTCATCGGCGGCGCCAACGAGGGGTTCAGCGCGCAGCGGATCATGATCAGCGCGACATAGGCAAAAGCCGTGAGCAACCCCGGGATAATACCGGCCATCAAAAGCGGGCCGACCGGTTGGTCCACCAACCAGGCATAAACGATCACCAGAATACTCGGCGGGATAAGCGCGCCGATAGTCCCCGCTGCGGCAATTGATCCTGTTGCCAATCCCTTGTCATAACCATATTTCAGCATTTCCGGGATTGCCAGCCGCCCCATCGCGGCAGCTGTCGCCATACTGGAACCGGACGCCGCCGAAAAGCCGACCGATGCCATATTGGCCGCGATGGCCAAACCGCCCGGCACAAACCCCAGCCAGAGCCGCGCGGCGCGAAACAAGCCCGATGCCAACCCGCTTTGAAAGGTGAGCGCCCCCATCAGCAGGAACATGGGAATGGCGCTGAGTGTCCAATGCGCCGCGAATTCATAGGAGATCGAGCCCACGGTTCCAAGGGCAGCTTCCGGCCCGCGGATGAGGAAAATTCCCAGCAAGGATGGCAGGCCCAGGGCAATACCGATTGGCACCCTTATGATCATCAGGCCAAACATCAGGAACAGGCCCAAAAATCCTATTGAAAGTGCTGTCACGTTCACTATTCCTTATTCGGGAGAGATGACTTCAGTTCGTAGACTGGGGTGATGCATCGGCGTTGCGAGCACTTGCCGCATCGACAAAGGCGCGTATGGCCTGGCACAATATGCAAAGAGCCATTAGCGCAAATCCCACAGGCGGTATCCACCGCGCCTGCCATACCGGCAAAGTGAAATTCAAATTGATGGTGGCCCGCAGTTCCGTCTGGTAGAGCGCTTCATCGAAGCTGGACCAGATCATGGCCGCAAGATAGACCAGCGACAGCGCTGCGGCCGCCAACCCAACGATTGCGCGCATGCGTGGCCGCAACATGTCTGTCACCAGTGTAAAGGCGACATGTCTGTTTTCCTGCTGCACATATCCCAGCGGCAGAAATATGATCGCCACCATGTAATAATTAGACACCATTTCCAGCGTCGCCACGATGGGGGCATTCAGAAAGTATTTGCTGAGCACATCCGCCGAAACATGCAGCATCATTATGGCTGCGAGACAGGCCGCACCCCAATATCCGATGCGGGCCATTCCATCAACTATGCGCATTATCCACTTCATAACAGGCTCCCTGACTGTGGCCAAACCAACCTCTGTTCTTGAGCTGCAGCCTTGTCATCAGCAGTGAAAACGGACATGGAGAACCTCCCCAATACTCTGGATACTGAGCCATGGCGTCCGTTATCGAGTTCGGACGCCTCGGCAGTCACTCAGTATGAAAAGTTGAGAATGCCCTGATGAATAGCTGCCTTCACCGTCTGTGAGACATTCTGCATCAAATATCAGGCGGCGATTTAAACATGGAGGCTCAAGATCCTATTTTGGCAGACGCGCATAAATTCCTTCGGTAACCGCCTGACGGATTTTCTCCGGGTCCCCTTCCAGAGGCGCCAGGATTTCAGTCCATTTCGCGACATTTCTTTTCAGGGCATCGGCGACAGCCTGAGCGTCGGTCAAACCGTTCTTGACCGCGGCATCAACGCTTTTCTGGATCGCGCTATCGCGATATTTTTCATAGACAGAGACAAAAACCTCGGGCGTTTCCACCCATTTAACGCCTTTCTCTTCGGCGTTTTTCCAAGCTCGTTTGCCTGACTCGACATAGGAACGCGTCGTATTCACGATCAGACCGGAAGCCTCGGCATAAATGATGGATTTTTCATTCTCGCTCAACCGATCCCAGCTCCGCTGGTTCATCACCAGGGGCTGCGAGCTGGCGGACAGCCCCATGGGCAGATCAAAGACGACCTTGACAAGGCCGCTCAGCGAATAGGAATCCATCCAGCCCAGAACACTGAATATGCAATCAACCTGACCCCGCTCAAGCGCATCGTAGATTTCCGTACCGGGCAGGCTGATCGCAACCATGCCAATCTCGTTCAGCCAGCCGGAAAAGCTTGGATTGGAGGCCATAACTTTTCGGCCCTGCAGTTCATCAAGAGTGGAGGCTGTTTCCTTGCACATCAAATAATATGGGGTTGCCGCCATCACGCCGAAGGGCACAATCCTGTTCTGCTTGAATTCGTCGAGGCATTCATCACAGTCGAAAAATACGGTTTCCGTGGCGGCCGCCATCATGACGTAAGGATCCTCGCCCAAAGGGGTCAAATCGGCGAATATATTATATTTAGGAAGTTCGCTTGGAACATAGGACGGGGCCACAAGCGCCGCATCCACCAACCCCTGACGCACACCCGACAACGACGTTTTGGCGCCCACTAATGAACCGCCCGTATGAAGCGTGAAATTGATGTCGTCGTTGGATGCTTTTCTCACCGCATCCGCAAATGGCTGGAATCCGTAGGTCACAAGGGGGTTGGTCGAGGTGACCATAATGCCGTAACTCAGCTCCTTCGCAACACCCATCCCGCTTGACAACACAAGCAAGGCAATCGCCATCAGCATTGTTTGCATTTTTGAAATCATCCCCACCCCTCCTCTTTGTTTTTATGCTTGGCAACACATAAGACAAATGGAATTTATTGTCAATATCGAAACTCATTCTACATAGAAAATGAGATGACTGAAAAACGAGCTCCGGCCTGCTCATAGGAAAGCGTCGAAACTGATAGATTGCCAGATGATGTCTGAAGAAGATGCCCGAACCTATATGGCGACGGGCAGAACAAACCCACCGAAAGATTCAGTGCGATTTCAAGGCCTCTGAAACAGACACTTTCTTCAAGAGAACAGTCTGCCCTGCCACTACTGCGGATCGTTTGCTTCTGCATGAGCGGGCGAGCTCTCGGCAAACATCCATCATCGGAAAGACCGGACTGCCTCATCAAGGAATGCAAAGAAATTGGGCAGACTCCCGCAAGGCAGGGATCATTTGAACGGCGAATTTAAAGAGTTGCCATAATACGCGGGAATAAAGCATCACGATGCGGCTGCCCGTTATCAAGAAAGCAAAGGCACATCAAGAAGCAGAATCTTGTCCGCTTTCCCATGATCGGCGCTGATGATCGATATGATCGCCGGCAATTACAAGCGCCCTGTTTGGCGCCGCACCTTGGAGCGGATTAGGAGACCTTCGCGCGGGCCCCTTCGGAAAGATAGGGTGCAATATTCTGTCGGGCGCGGGCGAGAAACCCGTCCTTCTCCCCCACCGGCGCGAAATAATGCAGCGCTCTTGACGCGGTCTCCATCCCGTCCAGCATGGCGATGACCCAGCCGGTCAGATAGGCCGAGCCGAGACAGCCGCCGGCCGTTGCCACATTGCCATGGGCGACAAGCGGCTGGTTCAGAACCTCAACCCCGGCTTCCTGCACCCATTCCTTGGTCGCGCTGTCCGTGCAGGCAGGTACACCGCCGAGCAGGCCAAGCTTCGCCGCCATCAGCGTGCCGGAACATTGCGCGGCAATCACCTGGCGTGCGGGATCGAGCCTGATACGGCTCATGATGCTCTGATCCTCGACAATCTCACGCGTCAGCGATCCGCTGCCGATCATGACCGCATCCGCATCCTCAGCATCTTCCAATGCGGATTGGGCACGGATCATCAGCCCGCCCATGGAGGTCACCTCCGCCTCCGGGCAGCAGACGGTAATGTCCCAGTCCGGCTTCTGCAACCAGTGGAGCATCCTATACGCCACGAGAGAATCGATTTCGTTAAACCCCTGAAATGTGAGGATCGCGATTTTCATAACAACTCCCTACTCCCACTCAATGGTTCCGGGGGGTTTGGAAGTGGTGTCATAGACAACGCGGTTGATGCCCTTGACTTCATTGATGATACGGGTCGAGACGCGGCCGAGGAAATCATGGGTGAAGGGATAGTAATCCGCCGTCATCCCATCTGTGGAAGTCACGGCGCGGAGCGCGCAGACATAATCATAGGTGCGGTTATCGCCCATCACACCCACGGTACGGACAGGCAGCAGAACAGCAAAAGCCTGCCAGATCTCGTTATAAAGCCCGGCCTTCCGGATCTCATCGAGATAGATGGTATCGGCCTTTCTGAGGATTTCGAGCCGGTCGCGGGTGATCGTGCCGGGAATGCGAATGGCGAGCCCCGGCCCCGGGAAGGGATGCCGGTCCACCAGTTCCGCCGCCATGCCAAGCTCACGCCCGAGATCGCGCACCTCGTCCTTGAAGAGCTCGCGCAAGGGCTCCACCAGCTTCATATTCATCCGCTCCGGCAGCCCACCGACATTATGATGCGACTTGATGGTGACCGAGGGTCCGCCTGAGAAAGAAACGCTCTCGATCACGTCCGGATAGAGCGTGCCTTGCGCCAGAAACTCCGCGCCGCCGACCTTGCTGGCCTCCTCGTCGAAGACATCGATGAAGATCCGGCCGATGGTTTTGCGCTTCACTTCCGGATCATCGACCCCCTCAAGCTCGCTGAGGAACAGGTCGGAGGCATCGCGGTGGATCAGCGGAATATTGTAATGATCGCGGAACAGGCTGACCACCTGCTCTGACTCGCCAGCCCGCATCAGGCCGGTATCCACATAGACACAGGTGAGCTGGTCACCGATTGCCTCATGAATGAGGACAGCGACGACGGAGCTGTCCACACCGCCCGATAGCCCGCAAATGACCTTGCCACTGCCCACCTGACGGCGAATGCTGTCTATTGCCTGATCCTTGAAGGCGGCCATGGTCCAGTCGCCCTTAAGGCCACAGATTTTATGCACAAAATTGGCAAGTAATTCGCTGCCGCGCGGGGTATGCACGACTTCCGGATGAAACTGCACGCCGTAGAATTTTCGCGCCTCATCGGCGATGGCGGCAAAGGGCGCCCCATTCGATGTGGCAACGACCGTGAAGCCTTTCGGAATGGCAACCACGTGGTCGCCATGGCTCATCCAGACCTGATCGCGCCGCCCCGTCTGCCAAACGCCATCAAACAGAGCGCAATGATCAACAATGTCAATATTGGCGCGGCCGAATTCACGATGATCGGGCGCCTCCACCTTGCCGCCAAGCTGATTGACCATGGTCTGCTGCCCGTAGCAGATGCCAAGGACAGGTACGCCCATATCGAAAACCTCATCGGGCGCGCGCGGCGTCGCCTCGCCGATGACGGAGGCCGGCCCTCCGGAAAGGATAATTCCCGCCGGGTCAAACTCCTTGAGCCGTCCGGCGGCATTATTGAAAGGGATGATTTCGCTGTAAACCCCGGCCTCCCGGACGCGTCGCGCGATCAGCTGGGTGACCTGACTGCCAAAGTCAATGATCAGAATACTGTTCTTCATAGACGGGGTTTAGACAAACTCACAGTAACTGTCCAGCCCGTTTGTGATCGGGCTGGAAAATTCCGCAAAATCAGGGGAAAAGCTCAGCTCTGCTTCGCTTTATAATCGTCAACCGCGCGTTTCAGCATAGTGTATTCCGGACATCCGAAAAAGCAGATGGCGTCCAGCTTGACCAGATGTTCTTCCGCCTTGGCGAGATTCCCGGTCTGCAAATAGGCTTCGCCGATATATTCATTGGCGCCCTTATGCTCGGGATCAATGGCGAGGGCCTTGTTATAATAATCAAAGGCCGCGTCGTAATTCTTCAGCTTGCGGTTGGCAAAACCGAGATAATTCAGCGCATCGGCGTTTTTCGGGTCGGCCTCCGTTACCTTGGTGAAAGCGGAGATAGCCGCATTCCAGTCCTGCGCGTCGATGGCCGTCTTGCCCGCGGCAAAATCAGTATTTTCCACCGTCTCCGATGACGAGCTGCTGCCCATGGCAAAGACGATCTGCGCGGCGAGAAGCTGCGCGGCAAACAGGCCAAGGGCGGCCTTGATAAGTGTCCTCAGTGTCATTGTCCGAACCTTTCCCTGAAGCGGATCCTGTCCGCCAAATTCCCTTCTGCGCCATTATACGGCATATTTTGTGGCAACACCATGTCATGAGGGTGCCGCGCAGGGCTTTGAGTGTAAATAGGATTTTAATTGCGTTTTTGTAGAAGGGCGACAAAAAATCCGTCGCTGCCAAAATCCGCCGGAGTGAGGCTGAGGAAATCCTGATCCCATTGACCGCCAAGCCCCGCAGCCGTCCAGATCATAGATACTGGCAACAGATCAAATTCCATATGGGCCGCAAGGAACGCCGCCACCTGCTCTTCATTCTCCTCCCGCAGGATGGAACAGGTGGCGTAAATCAATATCCCGCCCGGCGCGACCAATGGCGCGGCGCGCGCAAGAATTTCCTGCTGTGTTTTTACCAAGCCATCCAGCCGCTCGCCGGAGAATTTCCACTTCTGGTCCGGTTGCCGCCGCCAGGTGCCGGACCCTGAGCAGGGCGCATCGACAAACACCCGGTTCGCCGCACCTGCAAGAGGGAGCAGCACCTCATCCGCATCATCGCGCAGCACATGGGGGTGGATAATCCGTACGCCCGCCCGCCGGGCACGCCCCCTGATATCGCGCAGGCGCCGCCCCTCGATATCAAAGGCGTGAATCATTCCGCTATTCCCCATCATTGCCGCCATGGCGAGGGATTTGCCGCCGCCACCGGCGCAAAAATCAATGACCATCATACCGCTTTCGGCCCCCGCGAGGCGGGCGGCAATCTGCGCCGCTTCATCCTGCGGCTCGACCAGCCCACCCTCCACAAACGGATGCCGGGAGAGATTGATCCGGCCATCAAGCGTGATCCCGTCCGGCGACAGGGCTGTCGGCAGGGCGTCGATCCCTTCCTCCCGCAACAGATGCAGCAGATCATCCCGCGTCGCCTTCAGGGCGTTGACGCGAAAGGTGACCGGCGCGCCCTCATGATAGGCCGCCATGACCGCCGCCGCTCCCGCGCCATATTGATCAGTGATTTTCTGGTAAAGCCAGTCCGGGAAATTGCTGAGCGCAACATCACCCATCGCCTCGTCATCGAGCCGGGCGGCGCGGGAGAGAGCCAATGCCTCATCGTCGTCCGGCACGGAAAGGCCATGCGGCCCGCCAAACCAGCCCGCCGTCACATCCACCATGTCCAGCCTGTCAATCCGTAGCAGATAAAGAAGCGCAAGAACACGCCCGGTCGCTGGCAAACCAACCGCCGTAGCTGCCCCGGCAAGTTCACCCTGCCGCCGCAGCGCTTCGAACACCCGCTCCGTTATCCAGCGGCGATCCTTCGATCCGGCAAAGCGGCGGGCGCGGAAATAGGCCGCAACGATTCCTTCGGCCGGACTGTCCGCGGCGGCAATCTCTTCCAGCAGCTCAGCTAGTGCCGCCAGCCGTGCGGCCGGGGTCACCCGTCCTGCCGGTAGTTGGGCGCTTCGCGGGTGATGGAAACATCATGCACATGACTTTCACGCAGACCCGCATTGGTGATACGGACAAATTCCGCGTTCTTCTGAAGCGCCGTGATATCCTTCGACCCCGTATAGCCCATCGCCGCTTTGAGACCGCCGACAAGCTGGTGAATAACCGCATTGGCGGGGCCGCGATGGGGCACCCGCCCTTCGATCCCCTCCGGCACCAGCTTCAGATTATCGGAAACTTCCTGCTGGAAATAGCGGTCGGCCGATCCGCGGGCCATGGCGCCGAGCGAGCCCATGCCGCGATAGGATTTGAAGGACCGGCCCTGATAGAGAAAAACTTCTCCCGGGCTTTCATCGGTGCCCGCGAGCAGTGAGCCGACCATAGCCGATGATGCGCCGCCGGCCAGCGCCTTGGCCAGATCGCCGGATGTCTTGATACCGCCATCGGCGATAATGGGCACGCCGCTCGCCGCCGCGGCCTCCGCCGCGTCCATGATGGCAGTCAGCTGCGGCGTACCAACGCCCGCAACGATACGCGTTGTGCAGATGGAACCGGGGCCGATCCCAACCTTCACCGCATCCACCCCGGCGTCAATCAGTGCCTTCGTCCCCGCCGCGGTGGAGACATTGCCGCCAATCACCTGCGTCGAGTTGGAAAGCTTTTTGATGCGGCTCACGGCCTCCAGCACGCGGCTGGAATGGCCATGCGCCGTATCGACAACCAGCACATCCACCTCGGCATCCATCAGCGCTTCGGCCCGTGCAAATCCGTCATCGCCAATACCGACGGCGGCGGCAACGCGCAAACGGCCCTGATCATCCTTGTTCGCATCAGGGAACAGGGTGGAGCGTTCAATATCCCGCACCGTGATCAGCCCCGTACAGCGGTAATTCTCATCGACCACCAACAGCTTTTCAATGCGGTGGCGATGCAGCAGCTTCTTGGCTTCCTCCTGCGTCACGACTTCCCGCACGGTCACAAGATTGTCGCGGGTCATCAATTCGCTGACCGGCTGGCGGGTGTCGGTGGCAAAACGCACGTCGCGGTGGGTCAGGATGCCGACCAGCTTGCCGCTGCCCCGCTCCGTCACCGGGATCCCGGAAATCTTGTGCGACTGCATCAGAAAAAGCGCATCAGAGAGCGGCGCGTCCGGCGCAATGGTCAGCGGGTTGACGACCATGCCCGCCTCGAACTTCTTGACGCGGCGGACCTCGTTGGCCTG
>CEOG01108520.1_pt1 | contig 11597 bp, 8 predicted proteins | sample 530301 | NCBI WGS metagenome assembly CEOG01 (sample SAMEA2619903, study PRJEB7988) | marine metagenome | biome: marine biome (ENVO:00000447); feature: surface water layer (ENVO:00002042); material: "saline water (ENVO:00002010), including plankton (ENVO:xxxxxxxx)" | depth 5 m | reverse complement strand
CGGTAGCCCATCAAGCCAAAACAACTAGAGGAAATTGGGTAGCAGTGCATGGTTGCGGTGGTGTTGGGCTTTCTGCCATTATGATTACCGAAGCCTTGGGTGCTCAAGTAATTGCTATAGACATTGATGACAGCAAATTGACTTTTGCTAAAACGATTGGTGCGCACTACACCATAAATGGCGCAAAAGAAAATGTGGTTGAGGCGGTTAAAGAAATTTCAAAAGGCGGTGTACATGTTTCGGTAGATGCACTCGGAAGCAAAACCACCTGCTTTAATTCCATTGCCAACCTCAGAAAAAGAGGTAAGCATATTCAAGTAGGCCTAATGGCTGGCAACGACTACCTGCCTGAAATCCCAATGCATTTGGTAGTGGCTAATGAACTAGAAGTAATTGGCAGCCATGGTATGCAAGCCCATGCTTATCCTGAAATGATGGAAATGATTAAATCAGGAAAACTTCAACCCGAAAAACTGATTGGCGAATTGATTTCTTTAGAAGAAGCAGTAAACCTACTTCCTAAAATGAATAAATTTCAGGGAGTAGGTGTGAAAGTGATTAATAGGTTTTAAGCTAAGCACAAGAGACACTAAAGAACGAAACTCTCCAAAAGTTCTCACCTATAGTTCTAAGAAACCAACTTTTGGAGAGTTCTAATCAACTTAAATATTATTCGTACCGAAGTGCCTCCACAGGGTTACGCTTGGCCGCTACATAAGACTGCCCTATTACTGTGCATATTGCTAAAACAATTGCGGAGACTCCTGCGATGGCAAAAACCCACCAGCTCAATTCTGTTTGGTTGGCAAAGTTGGCGAGCCATTCATTCATAAAATACCAACCTATAGGACAAGCAATCACAAACGCTAAAAGTACCCACTTCAAAAATCGAGTTGTCAATAAGCCAATTACCTGACCTTCGCTTGCCCCCACCACTTTTCGAATACCAATTTCCTTGATTCGTTTTCTCGTTTCATAAAGAGCGAAAGTAAAAAGACCCATGGATGAAATCATTAAGCCGACTATAGTGAATAACATAAATACTTCAGAAAGTTTCTTCTCACGTTCATACTGTGCTTGAAGCTTATCTTCCAAAATCGTATAATTAAATGGTTGATTAGGGTTTACCAACTCATATAACGCCCCCAATTGCTCTAATGTAGTTTTATATTGCTCAGGGTCTATTCTAATGGAAAACTCCTTGTCAACATCTCTGAAGAAAACCATAATGGCTGGCTCTATCTTCTTAGATAAATGTGCATAGTGGAAATCATTCACTACTCCGATTACCTTCCAAGGATCATCTTCTCCGTCCCAAGAACTACTCGCCAACTTAACATCAGCTAAGTCTGTAATTCCCCAATAGTCCATCGCTGCCTTGTTAATCACCACTTTATTCTGTCTTGAAATATCCAAAGAGTCTGAGAAGAACCTCCCATTCACCACCTCAAGCCCGAGCATATTAGCGTAATCTGGGTCTATGGTCATTAGGCTTGTTTCAGTATACTCAAAATCACTCCCAGCAAGTTTCCAAGACATGGTACTTGCAGACCCATCAAAAGGCATTGTCGCCTGAGAATAAGAAATTATACCAGGTATTTTTAGTAACTCATTTCTCACCAATTCATAGCTACTCTTCTGAGTTTCCATGTCCTTTTTATAGGCCTCTTGGTCTTCGAAATTATAGGGCAGTCTATCGAAAAATTTAATAGATACCAGTCCACTGGGATTGTAGCCTAAGTCTTTGTTTTGCATAAACTTAAATTGTTTATAAACTACCGTAGTAGCAATAATCAAAGCAATAGCAAACACATACTGAATAGTGGTTAGTACCCTTCCTGCCGATCCCTTTTTAGTCTCGCTCAATTGCCCCATCAAAGCTTGTGAGGTTACAAATTTTGAAGATTGAACTAGTGAAAAAATTGAAGACATGAGAGTGAACAAGAAAACTCCTGCAACAATTAAAATCAAAATTTCTATAAACGACTTATCGAATGTAAGCCCCAAAAAACTTACGTAAGAATCCCTTACTAACATAAAGAGCCCAAAAACAATTACCACACTCAACAATGCATACAGTAATCTTGAAGCCAGTAATTCAAGTAAGAAATCAAGTTTGGTGGCTCCGTTTACTTGCTTTATACCTTTAGTCTTTAACTGAGAAAGCATTAATGTGGACTGCATGTTGGTGAAGTTCAAAATACTCACCAATAGGATAACAAAAGCCACTAAGAGCAGGGTATTTACCTCATCCAAGTTACCATGCCTTGCAAGCAGCGGTGTAGAAAAGTTATGATGAAAGTAGACATCCTTAAATGGAACAGTAGACAACGTACTCTCTTTAAATTGCGGATGGCTTCTGCCTGCTTCTTTAACTTCCGCATCAAAAGTTGATTGATCGAAAGAGTCATCGGTAAGGATAAACTCCATACCTGAATTACCCCACCAGCTTTGTGACTGGCTCGGTACTAAAAAATCGAAGGACAGCGTACTGTTTGAAGGAACATCTTCCAAAATTCCAGCTACTTGATAGTAACCCTTCTGATCACACTCCAAATAAATAGTTTCGCCTAATGGATCATGGTCTCCAAAAATTTTCTCGGAGAAAGATTTGGTCAAGACGATATGGGAAGGATCATCTAAAATTTCATCTGGTTCACCCACCAAAAGCTTAAAATCGAAAAAATCGAAAAAGGTGCTGTCGGCTATTAAGCCTCCTCCTCGGTATTCATTGTTATCAAATTTCAATTTAATACGCTCTGGCGTATAAAAAGCCGTATAGAGCTTACTCTTTACATTCGGGTATTTATTATAGTCTAATCTAAAAAATAAGCCCGCACTGATTGGATTAATATTATCCACCGCACTTTGCTGAACCACTGGAATATAAATGCGGTCAACTTCCGAATGAAATCTATCTGTTTGCAACTCAGAATCTACCCATATATAAATTAGAAAAGCACTTAAAACACCTACAACGATACTGATAAGGCTACCTGTAGTAATCAGTCGGTTTTTTAATATATCTCTACTAGCAAATTTAAAATGATAGTTCATTGGAATGGTTTAAAGATGAAAAAAGGCGCATCAAAAAATTATGGTTAACACATGGATGACTTGAACACTATTAAAGTTCTATAAAAAATCCGTCTTTAAAAATGAATTAACATATAATAACCTTTTATAAATCTCTGAAAACCAACTCATCAACCATTCAACCTTGATGAAAACCTAAACATAGGCCATCTCGTTTTAGAAACTATAATTAAAAACCATAGACTAGTCTGCACTGGAAAAGAAATATCAAGTTTCCAACTATCAGCCAAAAATTGCTTTTGAAAAAGAGCAAAAGGCTTTAAGAAAAAGAATGAAAAACGCCCCAATTCTCAACTCCTCTGACCCACAATTAGTGACTACTAACTTTGATGAGTTGCTCTCTATAAGAAAACAAAACGCGCAAAAAAAAGCCAGCGCCAATAGAAGGTTTATGTTCTTTACTGGGCTGACCATTATCATTACTATTGCCATAGTGCTTTGGGAAACACTAAGACAGCTTCCTTAAAAGCTTAAAACTTCAAAGCCGCATAGCCTTTCAACTGGTAGGTGGTTAGCGTGCTTAACATTGACGTAGCCACTTTAATACCAGGGGCAAGTTTTGTGTGATCAATATCGCGTCCCAAAATAGATTGTGAACAAGCAAATAACTTCACTCCCGCTCCTTCTAATTCTTTGAAAAGCGGAATATGGGGATTGTCTACTCCGTATTTTGCTTTGTAAGTCTCATTGTCTAATGTAGACCAAATCGCTTGGCCGTGAATGGCCAATACCACCTTCATGTTTTTAGCAGGCACTCCGCCCATAGCATGCAAGTTCAAGAGTCGCGCTACATTTTCTAAGGAATACATTACTGCTTTAGGATCCGCATCGCCTGTTGCTATGTCAATGATTATTTTATATTCCAGTTTCGGATCAGGCTTTTCCACTGCAAAAGGAGCATCGATGATTCCACCGTATCCTTTAATAATTGGGTTAATTTTTTCTTGTGAAAAACCGATGTTAACGATTAACAATGCGGCAAAAGCAAAGAGGTATTTATTCAGTTTCGTCATGCTATTCAGGGTTATTTACAATCGAACCCAATAGACACAATTTCAAAGAATAAATCAATCAATCTTTTGGCAAAGGACTAATCCCACTTAAAAAAAGCGTAACCTTTAAGCTGATAGGTGCTTATGGTGGTGAGTGCCGAAGTGCCAATTTTCACACTAGGCACTAAGTTCTCCAAATTGACCTCATCATAAAATACCACTAATCTAAAGCCCCCCGATCTCAACAATAATTAGCACAACACTAAAGGGAATGAATTAAACATCCATACACCTCATATAAGAAGCTGTTTTTATTAAATCCATTTTTTGTACATTCCATAAAAGCTCCTTAAACCAAAATGTATGAAAAATCACCTCACGCTCTTGTTTGTTATTTTTCTATTCTCATGTTCTTCAAAGCCGACAAATGAAGTCGCTATCAATGGTCTTAAAGCACCAGTAGAAATTATTCGCGATGAATGGGGTCTCAACCATATCTATGCTAAAAATCAACATGATCTATTTTTCTCACAAGGTTATGCCGCTGCGCAAGACCGCCTTTTCCAATTCGAAATTTGGAGAAGACAGGCCACAGGAACTGTTGCCGAAATTCTTGGCGAAAAAGAATTAAAACGAGACATCGGAACTCGTCTTTTTAAATTCAGAGGTGACATGAAGGAAGAGATGAACCATTATCACAATGATGGAGAAGAAATTATCACTGCCTACACCGCAGGTGTGAATGCCTACATTGAAGAAGTCCTCAAAAACAAAGAGCAGTTACCAATTGAATTCAAAGCACTTGGTATTCTTCCCCAAAAATGGACTCCAGATGTTGTCATTTCTCGACATCAAGGGCTCTTAGGAAATATTGGTAAAGAACTTCAAGTGGGCAGAGCCGTTGCCAAAGTAGGTGATGCAAAAGTAAAAGAACTCTTCTGGTTCCACCCCCAAGACCCAGACTTAACACTCGATGCCAAAATCAACAAAGAATTGCTCTCTGATGACAATATCCTCGAACTATATAACGCTTATCGCACCACAGTGAAATTCGAAAAAGAGGACATCGTTGAAGCCTACCGAAATAGCAATGAAGAAAAGGCCTTGACCTCCATATTCGATGGGAAAAATGATTCTCTTTCCATTGGCAGCAATAACTGGGTAGTGAGTGGCGCAAAAACAGCAGACGGTAACACCTATATGGCCAATGATCCACACAGAACGATAGCCGTTCCTTCATTACGCTACATGGTACACTTGGTGGCTCCGGGTTGGAATGTAATTGGTGGCGGTGAACCAGAAATCCCAGGGATATCTATAGGCCATAACGAATACGGTGCTTGGGGATTGACGGTTTTCGAAACCGATGGAGAAGACCTGTATGTTTATGAGCTCAACCCTGATAACACAAACCAATACAAATACAACGGAGAATGGGTGGACATGAAAACCATTTCAGAAACCGTCAAAGTAAAAGGAATAGCCGACCAAACTGTTGATTTGAAATACACCCAACACGGCCCTGTTACTTATGTAGATGAAAAAAACAATGTGGCTTATGCCATCCGATGCGCTTGGTTAGAGCCAGGCGGCTCACCTTATTTAGCCTCGTTAAGAATGGATCAGGCTAAAACTTGGGAAGAATTTAGGGAGGTCTGCAGCTTCAGCCATATTCCAGGCGAAAATATGATTTGGGCTGATAAAAAAGGAAATATAGGATTACAAGCCGTGGGTATCGCACCCATCCGAAATAACTTTAGTGGCATGGTGCCCGTGCCGGGCGATGGTCGCTATGAATGGGACAGCTATTTACCCATCATCGAAAAACCAAATGACTTGAATCCAACAGAAGGTTTTATTGCTACGGCCAATCAAAATGTGACACCAGATGATTATACACATTGGAATGCCATTGGCTATACTTGGGCCGATCCATTTCGAGGTGACCGTATTGCTGAAGTGTTAAACAGTGGGAATGACTTTGACATGGAGTCCTTAAAGGCCTTACAAGTAGATTACCTTTCTGTTCCAGCCAGAACTTTAACACCAATGCTGATGAACTTAAGACTTGAAGGTAAAGCTAACGACATCAGAAATAGACTCAAAAATTGGAATTATAGACTAGAAGCCAATTCCATCGAAGCAGCAATTTATGTGGCCTTCGAAAATCAACTCTCACGATTGGCTACTCAAAAATTTATTCCAAGCGAACTGAAAGGAATCGTATACAGTCTACAACTTACCCGAATCACCCAATGGTTAGAAAATCCTGACCAACGCTTCGGTGCAAACCCAGCAAAGGGTAGAGATCAGTTTTTAACTGAAGCATTCAACAATGGTATTGCCTACTTGGAAAGAACCCTTGGCAAAGACATTGAAAAATGGCAATACGGCCAAGAGAAACTCAAACATACCGCTATGCAACATGCACTTGGGGACTTGGTGAAACCCGATCTTCAATCAAAAATGAACTTGGGGCCTCTGCCAAGAGGTGGCAATTCATACACCGTTGGTTCAACAGGAGGAAATTACCGACAGAGTAGTGGTGCCTCGTTCAGAATGATTATAAATACAGGTGATTGGGATGCCGCAATAGCCACCAATGGGCCTGGTCAATCAGGTAACCCCGAAAGTCCATTTTATAGCAACTTATTTGAGCCATGGGCGAATGACCAATATTTCCCTGTCTATTATTCTAAAGAGAAAATCAATCAGGTAGCGGTCGAAAAACGAATATTAAGGCCAATTAAATAGCTCTATTTCATCAAGCCCTGTCTAACAAATGAGGCGCTAATCCCACTTAAAAAAAGCGTAGCCTTTAAGTTGGTAGGTGCTTATGGTGGTGAGTGCCGAAGTGCCAATTTTCACACCTGGCATTAAGTCCTCTGCCTTGTTACCATACATAGAGTACGACTGGCCGCAAACTATCACTTCAACACCTGCTTCCATGAGCTCTTTGTATAAGGGGGCATAAGGGCTTTCCACTTCATACTTGGTTTTGTAAGCATCAGCACTCAATACAGAGCTGGTGGCTCCGGCATGAATCACTACGGCAACTTTAAGGTTTTCAGGTTTTACCCCTCCTACTCCATGAAGATTAATCAGACGCGCCACATTTGTTGCAGCAAAAGCCGCACTTTCAGGTTTATCGAGTTTATGCACCAATTCAATCAGAATTTTGTATTCCATGTTTGGATCTGGGGCTACATCAACCTTTTCCAATTCTAAAATTCGACCGTAGTTTTTGATGATAGGGTTTACCCATTTCTTTTCTTGAGAAAAACTCAAGTGGGTAACCAACAATAAAGAGAAGACAATAAAGATTGTACGTTTCATAAGCGAGTTTTTAGACCAGTTCAATTACAATAATCCAAGCAGCAAATTCAAACCGTAGAAGTAAAAAAACAGACGAGCCTTAAATTAACACATAAGTTCTTTGCAAAAATATACCGATTGGTATATTTTTGCATGTGCCTTTTGCTAAATCTGAAAGAACAAAGAAAAGAATCATTGAAACGGTAGCACCTATTTTCAACAAAAAGGGCTATCAGAGTACTGCTTTATCAGATATTACCAATGCTACTGGTCTAACCAAAGGTGCTATATACGGCAACTTCGGAAACAAAGAAAGCTTGGCCGAAGCCTGCTTTAACCATAATGTAAAATTCTTACAGAAGGGTTTACAAATGACTTGGGCAGCGCATCCTTCCAGCATTGACAAGTTAACTGGCCTGCTCAATTTTTACGAGCAAAACTTTGAAACAGTGTCCAATAATGGTGGCTGCCCATTAATGAATGTGGCAGTAGAAGCAGATGACTTCCATCCTTTTTTTAAAGAAAAAGCGAAAACCATACTACTGAACTGGAAATCTGAAATTGTCAGCGTAATTAGAGAAGGGCAAAGTTCGGGCGAAATCAAACCAGAAATTCGTGCGCAAGACTTTGCAAATTTCTATATAGCCTCCATTGAAGGTGGTATTCTCATTGCAAAAACTACCAACGACTCTACAGCGTTTTTTAACATTATAGAAAACTTGAAATCATTGGTCAATCACCAATTAAAAATAACAACATGAAAAGAGTAGTCATTACAGGAATGGGGGCATTAACCCCAATTGGAAATAATTTAGAAACTTACTGGGCAAATTTAAAAGCTGGAAAAAGTGGCGGTGGCCCCATTACGAGGTTCGACACAACAAAATTCAAAAGCCACTTTGCCTGTGAGCTGAAGGACTTTAATGTTGAAGATTATATTCCGCGAAATGAAGCCAGACGTATGGACCCTTTTACGCAGTACGCCTTAATCGCTACAGAAGAGGCCATCAAAAACGCTAAGATTGATTTCGATGTTCTGAACAGGAATAGAATTGGGGTGATTTGGGGTTCGGGCAATGGCGGTATTCAGACCTTTACGGAAGAGATGATTGAGTATACTAAAAATGACGAAACACCTCGTTTTTCTCCTTTCTTCATTCCTAAAATCATAGCCGATATTGCTTCGGGACTTATCTCTATCAAATACGGATTAAGAGGCGTGAATTTCACTACCATTTCAGCATGTGCATCTTCAACCACTGCCATTATAGATGCCTTTAACTATATTAAATGGGGCAAGGCCGACATGATTATTACGGGTGGATCGGAAGCCCCAATTACTGCAGCTGGCTTGGGTGGTTTTACAGCTTCTCGCGCACTTTCAATGAATAACGACAACCCAGAAACTGCTTGTCGGCCATTTGACATAAGTCGTGACGGCTTTGTAATGGGTGAAGGTGCTGGTACTTTAATTTTAGAATCTTACGAACACGCTATCGCCAGAGGTGCTACCATTATAGCGGAAGTAGCGGGTGGTGGAATGGCAGCCGATGCGTATCATTTAACTGGAACCCACCCAGAAGGAGAAGGTGCTTTCTTAGGAATGCAAGAAGCCCTCAATGATGCGGGTATTGAGCCAAAAGACATTGATTATATCAACATGCACGCCACCTCCACCCCCGTTGGTGATCCAAGTGAGTTGATCGCAGTTGAAAGGCTCTTTGGAACAAACCCTGATCTAAACATTTCAGCTACCAAATCCATGACAGGTCATTTACTCGGTGCGGCAGGTGCAATAGAAGCCATTGCTAGTGTAATGGCCATTGTAGATGGCATTATCCCCCCAACAATTAATACGAAAAACGTTGATCCTGAATTTGACGGTAAGTTTGAGCTTACCCTTGGTTCGGCACAAAAGCGAGAAGTAAAATATGCATTGAGCAACACTTTTGGCTTCGGTGGACATATGGCCAGCGCGGTGTTTAAGAGGTTTGAGGGATAGTGTTTAGTGTTTAGTGTTGCGAATCTCAATTACTAAACAATGGTTTAGTAAAAATATACAGCATTTTAAGATAATGACAGCAAACGAATTCATAAATTATTGGAATAAGCAATACCCAGAAACATTTCCAATTATTCACGAACTAAAATGGATCTATCAGAACAGGTGGTTTAGAATTCACAGTTTACCCGAATCAAAGAGACACGCAGAAAACGAAAAAGAGTACAAAGTCATTTTGGACAGACAAAACCAATTAATAGACCATCTAATTGGAGAAGGAGAAGATGTTGTAATATCCTTTGGGCTTTACTCAAATGGCATTACTAATAGCAACCATAAAAAACTGACTGCTTTTGGAGAATTTCGAAAAGCCATATCAGTCGATCTCCATAAAGAACGACCTGAAGAGTATAAAGACGAAATGTATTTTGATGTTTTTATTAAGACTGAAAAATGGCTAAAGGACACTAAAAACGAAATTCTCAGAGCTATTGCAGACGATGAAATTCGTGCAATGTTTGTGTGCCCTTTAAAACACTGTATAATTGCACCGTATGATGGCGGAGTGGATGTAATTGTTGCCTCTACCCAGAAGCGTGACGAACTAAAAACAAAATATAAGGATTGGCTCTCCGAAAGAGAAGACGGAATGTGAATTAATCACAACATACTATAGTACCTGCTTAGAATAAAAAGTGTAGACCAGTTTAGTTCTATTTAAATTATCAGCCCTCCAAAAATTTAGAGCTTTTGGAGGGCTCTTTGTTTTCTTCAGTCTTAATAAAACACCACCTCCACATTTGGGAGAGCACTTTTCAGCTTTTCGATATCGTTACTGCGCAAGGAAGTATTGAAGCAAATCACGGTTTCTAGTTTCCTAAGCTCAGTCAGTCGGTCGAACTTGAATACTTTAGTGTTGGAACAATCAATCCACTTTAAGTTAGATAGCCCTTCTAGCCCAGTAAAACGTCTCACATTCGTTCCAGAGCAATTGATTCGCTCTAGTTTGGTCATCGTTGTGAGCGGGCGCAAATCATCTATGGCTGTATTGCTAAAGTTCAGTGACTTTAGGTTATTGAATTTCAAAATGGATAGTAAATCTGCAACCGGCATTTCCGTAAAACTCAACGATTCTAAAGTTTTTAGGTCTGGCAATGAGTTCAAATCTCTCATTCCAAGCCTGTTCAAACCTAGTTCTTTCAATCTATAGAACTCCGACAATTCAGTCAAACTGGTGATAGATGAGCCTTGGATATTCAACCTTTCAAGAGAAACGAGCTGATGTAATTGCTTAGCCGTAGGTTGACCAGCCATTACCACATTCTCTTTAAAGGCTCTTTTCATTGGCTCACTTAATATTCCCCACCAAGCATTTAAGGCCTTGGTCTGGAAAATAATAGTTAAGTCTTCTTTCTTATCTAACAATAAGGAAACTGCTGTCTTATCTACATTGCTTCCTTCCACATTCAAGTACTTGAGCTTTGATAATCGACCTAAATCGGTAATATTCTTAACTTTTGTGTTTTCCGCCTCAATATGCCTTAAGTTCGAAAGATTAGACAAAGGCGAAAGATCAGCTACAGCCGTATTATTGAGGGTTAGCGTCTCTAATCGCTCCAATGCCTCTAACCCTTGAAGGCTTTTTAGCGGATTAGAGTCTAGATTTAAATGTGCTATTTTTTTCAATTGCGCCAATGGCGCCAAAGTTGAAATACCTGCTCCCTCAAAATTCAAAGAATCTATTCTTAGCAGCTGAATTAAATCTTCATTTCCTGGATTAGACGTATCCATGTATTTAGTCAATACGCCTTTCCACATATCCGACATTGCTCCCCACCATTGCTCTAATTGTTGGGTATTTCTTACAACCAAAACACTTGGATTAGCTTCCATATAAGCCTCTAAGCTCGCTTCTTCCAATGGTGCATTATCACAATATATTTTGGTTACAGACTTAACTTGAGTAAGCGGTTGAAGTGATTCTACTTTAGTATTGGTAATATTTAATACACTCAATTTACCAAGGCTAGATAGAGGTGTTAGGTCTTTCACATTGGTTAGTTCAAGGTTTAATTCCTGTAAAGCCAAAGCAGATTCAAAGCCTTTTAATTCAGTAATGTCGCTTGCGGACAAATCGAGTTTCCTAAGCTTATTTAACCTAGAAAAGTCTACCGTTCCTATCTGCTCTGCTT
>CEOG01023490.1_pt1 | contig 11635 bp, 10 predicted proteins | sample 530301 | NCBI WGS metagenome assembly CEOG01 (sample SAMEA2619903, study PRJEB7988) | marine metagenome | biome: marine biome (ENVO:00000447); feature: surface water layer (ENVO:00002042); material: "saline water (ENVO:00002010), including plankton (ENVO:xxxxxxxx)" | depth 5 m | reverse complement strand
AGTCTATACCCGGAGGTTCCTCGTTGCTGTTGGTGTGCATGTCCGGCGTTGTCCGGAAAGCCTGATACCGTACAGGGCCCTCCTCCTTGAACCGTCGGGTTCAGGGCAACTCTGTCAACGTCATGCCGGGAATCCACCTCTCTCATGCCATCTGAACCGGACGCGCGCAACGCCCTGCGACGCCAGCTTCGCGAGCGACGCAAGACGGTCCCAGCCGAACAGCAGGCTGCAGCTGCACGCGCCGTTGCCGAGCACATCCGCACGTTGCCCGACTGGGAGGCTGTGCGGCACATCGGCCTGTACTGGCCCAACGATGGCGAACTCGACACGGGGCCCCTTGCGCAGGCCTGCCGGAAGCAGGGCAAGCGAACCTACCTCCCGGTTCTGACGCAACAGCGCACGCTGGTTTTTCGCGAATGGCTGGACGACCAACCGATGGAGACCAACCGTTACGGCATCCCCGAACCCGACAGCAGCCAGCGCAGCTGCGAAGCGGCGGAACTGGACGTGCTGGTTATGCCACTGGTGGGTTGGCAGCGCGACGGCTACCGCCTGGGCATGGGAGGTGGCTTTTACGATCGCACCCTGGCTGGCGCCGGGGGTCTACTGCGTGTGGGCCTCGCCTATGCATGCCAGCAGATTACCGGCTTGGAGGGAGCGAACTGGGATGTCCCGATACACTGGGTTTTGACTGAGTCCGGCCTGACAGCCTGCGCCGTGCAGGATCGGGCATCTCTTATTCGATGATAACCCCGGCCTGCAACTCCGAGGCAGGTGAGGCAACCGAGTCGCTCGCGGACAGGGGCAACAGCATGGTAACCAACACGCCAATGCCGAAGGCGGCAGCAATCAACAGGAAGAAATCGGGCTTATTCTTCACAACGACACTCTTTATACACAGTTCTCGCAATCCAAGACGGCAGATGGCTTCGCACTCGGCACGCCACCAAACCGCACCCCCGGGATGACACAGCCACAGATCGCTGACGCCCTCCACTTTTTTAGGGCTCTTTTCGGCCCTGCACTGAATCTTTTTGGCAATTTTTCACAATTTTTTCAAGTTTAGCTTAGCATTTATCGAAAGAAAACCCCGAAACTATTGAAATCTCGACATTTTCCTGATCAACGGGCCCTTACTGCCCCATTTGGGGTTGGCCGAGGTACAGCTGGTAGGCGCGATTGTCGGATTCATCCCACCAGGGATAGCCTACGGCATCGAGCACGTCGCGAAACGCCTTGCGCTCCGCACGCGGCACCTGCACACCGAGCAGGATGCGGCCGTAGGCGGCGCCGTGGTTGCGGTAGTGGAACAGGGAAATATTCCAGCGCTGGCCGAGGCCCGACAGGAACTTCAGCAGCGCCCCCGGCCGCTCGGGGAATTCCACGCGAAACACGACCTCATCCGCCAGGTCCACGGGCGCCCTGCCGCCCACCATGTGCCTGATATGCAACTTGGCCATCTCGTTGTTGGTCATGTCTTCTGTGGCGTAACCCTGCGCGTCCAGGTCCTGCAGCAGGTCGCCCAGGTCACTGCCGCCGGGAATGACAGAGAGGCCCAGGAATACCAGCGCAGACCCGGCATCGGAATAGCGGTAGTTGAATTCGGTGATATTGCGCCGGCCGAGGGCACTGCAGAAAGTGCGGAAACTGCCAGGGCGCTCGGGGATCGTCACGCTGATTACCGCTTCGCGGTGCTCGCCAACTTCGGTGCGCTCGGAAATATAGCGCAGCCGGTCAAAGTTGGTGTTCGCCCCGCTGACAATCGCCAGCAGATCCTGGTCCCGTACACCCGTCGTTTCGACATATTTTTTCAGGCCTGCCAGCGCCAGCGCGCCCGCGGGTTCGGCAATGCCGCGGGTATCCTCGAATATATCCTTGATAGCGGCGCAGATCTCATCGGTGGTGGCGGTAATCACCTCATCGACCGTGCTGCGGATAACGCGGAAGGTCTCCTTGCCGATCTGCGCCACAGCACAGCCGTCCGCGAACAGGCCGACTTCCGGCAGTATGGCGCGTCGCCCCTTGCGCAGCGCCAGCTGCAGGCAGGCGGCGTCTTCCGGCTCCACGCCGATCAACCGGGTTTCCGGCCAGACGTACTTGATATAGGCGGCGACGCCGGCAAGCAGGCCACCGCCACCCACCGGCACGAAGATCGCATCCAGCGGCCGCTGCAGCTGACGCACAATCTCCATGCCGACGGTACCCTGCCCGGCAATCACATCCGGGTCGTCGAAAGGGTGCACGTACACCATGGATTTTTCCGCCACCAGCTTCTGCGCGTACACGGATGCCTCGTCGAAGGTGTCGCCGTGCAGGACCACCCTCGCGCCCCGGTTGCGCACCGCATCGACCTTGATCTGCGGCGTGGTGCGCGGCATCACGATGGTGGCCTTGACGCCCATATGCTGTGCCGCCATGGCCAGGCCCTGGGCATGGTTGCCTGCAGACGCGGCCACCACGCCACAGGCGCGCTGCTCGGCGGACAGCTTCTGCATCTTGTTGTAGGCGCCACGCAGTTTGAAGGAAAACACGGGTTGCAAGTCCTCGCGCTTGAACAGCACGCGGTTGCCGAGGCGGCGCGACATCAACATGGCTTCGTCGACCGGGGTCTCGCGCGCGACGTCGTACACGCGAGCATCGAGAATGCGCTTGATATACGAGGAGGGCATATGCGTGATCCAGTAAAAAGCCAGCCCGCCATGGTAATGGAGCTTGGGCGGATTTTCAGCACTGATTGCGGGCGCACTGCGGGTTTTTTCGATATCCGACGGACGCTCCCCGTTATGCTTTATACTTTCTGTTTTAGCATCAAGCGGGCAGGCGAACATGACACAGGACGCGCTCAAGCAGGCGGTAGCACAGGCCGCGCTGGACTATATCAAACCCCATCTGGAGCGCGACACCGTGCTCGGCATCGGCACAGGCTCCACCGCCAACCTGTTCATCGACTTGCTCGCCAGCCTGCGGGGCGACTTCAATACCGCCGTCGCCAGCTCCGAGGCCTCCGCTGCGCGGCTGCGCCAACACGGCATTCAGGTGAGTGACCTGAACAACGTCAACCAGGTCGACTTCTACATTGACGGTGCGGATGAGGCCAACGCCGCGCTGCAACTGATCAAGGGCGGCGGTGCCGCGCTGACGCGTGAGAAAATCGTCGCCGCCGTGGCGCGCACCTTTATCTGCATCGCGGACGAAAGCAAGCGCGTGCACACACTGGGGCGGTTTCCGCTGCCCGTGGAGGTTATCCCCATGGCCCGCAGCCACGTCGCGAGAGAGCTGGTGAAGCTGGGGGGCGACCCGGTCTACCGGGAAGGTGTGGTCACTGACAACGGCAACGTCATCCTTGACGTCCACAACTTCTCCATCCCGCAACCGCTGGCCATGGAGGCAAAAATCAACAATATCACCGGCGTGGTCACCAACGGCCTGTTTGCCCTGCGGCCGGCAGATATCCTGCTGCTGGGCACAGCGAACGGCGTGGAAACCCTGCGCGCCAGCTGAGGCCGGCGCCTACAGGTCGAAAATTTTGCCCGGATTCATAATGCCCTGGGGGTCAAAGACCTGTTTGATCTGTTTCATGATGGCGATTTCCGCTTCCGAGCGGCTGTAGTGCAGGTAGTCCTTTTTCAGCAGCCCGACGCCATGCTCTGCTGACACGCTGCCCTCGTGGCGCTGGACGATCTCAAACACCCAGCGACTCACCTCTCCACAGCGCTGCTGGAACTCGGCCATGGGCAAGCCATCGGGCTTGAGCACGTTCAGGTGCACATTGCCGTCGCCGATGTGCCCGAACCAGACGATCTCGAAGTCTGGATAGGCCTGGTTGACCACGGCCTCGACCTCTGCGAGGAAATCGGGCACGCGCACGATCGTTGTGGCAATGTCGTTTTTGTAGGGCGTCCAGCGGGAGATGGTTTCCGAGATATCCTCGCGCAGTCGCCACAACGCCTGCGCCTGGGCGACACTCTGGCTGACCACGCCATCCACCACCCAGCCCTGTTCCATACAGTGCTCAAACAGCGCCATGGCTTGATCGAGTTCCGCCCCGGTGTGCTGCTCGAACTCCAGCAGGGCATAAAACCCGCTGACGGTCTCGAATGGCCGCTGCAGACCCTGGTGCGCCACGACCTTCTGCAGCGCCAGTTCAGAGAAGAATTCGAAGGCCTGCAAATCCATGGCGCCCTGCCAGGTTTCCAGCACCTGCATCACGGCGGCCATATCCGGCACCCCCAGCACCATCACCGTCAGGTTCTGCGGGGGCCGCGCCAGCTGCATGGTCGCCTCTACAACGATACCGAGAGTGCCCTCGGCGCCGATGATCAGCTGGCGCAGGTCGTAACCGGCATTGTTCTTGACCAGGCCGCGATTCAGGTCCAGCAGCTCGCCACGACCGGTCACTACCTTCAGGCCCGCCACCCAGTCCCGCGTCATGCCGTGACGTATGACCTTGATACCACCGGCATTGGTGGAAATATTGCCGCCGATCTGGCTGGACCCGCTGGAGGCAAAATCCACCGGGTAAAACAAACCCTGCTCCGCAGCGAAAGCCTGCAGCTGGGCCGTCACCACCCCGGCCCCACAGCGCACCGTGCGGTCAACCGGGTTGAAATCTCCGATCCGGTTCAGACGGTCGAGCGCGATGACCACCTCTCCCTGGCAGGCCACCGCACCGGCACTGAGCCCGGTGCGACCACCGGAAGGCACCAGCGCCAGCTGCCGGGTCAGCGCCACCTTGACCAGGGCCTGCACCTCCTCGGCGCTGCTGGGTAGCACCACGGCGGAGGGCGCGGGGGTGTGCACACGCGTCCAGTCGCGGCCGTAGCGCTCCAGGGAGTCTGCGTCCGTCAGGACACGAGACTCGCCAACACAGGCTTGCAACGCCTGCAACACTTCCGGGCTGATGGTGGACACAGGGATACTCCGCAGTCGAGTTGGTCGGGGGACGCAAACAGGGCACAGTATGGTAGCATACGCGCCCGCTTATTCCCGCCCACTGCACACCGTCCAGGGAGCACCACCGCGTATGGCGCCCAAGTCGCTCGAAAAAAGCAAAATCCGCTTTCTGCTGTTGGAGGGCGTCCACCCCTCCGCAGTCGACACCCTGCGCAATGCCGGCTATGACAACATAGAACTGCACCAGAAGGCGCTGGCGCCCGCCGACCTGAAGAAGGCCATCGCCGATGCACACTTCGTCGGCATTCGCTCGCGCACGCAGCTTACCGAGGATGTGCTGGATGCGGCGCGCAAACTGGTCGCTATCGGCTGCTTCTGCATTGGCACCAACCAGGTTGACCTCCCGGCCGCCACACGTCGCGGTATCGCCGTGTTCAATGCCCCTTTCAGCAACACCCGCAGCGTGGCAGAGCTGGTAATCGCCGAGGCCATTCTGCTGTTGCGCGGTGTGGCAGCCCGCAATGCCGCTGCGCACCGCGGCGAATGGCAGAAAAGCGCCACCAACGCCTATGAAATCCGGGGCAAGCGGCTGGGCATCGTTGGCTACGGCAACATCGGCATGCAGCTGGGTGTGATCGCAGAGGGCCTGGGCATGCAGGTACAGTTCTGTGACGTGGTGAGCAAACTGCCCCTGGGGAACGCTCGCCAGCTACCCTCCCTGGAGCAACTGCTGGCGCAATCGGATGTGGTCAGCCTGCACGTTCCGGAGACCCGCGGCACGCGCAACATGATCGGCGCCGCGCAGCTGGCACAGATGCCCAGGGGCAGTATCCTGCTCAACGCGTCGCGGGGCACCGTGGTGGATATCGACGCCCTGGCCGCCAGCCTGGAATCCGGCCACCTCGGCGGTGCGGGTATCGATGTGTTCCCGGTTGAGCCGCGCGCCAATGACGAGGAGTTCATCTCTCCGCTGAGAGCTTTCGACAACGTCATCCTCACCCCGCACATTGGCGGCAGCACCGTGGAGGCACAGGCCAACATCGGCGTTGAAGTCGCCGAGAAACTGGCTCGTTACAGTGATACAGGGGCCACCACGTCGTCCGTCAACTTCCCTGAAGTGTCTCTGCCGGAGCACGAGGGCAGCCATCGCCTGCTGCACATCCACCACAACGTCCCCGGGGTCATGAGCGCGATCAACCGGGTATTTTCCGAGTACGACATCAACGTCTCGGCCCAGTTTCTGCAAACCAACGAGGCCGTCGGCTACGTGGTGATCGATGTCGATGCCGAATACTCGGACGTTGCGCTGGCGAAGCTGGCCAGCATAGACGGTACAATCCGCAGTCGCGTACTATTCTAGGCCACACCCGCCGGCACACCGCGCTACCACGAGGGATTCGCCATCACTGTCGTAGCAAACCGCAAGAATGCGTTCCTCGCGCGCCTGGTCAACGACCATGGCGGCGCCCTGGAACGCTATCTCGCCCGAAAACTGGACAGCCCGGAAGACGCCGCCGAGGTCGCCCAGGAAGCGTTTCTGCGCCTGCACCGGCTGGATTCGCCGGAAACCCTGGACAACGCCCGCGCCTTTCTGTTCCAGGTGGCCACCAACCTGGCCGTCGACCAGTTACGGCGGCGCAAGCTGCATTTGCAGTTCATGCATGGCGAACGGCAGCAATCCGAAGATGGCGAGGCACCGGACATCAATGGCAGCGCAGCGTCCCCCGAGCATATCCTTGGCGCGCGGGAGAAACTCGGCCTTATCATGGCGGCCGTAGACGAGTTGCCGGTCAATGTGCGCCAGGCCTTTCTGCTGCACCGGCGCAACGGACTGTCCTACGGGGAAATCGCCGATGCCATGCAGGTTTCCGTGTCCAGCGTGGAGAAATACATCCTGCAGGCGCTGCAGCACTGCCGCAAGCGCCTCGCCGCGTTGTATCCGCCGGGCGAAAATGGTTGATTGGGACAAATTTACTTGAGGGAACTTTGCGTTTCCTCGTTACACTAACAGGACATAAGACAGGCAAGCGCCCCCCTGAGGGGCAGCGCCGCACCCCGGGAAACTACAACCGGCGGGCGTTGGGGACACGATGAGCCAGACGTTTACACAAGAATTCGAGCGACATTGCGACACCGCACTGGCGTGGATCGCTCGTTTCCGTGGCGAGGCAACCGACCAGGATCACCGTGAATTCGCCCTCTGGCTGGCTGCCGATGCGGGTCACCGCCAGGCCATGGACCTGATGCTGGAACTCTGGGACGACCTGGGCAGTGTGCGGCACCTGCCGCTCGATGCGGAGCAGCCTGAACCCATTCCCCTGCGCAGCGGACCAACCCGCCGCCAGTGGCTGGCCGGGGCCACGGCGCTTGCCGCAGGACTGGCCCTGGCCTTCGTGCTGCTGCCGCTGGATCGAGGTCCGGATGCCATTGAATCGCTGCGTACGGCACAGGGGGAGCGGGCCACCTACACACTGAGCGACACTTCGCGCGTCACCCTGAATACCGACAGCCAGCTGGATGTGGCGTTCAGCCGTGGTGAGCGCCAGCTCACCCTGGTGAAAGGCGAGGCATTTTTTGACGTTGCCCACGATCCGCAGAGGCCCTTTGCGGTGAGTACCGGTGACGCGACGGTCACCGCCATCGGTACGGCCTTCAACGTGTATCGCCGCGCGGAGTCCACCGAGATCACGGTGACCGAAGGCAGGGTGCGGGTGAGCAACCCGGCCGCTGTTGGCAACAACGCGCTGACCAGCGTACTGCTGGGCGCCGACGAGCACCTGGAAACCTCACGCAGCGGCGGCCTCGGTACCAGCGAAACCGTGGATACCTCACGCTACACCGCGTGGCAGCGCGGGGAGATCGTAGCCGAGGCCCTGACCCTCGCCGAGCTCGCCGGCGAGCTGGCCCGCTACTCGGATACCCGCATTCTTATCAGTGAGCGCGAGGTCGCCAACCTCACCGTGTCCGGCGTATTCAGTCTCGACCACCCGGAGACCGTCATACAGGCCCTCGAGCGCAGCCTGGGACTGCGTGTGGTACGCCTCAACAACGGTTCCGTGCAGTTGCTGAAAGCCCCGCAGTAGGATATAACGATCCCTTGCCTGGCCAGCTCCCCTGGCCGACAAACTCTCCTGAATTATCAGTGCGTTGCGACCATCAATCTGGCAGGGTGAGAGAATGCTTGCCGCGTCCCGGGCGACAGGGTTTTTCGCGCGGGGAATCGTTTCGGCATGGCTGGCGATTTCCATCGTATTCGGCTGGCCACCGGAAACCGCCGCAGCAGAACCCCTCAACCATTACGACATCCGCGAGAGCTCCCTGTCCGCCGCGCTGATCCAGTTCAGCCGCCAGAGCAACACCCCGATTGTTTTTTCCGACCGGCTCACCGGACACCTCTCGGCACCTGCGCTGGTCGGCGACATGGCACGGGACGACGCCCTCAGCCGCCTGCTGGCAGAGAGCGGACTGGGCTGGGAACTCATTGATGACCGCATCGTGGCGATCTACGCCGTAAACTGCCCCCGTGAACGCTGCGATGACCCGCTACAGACCGAGGCTTTGCCCCCTGTCTATGAGCCGGGCATGGAGCAAACCTACGTCTATGGCAGCCGGATGACCGGTTCGCGCATACGCCGGGACCCCAATCGCTTCAGCGCCCCGGTGGAGGTGTATGCGCGCTCCGACATTGAGCGCAGCGGTGCTCAAACGCTCGGCGAACTGCTGCGTTTCGTCCCGGCGGTCATCGGCAACTCGACCAGCACCGCCATCTCCAATGGCGGTGATGGCACGGCTACCGTCACGCTGCGCGGACTTCCGGCCAGCAACACACTCATCCTGATCAACGGGCGCCGCATCGCCAACGACGGGCTGGCCGGCGAATCCGTAGACCTGAACAGCATTTCCCCGGCCGCCGTCGAGCGCGTGGAGATACTCAAGGACGGCGCATCCGCGATCTATGGTTCGGATGCAATCGCGGGCGTGGTCAATATCATTATGAAGCGCGACTTCCACGGGTTTCTGGCGGAATCATACGTTGGGGAAAGCAGCCGCGGCGACCTCACCACCACGGCACAGACGCTGCAGTACGGCACCAGTTTCCAGGGTGGCGGGCTGTTTGTCAGCGCCTCGCACTACGAGCAGGAGCCGCTGTTCAGCCGCGACCGGGCGGTATCACGCAGCGCGGATACGCGGCGGTTGGGAGGCACCGATCTGCGCTCCAGCGCCACCCCGGACGCGCGCGTGGTCCTCCCGGATGGCAGCTCGCTGATCGCCGACGGCGCCGGCTACCGACCCGCAGGCAGTGAAGACCTGTTCGACTACCAGGCATTTACTTCCGCCGTTGTCCCGCTGCGCCGCAGCAGCGTGTATGCGAGCGTGACCCGGGACCTTAGCGAACAGGTGACCGCCCAGCTCGAGGCCACCTACCTGCAAACCAACGCCCGTGCCACCCTGGCACCTACCCCCTTGTTCACCGGCTTCGAGCAGGATCCGATCAGCGTTGCCGCAGACAACATCTACAACGACTTTGACCAGGAAATAACAGATGTCAGGCGCAGATTGCTCGAGTTTCCCGGAAGATTGCAGCTGAACGAATCACGCGTCGGCCGCCTGAGCGCCATTGTGGAGGGCCTTTACGCCGATTGGCACTGGGATATCGGCGTGAACTGGAGTCGCAGCCAGGCTCGGGAAACCGCCACCAACCTGGTCGATGCCAACCGCCTGCGGCGGGCACTGGGACCGGCCGCCGGCTGCCAGGGGGCCGATATCGATGGCTGTGTGCCCGTGGATATCATGGGGCCGGCGGGGAGCATCGGCGCCGAGCAGGTGGACTACCTGCGGCTCGATGGGCATACCCGGGGAGACACCACCCTGTCCAGCGCGGCACTCAACCTCAGCAACGCGCTGCTGAATCTGCCAGCGGGCCGGGGTGACCTCGCGCTGGGCCTGGAATTCCGCCACGAATCGACCTCCAAAGTGCCGGACGAGCGGCTGGCCTCGATCGGGACCATTGGCGCCACCAATTTCCAGCCCACGCGGGGGGAACGCAAGATACTGGAACTGTACGCGGAGAGCCGCGTGCCGCTGTGGAGTAACGCCAGCGGTGGGCGCAACCTGCAGCTGGAAGCTGCCATCCGTCACTCCGCCTACAGCGACTTCGGCAGCAGCACCAACCCCAAGGTCGGATTGAAATGGCAGCTCGGGCCCTCGCTGACGCTGCGTGGCGGCTATGCCTTCGGCTTCCGTGCACCCAGCCTGAGCGAGCTCTACGAGGGCAACAGCGAGCAACAGGCCTTTATCGCCGACCCCTGCACTATCGCCGCCAACGTGGGCCAGCTACCGGGCTGCACGCAACTGGCTGACGCTACCCGCAACCAGTTTCTCACCGTCAAGGGTGGCAACCCGGACCTGAACCCGGAAACCTCCGAATCCGTAAGCGCCGGGGCCATCTGGACACCGGTCGTGATACCCGGGCTGCGGGCATCACTCGACTACTTCGAAATCCGCCAGGAAGACGTGGTCAGCTCCAGCGCGCAGTCACTTGTCGACCGCAATGCGGCCACCGGCGCCTTCGCCGACCAGGTCACCCGCGACGCGCTGGGGAATCTCGTCCGGGTCACCGCAAACAACATCAATTTCGGCAAGCGCCGGGTACGCGGTGCCGATTTAAGCCTGGCCTACTACTTCCCGGACCAGCCCTGGGGTCAGGTCTCGGTCACCGGCAGCGGTGCCTGGATTCACGAGTACCTCTCCCAGCCCGGCGATGGCGGGCCACAGATAGACCTCGCCGGCACCTTCCGCGACGAGGCGTCCGAGGGCCTCGGCGGCATACCCGAGTGGAAGGGCCAGCTCGGCCTGCGCTGGAAACGCGATCGCTGGCTCGCGAGCTACGATATTCACCACGTGAGTGCCATGGACGAGGTCCTCCCCGGAACCACGCAGACCCGGGAAATTGACAGCTGGACCGTGCACGACATACAGGTCAGCTACGTCTTTGATGTGCTGTCGGGACTGCGTGTGACACTCGGTATCGACAATCTGTTCGATGCTGCGGCGCCTTTGGCGGCATCCGCATTTAACGATAACATCGACGCCCGTACCCACGAACTGAAGGGGCGCTTCTGGTACACCCGTATCAGCCAGCGCTTCTGATCCCGGAGTAGAACCCATGCGCAGTGCCCTCCTTTCCCTCCTGTTCCTCACCGTTGCCTGCAGCGTGCCCGCCCTGGCGACTGGACCGGAGGGTGAATTTCCCGGCGTCGAGAAACTCATGTCCAGCGAGGAGTACCAGGCCGCCGGCCTCGACAAACTCAGCGACGCCGAGCGCGCCGCCCTGAACCGCTGGCTGGTCACTTACACCGCCGCGGAAGCGCCCACCCTGCTGCGCAGCAACCCGGAAGTGATCGCTGCCGACGAGTCCATCCGTATCGAGGCCAACATCAAGCCGCCCTTCGACGGCTGGTCGGGGGAAACCCTCTTTTACCTCGATAACGGGCAGGTCTGGCGCCAGCGGCTGCCCGGGCGCTATATGCACCGGGGCGAGGACACCGCGGTGGTCATCGACAAGAACTTCCTCGGCTTTTATCGGATGACGGTGACCTCCACCGACAAGACCGTAGGGGTGAGCCGCGTACGCTAGGACGTCACCCGGCTACCGCCGCTGAAATTGCTTGGATTTCAGCCACCTGCTTGCATTTGGTCAGGTCATTTCTGGTAATTTGCCGAGTTCCCGGCATTTTTCGTA
>CEOG01000032.1_pt1 | contig 11693 bp, 9 predicted proteins | sample 530301 | NCBI WGS metagenome assembly CEOG01 (sample SAMEA2619903, study PRJEB7988) | marine metagenome | biome: marine biome (ENVO:00000447); feature: surface water layer (ENVO:00002042); material: "saline water (ENVO:00002010), including plankton (ENVO:xxxxxxxx)" | depth 5 m | reverse complement strand
CGAAGTGCAGTCCCCGCCGGTCCACACCATCAATCGCGACCTCTTCATCAATAAACTCGAGGTATTCCGGATCGACATCTGCGCCACACATGAAATGGTACAGTGACTGGATGCTGGCTTCTGTGAGCGGCTCCAGGGTGCAGCCACGGGCCTGCCAGTCGGCAATGGCTGCCAGTGCCCGCCGGTGCAGATCCGCGACCTGGGCCGGCGTATATCCACCCTCAAGCAGCTCTTCACCGCCCGCGGCACCGGCAGCCACCACATCCAGCGTGCGCGGTGTCGGCAGCTCCTGCAGCAGGCTCGTATCGCCCGTCATGTGAACGACTGACATGATCAGGGCCGCGGTATTGAGTTCCTTGAGATACTCCGCTATCACCTCCGGGCTTTCCGTGATCGGCTGCAAAGAGAGTGAGGCCTGCAAGGACATACGGGGGCAACTCCGGAACAGAATTCAGCGCCCATAATGCCTCGACGGCGGCCCCCTGTCCTCCTTCATTTGGGTGAGGGGTGCGCCAATATGTCGCATTCCACCGCGGGCACCGGTTTCTATAATAGCGACCCTGAAATTGTCACCAGGAACTTGGCACATGCGATTCACCCGCAAACAGAACGCGCTGGCGACGGCTGTCATGCTGGCAAGCGCCACGATCGTCTTCCCCGCACAGGGTCACGACCTCGCCATTGAACTGGTAGAGGTCACCGCTCGCGCTGAGCCCACAGACGGCAGCACGCTACTCAGTGAGGCACCCATCACGCGTCCCACGCACGATGCAGGCGAACTGTTGCGCTCGGTAACCGGCATGACCGCACTGCGCCGGGGCGGCCGCGGGTTCGACCCCATCATCCGCGGCCAAAGTCAGAGCAACCTCAATGTCATCGCCAATGGCGCCTACAGCTATGGCGCCTGTCCGGGCCGTATGGACCCGCCCAGCACCTATGTGGGGGTCGACAGCTTCGACTCCGTATCGGTGATCAAGGGACACCGCTCGGTCATCTACGGCGCGGGCGGCAGCGGCGGCACCCTGATCTTCGAACACCTGCGCCCTGAGCTGGGCAAGAATGGCATGACCGGTTCAGTGACCACCGGCTATACAGGCAACTCCGACCTGGGCAGCCTGAGCGGTGATTTCGCCGTTGGCAATGACAGAGGCTACGTCCGCGCATTCGGCGCAATCCGCGAATCCGGGAATTACGAGGACGGCAACGGAGACCGTGTAGCGTCAGCCTTCGAGTCAACCAGTGCCGGACTGGTGGCTGGCATCGAACTGACCCCCGAGACCTACCTGGAAATCAGCCACGAGCAGGCCAGCGAAGACGACGTCTGGTATGCGGGCAATGGCATGGATGCCGTGTTTGCCGATTCCGCCAGCACCAGTGCCAAGTGGGTACAGCGGTCTGTGGGCGTCATCGATACGCTGGAATTCACCGCCTACCTCAGCGATGTCGACCACCTCATGGACAACTACACCGTGCGCAACCGGACGATGATGCCCAACGGTGCAGCAGCGCCGTCGAGTTCCACCACCTGGGGTGGCCGACTGCTCGCAACGCTGACCTCGGCGGATGCGGAGTTGCGCACCGGCATCGACTATCGCGCCAACGATCGCCGCGCAGAGCTGTACATGGACATGGGCAAAGACGGCAGTTATGACATGCTGGTTGCGCGCATGTGGCCGGATGCGCAGCAGCGCCAGGTGGGCCTGTTCGCGGAAGCAGACTATCGCAGCAGCGCCGTGGATACCTTGCGACTGGGCCTGCGAGTGGACCGCTTCGACTCCGAGGTGCGGGAAGCTGAGCTGAGCGCCGGCATGATGGGCAGTGCAACCCCGGTTCGCCTGTATGAGCAGTTTTACGCGACGAGCCAGACCCGTAACGATGATCACGGCGTGAGCGCGGTGCTGGGCTGGGATCGCCGTCTCAATGACACGCACCTGATGAGCGTCAACCTGAGCCGCTCCGTGCGCACGCCGGACAGCTCGGAACAGTGGATTGCGCGCAGCGCGAACGGTGCTTTCTGGGTCGGCAACCCGGCGCTGGATGCCGAGGTACATCAACAGCTGGACGTCAGGCTCATGCACGACAGCGGGCGTCTGAACTGGAACGTGAGCCTGTTTGTGAACGAAGTCGATGACTATATCGAACGCTTCACCGAAGGCAGCGCAGACCTTTATCGCAACATCGACGCCACGTTGTTCGGCTCTGAGCTGGATGCCGCCCTGCAAATCAACGAGCGCTGGCGCGCACGGGTGGGCGTTGCCTATACACGCGGCCTCGGCGATAACGGTGACCTCGCCCAGATCGCACCGCTGGAGACCCGACTGAACCTGGACTACCAGCACCGCAGCTGGGCTCTGGGCCTGGAGTGGGTTGCCGCCGCCCGGCAGGAGGACTTCGACCCTGCCGTTGACGTTGACTCCCCTACCGCGGGCTTCGGTGTACTGCATGCCTACGGCCATTGGAACCTGACAGGCCAGCTCTTGCTGGAGGCGGGTATCGAAAACCTGTTTGATCACGCCTACGCCTACCACGTCAACGCCGGGAATCTGGATCCGTTCAACCCCGAGGCGGTGCGCGTCAATGAGCCGGGGCGGCAGGGCTGGGTGAAGCTGCGCTACACCTTCTGAACCCCAGGCATCGGGTGCAGCCTGTTTACTGCACTGCGCAATCGGGATACTGTCATCGCGACGGTTAATCACATTCCAGCCCGAGGACTCCCGATGCCTGCAAGCCTTCGTCACTTTGCTGCCAGCCTGCTGTTGGCGGCCACTCTCCCCACCGCCCACGCAGCTGATGTTGAACACCTGAATGGAAGCGGAGCACTGCCCCCGAACCTGCCTTTTTCTGAGGCGGTGAAGGTGGGTAACCTGTATTTTCTGTCCGGCCAACTGGGCGTTAAGCCCGGCACCATGGCTTTGGTCGAAGGAGGCATAGAGGCAGAAGCCCGGCAGACCATGGAGAATATTGCCACCGTATTGAAGGCCAACGGCCTTTCCATGAGCGACGTGGTCAAATGCACGGTGATGCTCGCCGACATGTCCGAGTGGGGCACCTTCAACGAGGTATACCGCAGCTTCTTCACGCCGCCCTACCCGGCCCGCAGTGCCTTTGGTGCCAACGGACTGGGCCTGGGTGCCCGAGCGGAGGTCGAGTGCATCGCCGCTGATTCAGGCGCAGCCACGCCATGAGCCTTCTGCCCATCGTTGCCCGTATACTGCTGGGCGGCATGCTCACCCTCCCGTCATTGGCGGCCATCGCACAGGGCAGCACTTCCTGGGAAACCATCCAACCGGGCGGTGCCACGCGCTGTGCAACCGGCACACCCTATAACTTTCATGTGCGGGAGGCGGACCCGAAAAGGGTCATGATCTTTTTCAACGGCGGCGGGGCCTGCTGGGATGCAGGCAACTGCGATGTCGCCGCACGCCCCACCTATCGTCCCTTTGCCAGTGCCGAAGCGGGCAACGACCCCCGCAACCTTGACGGTGCTTTCGCCCTGGATAATGCGGAAAATCCCTTCCTGGAATGGTCACAGATTTTTGTCTCCTACTGCACTGGAGACGTGCACCTGGGCACTCAGGATCGTGAATACACGCGGGCAGACAGAAGCCGCTTTACCATCGCCCACCAAGGCTGGGCCAACAGTAACGCGGCGCTGGAACACCTGTTCGAGAGGTTCCCGCAGCCTGAGCAGGTGGTAGTATCCGGAGGCAGCGCAGGTGCATTGTCTTCACCGCTGTTCGCCGCAATCATCGCGCGACACTACCCACAGATCCGCGTGATCCACTTCGCCGGCGGCGCGGGCGGCTATCGCCTGCCACCACCGGCAGCGCTCTGGCGCCAATGGGGTGTCTTCGAGGCATTCCCAGACTGGTACAACGCACAGGGAGAAACGCCGGAAACGCTGACCATGCCGGACCTCTACCGCCTGGCCGCCGCTGCCACGCCCACCGTGCGCTTCCACCTCTTCGACCACGCCTATGACGCAGTGCAGGAAGACTTTCTGCGCATGCTGGGCCATCCCGCCGAGCTGCTGCCCGGGCTGGATGCCAACCTGGCTGAACTGAAAGCCGACATCCCCGCGCTGCGCAGCTACGTCAGTGAAGGCGAGTTCCACACCCTGCTGCGCTACGGCGAACTCTACACCCGAGAAACCGGGGGCGTGCGCGCCCTGGACTGGGTGAAGTCGCTGATCAACGGCCGCACCGTGGACGATGTACATTGCGCTGAGTCGGAAGGTTGCCGCTAGCCATGCGGCCTTCGGCATAGCTGCGCCGCGCCTGCACACCTGCTGGCAACAGCAACGGTAAGGCGGTAGCATCCGCGGCTCAGATGCCGACAGGAACACACCCATGGTTATCAACCGCTGGCTGAACTCGGTCGCCTCCGCGGGCAAGCACCTCTTGCGCCGCTCAGCGCGCGAGCGGCCTTCTATTTCATCGCTGTGCAGTGAGCTTTACTCAAACAAGGGTGAAGCCCTTGGCATCGCCCTCGCAGACGAAGTCGTAGAGGCCTATAACGGCCTGACCGGGGAAGAGAAATCGGCGTTCTTCGATGTGCTGTTACGCGACTACAGCCCCGACCCGGAACTGATCAATCGCTGCGCCGAGGCCTACCGAGCGGCGCTCACGCCCGAGGCCTACCGCGCCCTGGCACGCGCTGTCGAGTCGCCGCGGCAAACCCTGTTCAGGCGCATCAACATGGCACCGACCGGCACACGCACGGTGGTAAACATGCGAGAGGACCTGCTGGAACGCCTGCCTGCACATCCGGAACTGCGCATGGTGGATGATGACCTTCAGCACCTGCTCACCTCATGGTTCAACCCCGGCTTCCTGCAGTTGCGGACGATGGACTGGCAGACCCCGGCAGTGGTGCTGGAAAAACTGATTGAGTATGAGGCCGTACATGAAATGCAGGGCTGGGACGACCTGCGCCGGCGCCTGGATGCCAAGGACCGCCGATGCTTCGGCTTTTTTCACCCCGCACTGCCCGACGAGCCGCTGATTTTCGTAGAAGTGGCGCTGGTCACGGCCATCTCCAGTTCGGTGCAGACCATCCTCGCGCCCCATGAAGGGGTCGTGCCACAGCAGCGCATCAACACGGCCATTTTCTACTCCATCAGCAACTGCCAACCTGGTCTGCGTGGCATCAGCTTCGGCAACTTCCTGATCAAGCAGGTCGTAATGCGGCTTAAGGACGAAATGCCGCAACTCAACGAGTTCGCGACACTCTCGCCGATTCCCGGCTTCCGCAAGTGGCTGACTTCGGTCCTGGCCAACGAGCAGCAGCCGCTGCTCTCAGCCGAGGACGCATCACTGCTCACCGCACTGGATACGCCACGCTGGCTCGAAGACAGCGCCCTGCAGGCACGACTCAAACCGTTGCTGATGCGGCTCTGTGCACGCTACCTGATCCAGGAAAAACGTGGCAGCTCGCCTCTGGACCCGGTAGCGCGCTTCCACCTGGGCAACGGTGCCAGCGTCGCACGACTCAACTGGCTGGGGGACACTTCAGTAAAAGGATTGCGTCAGTCAGCCGGGCTGCTTGTGAACTACGCCTACGATCTGGACGAGGTTGAAGAACACCACGAAGCGTTCCTCAACCGGGGCGAAATCGCCTGCGCGCCAGCCGTGAAAAAGCTGCTGGCAAGCTGATATCAGGGGGCGAGCCCGTCCTGATCAGCGCCCTCACGCACCGGCAGCATCAAGTCTTCCTTGGTCACGCCCAGAATGAGCAGAATGTTGGACGCCATGTAGATCGACGAGTAGGTGCCTACAGTAATGCCGACCAGCAGCGCCACCGCAAAACCGAAAATCATGTCGCCGCCGAAGATCGCAAGGGAGATCAACACCAGTACCGTAGTCAGGGACGTAACCAGGGTGCGCCCCAGTGTCTCCGTGATCGAACGGTTGATGACCTCTGTGGGCGTCAGGCCGCGCAGCTTGCGAAAGTTCTCGCGGATACGGTCGTAGACCACGATGGTGTCGTTAAGCGAATAGCCGATAACCGCCAGTATTGCCGCCAGCACCGTCAGGTCAAACTCAAGGCCGCTCAATGAGAAAAAGCCGATAGTAATCACGACATCGTGTACCAGCGCGATCACCGCACTGACCGCAAACTTCAACTGAAAGCGGAAGGCGATATACAGGGTAATCAGCCCCAGCGCCAACAACATCGCCAGTCCTCCCTGCTCGCGCAGTTCGTCTCCCACCTGTGGGCCGACGAATTCCGTACGACGGAGTTCCACACCGCCGTCGGCCGCATCGCGCAACACGGTCAACACCGCATCACCCGCCATTTGCGAGTGCCCCTGGGGCAGCCGGATCAGCACATCCTTGTCAGTACCAAACGCTACGACGATGGCGCCCGGAAAGCCGCCCTGCTCGAGCGTGCCACGCACCGCCGCGAGGTTGGCGCTTTCGGCGAAATGCACCTCAACCAGCGTGCCACCGGTAAAGTCCAGGCCCCAGGCAAGCTGCCGGCCAAAAAAGGAAGCCACTGATAACAGCAGCAACACCGCAGAAGCGGCCAGCGCCAATTTGCGCCAGCCCATAAAATCAATCACTTGCATCGAAAGTTACCCGTCACAGAAACAGCAAAGATGGCGGCACCAGCCGATACCGGAAGCTCTGGTATCAAGCGCTTGCAGCGCCGCATGGGGCATCGGATCAGACGAGTCCGGGGGGGCCCTGGGGAATCAGCGGATAGCGGGTAACATGAAGACGTACTGCGGCCTTGGCCAGCGGAACAGCGCGAAGGACGTGATCTGAGACGGAAAAATCGTGCGTAACCGGCGCCACGGCGGAGACGACGTCGTCAGTGGTGTCGCCCACAGAGCGCTCGCCAAAAAGCGCCGACCCATAGCTCCAAAGCGGCTCCAGCTTGCCCTCACCGGCCCCGGGAGATTGCCAGACGAGCAAACAGGAGATAATGGCCCCGGACAGAAGCAGAAACGCGCCACGGCGGGCGATGTTAACAATCCAGAGAGCGGTAGACACGGGAGACACAGTGCACTCAAGGCGCGAATAGCGCACGTTATACACGGCTCCGGACCGGACCGATAGCGGGAATTTTACCGGTCAATCCGCTTCGCTGTTTCAAGGCCGCTCCATCCGGGACGGAACTTGCACCTGGAGGATTAGCGTCCGGGGGTGCCTGCGATCCCGTAGGCGTAAAGCCCCCAACACAGGGCTTTACGCGCAACGGCGAGAAAAAACCACCTGGCGTCCTGCTGGTCAACAACAACCACCTTGGCACCAGCCCAACCCGATGGTCTCCCCGTTAGCACGCTTGGTCTATAAAACCCAGACCAAGCGTGCTAACGGATACGAGCTCTATCTTCATGCTTTCTTGCGCCTTGACCAGCCGAGGCCCACAAGGCCCAAGCCAAACAGAGCCAGCGTTGCGGGAGCAGGAACGGCCTCCGCCGCACGATCGAACACAATTTCTGAATAATCAACAGCCCAGGAATCACCTGAAGATATTCCGGCTATACTCACAATTGCCGTGCCATCTGCCAGCAATGACGGGTTAAAGGCGAAACTGAAGGTTTCAACTAATATATGACCGAAACCATCATTTGGCATGGAACCGACTTCAGTGCCATCCACCAGCACAGAATACGGACCGGCTATATCGGCAATGCCCGCCGTCCTGATGTTAAGCAGAGCACTTGAATATGAACCAGAAGCGAACAAATGCGTCCAAGAAGGGGCGCCTCCGTTTAATACCACATCGGTAAAAGCAGGATCGGCTGCAGTGGCAGTCACAGCCCCCCATCCACCTGGAAGCCAGGTTGATCCATCTTCAATACAAGCACCTCCGGTGCCAAAGCAGTCTTTATCTCCGACAAGACTGGTCATGGGAAGTGCCAGGCCACTGCTGGAAAAAACAGTAAGAAAACCTGCAATGGGCAACCACTTCCAGATGATATTTTTTTTCATAGTTCCTTCCCCCTTGCTTAACGGCGTTTAAAATTAGTCGCCGGACAGCTATCAACTCTTGATTTGGTGTAGGTTAGCTCCGCGCTGGCTGAACTCAGCACAACGAGGACGCGCAACCTGTCACCACCAGTGATCAAAAAAGCAATAACCAAGCCAATGAGATTTTTATAGCGTAAATACAATTGGTTACGATATTTTTGAGAAGGGCGTAAAACTGGAGTGTAAAATGCATTGACACTTGACAGCCTGCGACAGCTTTCCATCTCGCCTTAGTAGTTTGCCTCGTGAGTGGGTAGAGACGCCGAATCCTTTCAAAAATTCTGGCAACTCTGCCTCCTCGAGTACATCCCCAGTGAACAGCCTAAAGAGAAACCGCAGCTTGTCGTCAAGCCATCAGGCGTCATGGGCCCGTTCCAGTAGTTCTGCCAAGCGTTCGCGCACCAGCGTCGAACGACACCCCCCGGGATGCTGCAGAAGCGGCTGAGATTCACCCAAGCTGGCGAGTTTGTCACTCATCAGAGCGTCAATACAGTAACGCCATTCGCTGATCTCCGGCGAGTTGGAGGCGGGTAGCAGGGCGTCGCGGTAGCGTTCCAGTGCGGCCTCAAGACGCCGCTCGCTGAGTGCTTGCCACAACTCCAGAAAATCCGCGGTAACGGTTGTCACCAACCGATACGGGCGCGAAGCAATACACCCTCCCAGACGACTACGCAGGGTGGATACCTCCGACCTGAGCGTGGCACGGGTCACCTGCTGGTCGCCATATAACGCGGAATGCAACGCATCCAGCGACAGCCCCTCGGGATGCAGTGCCAACAAGCAGAGTATTTCGCAGTGTCGCAGGGACAGTGCGATCTGTTTCCCCTGCCAGATCACCCTGGGCTGACCCAGGAAGTCGATACTCAGTCCGTGGCTGGAATCGACATCTGGCAGACGTTTGGCGATGGCCTGAGCCATACCGGCGATCGCAGAACGCCCCAGCGGAGTGTAGCGATCCCAGGAAGACGAGAGGTCCAACACTCCCACCAGCCGGGCAGTGCTGGGATGAACAATGGGTGCAGCGTAGCAGACCCAGTCATGCAGGGAGCTGCGGTAATGTTCGGCAGAGAAAACGGTGACGGGCTTGCGGCTGGATAGGCACAGTCCGACCGCGTTGGTGCCTGCACTACTTTCACGCCAGTCGCCCCCGGCAACGAAGTTTACCTCTTCAGCCAGTTCGCGCATGTGGTAACTGGCGTGGGTCCACACAAGACGGCCAGCAGGATCGGATATAGCCGCCACACATTCGCTGTCGCGTGCAAGCTCCTTCAACTGGGAGATTTCCTGAAATGCGCACTGCCTCACCACACTATTTTGCCAGTAGTCTCCAGCTTCGCCAGGATCTCGCAATGGGGCGGAGCGACCCTGGGGAGCGAGTTGGCACAGACTACGCTGCCAGGATGTCTCAATGTCCTGCACTACAGCTGCCGGGCTACCAGATTTTGCAATGTAGTGATTCCAGGCCGCCTCGACTTGTTCGCGGCGCTTCACCAGCTCTTCGAAGGCAGAATTCATAATCACCTCCAGTTCCGTTTCATTAAACGTTTAGCCAACCTTTTTGGAAGTATAATCGGGTCGATTATCACTCACACAATCCAATAAGCATACGGAGCCGATAATGATCTACAGCAACCCCAATAGCGGCGACGCCGTTGTCAATTTCAAACCGCGTTATGAGAACTTCATCGGAGGCCAGTGGGTCGCCCCTACCGAGGGCCGCTACTTCGAGAATATTTCCCCGGTGAACGGTCAAGTGTTCTGCGAAGTGCCTCGCTCGACGGGCGCCGATATCGACAAGGCGCTGGACGCCGCCCATGCTGCGGCCCCGGCCTGGGGCAAAACCCCGGTAGCGGAACGCTCACGCCTGCTGCTGCAGGTGGCCGACCGCATCGAGGCCAATCTGGAAATGCTCGCTGTGGCGGAGAGCTGGGATAACGGCAAGGCGGTGCGGGAAACCCTGGCGGCGGATATCCCGCTGGCCGCCGATCACTTCCGCTACTTCGCCGGCTGCGTCCGGGCTCAGGAGGGCAGCATCGGCGAGATCGATGAACACACCGTGGCCTACCACTTCCACGAACCCCTCGGCGTGGTAGGACAGATCATCCCGTGGAATTTCCCCATCCTCATGGCGGCCTGGAAACTGGCGCCCGCCTTGGCGGCGGGCAACTGTGTCGTACTGAAGCCGGCAGAGCAGACCCCGGCCAGCATCCTGCTGGTGATGGAGTTGATCGGCGACCTGCTGCCGCCCGGGGTGATCAACGTGGTCAACGGTTACGGTGAGGAGGCCGGTCAGGCCCTGGCGAGCAGTTCGCGCATCGCCAAAATCGCCTTTACCGGCTCGACCCCTGTAGGCTCCCATATCCTCAAGTGCGCGGCGGAAAACATCATTCCCTCGACCGTTGAGTTGGGGGGGAAGTCCCCGAACATCTATTTCGCCGATGTCCTCAGCCAGGAAGATGCCTTCGTCAGCAAAGCGGTAGAGGGTGCGGTACTGGCTTTCTTCAACCAGGGCGAGGTCTGTACCTGCCCATCCCGGTTGCTGATCCAGGAGAGCATTTACAATGACTTCATTGGTCTGGTGATCGAACGGGCCGGGCAGATCAAGCGGGGTAACCCGCTGGACACCGACACCATGGTCGGCGCCCAGGCGTCCCAGGAGCAGTTCGAAAAAATCATCAACTACATCGAGATCGGCAAGCAGGAAGGCGCCAGCGTGCTCATGGGCGGTGAAGTTGAGAAAGTCTCGGGCAGCTTCGAAGGGGGCTATTACATCCAGCCCACCCTGCTCAAAGGCATGAATCGCATGCGCGTGTTCCAGGAGGAGATCTTCGGCCCCGTGGTGTCCACCGCGACCTTCAAGGACGAAGCCGAGGCGCTGAGCATTGCCAACGACACCGAATTCGGCCTCGGCGCGGGCGTGTGGACCCGGGATTTGAATCTCTCTTTCCGCATGGGTCGCGGCATCCAGGCGGGACGAGTGTGGACCAATTGTTACCACCAGTATCCGGCGCACGCCGCCTTTGGTGGTTACAAGAAGTCCGGTGTCGGCCGTGAAACCCACAAGGTGGCACTTGAGCACTATCAGCAGACCAAGAACCTGCTGGTAAGTTACGACGTCAATCCGCTGGGGTTCTTCTAGGACTTTCAGTCCCGAGAGTTAGTGGGCGCGCCCGCCGACTCTCGGGATTATCAACTGGTCTCTCGATCCTTCCTGTAAGCAAAGGTCTCATCCGGGGTAATTCCTCGAAGGTTCCACAAGAAGCCACAATAGAACCGCTTCAGTCATCAATACGTAACGCCCTTTTGAGGGAGAATTCCAATCCCGACAGCCGACGCCGGGCGACCATGCGTAAACGTCCAGTAAGCCCACTTCACCGGCTGGCAAAAACCCTCACATCCTGGCTCGAGCCGATCGTGACGATGTGGCGTTTTCGCAAGAGCAACGGGCCCACCGAGGGCTTCCATAACAAGATGGAAATGATCTCGAGGCGAACGTATGGATTCAGGAACTTTGAGAACTACAGACCAAGGGTGCTGACCCATTGTGGATGGGCGTGCGGCGTTCCGCTGGCACTATCAAAAGGGTTTAGCGAATGTCGGTGCATCCCCCGTTAAGTGGGTAGAGCCGCTTTACGGACGTTTGCGGATGGTGCTGGATGGGAAATTGGTCGGGACGGCAGGATTTGAACCTGCGACCACCACACCCCCAGT
>CEOG01028299.1_pt1 | contig 11732 bp, 11 predicted proteins | sample 530301 | NCBI WGS metagenome assembly CEOG01 (sample SAMEA2619903, study PRJEB7988) | marine metagenome | biome: marine biome (ENVO:00000447); feature: surface water layer (ENVO:00002042); material: "saline water (ENVO:00002010), including plankton (ENVO:xxxxxxxx)" | depth 5 m | reverse complement strand
TCGGCTCTTGCTTTCTGATCTTCAATAGCTTCTAGTTCTGTTTTGTGAAGTCTGTAAACGTCTTTAATATGACGAATCCAGTTGTCTACTAAACCATACTGGTTGTTGTCCATGGCGGCTAAAACTCCACCACAACCGTAATGACCACAAACGATTACGTGCTTTACTTTTAGAATATTAACTGCGTAATCAAGTACACTTAACATGTTCATATCGGTATGAACCACCATGTTGGCAATGTTTCTGTGAACGAAAATTTCACCTGGCTCAGTACCCGTAATCTGGTTGGCAGGCACACGGCTATCCGCACAACCAATCCACAATACTGGTGGCTTTTGTCCATTCGCTAACTTGTTAAAGAAGTCCTTGTCTTCGCTTAGTTTTTCTTCAACCCACTTATGATTGTTATCGAGTAATTGTTTATCTAAAGTCATATTTAATTCAGTTAATTTATTAATGGTTTACGGTTATTTTTGATCCTGTTGGGATATTGATCAGCTCAAGACTAATGTTCTTTTCATGAGCTGATTCTTTGAAATTGTAGATTACTTCAAGCGCATCATAATCTATTTTAGTAGATCTTGATCCGTCTAAAATTACAGAGCTGTTATGTGGTAAGTGTTCCAATGTAAGTTGCAGACTTGCCTTATTCAAGAACGAAACATGCTCACTAAGCTCTAGTCTAATTTTGCTATTACTCTCACTATCACTCACCTGTTTTTCTTCTTTGTAATGGTAAGGTACTTTGTAGTTGGCTTTTAATATGTAGAAAATACCTACTGCCATACCAATTAGAATACCGATTAAAAGATCGGTGAATAAAATGGCTACCACCGTAGTTATAAATGGAATAAATTGCTCACGGCCTAATTTAAACTGCTGCATGTATAATGCAGGTTTGGTTAGTTTAAAACCAACTACAATTAGAATTGCAGCTAAGGATGCCAGAGGAATCATGTTCATGATTACGGGGAAGATTGCAACTGCAACTAGCAACAATAGGCCATGGAAAATTGCAGACATTTTGGATTTAGCACCTGCCTCAATGTTAGCAGAACCTCTTACAATTACTGCTGTAATTGGTAAACCACCGATTAAACCTGAGATAATGTTACCTACTCCTTGCGCTTTCAACTCAGCGTTCTGAGGTGTACGTCTTTTGTGTGGGTCAAGCTTATCCATAGCTTCAACACAAAGTAAAGTCTCTAAACTTGCTACAATGGCCAAAGTAAACGCGGTGATATACACATTGACATTGGTTAACAAAGAGAAGTCAGGGAACTGGAAAACCGTGTTTAAAGAATCTAGCCCTGAAATAACAGGGATGTTTACCATATGGTCACCACTAATGGATAAATCTGGGTAGAAGGAATTGAATAAGTAATTAATCAACACGCCTAAGGCTACTACTATGATTCCGCCCGGAACTTGCTTTAAGAATTTGTTTTGCTTGATGAATTTACTGCTCCAACCAATTAGAAGTAACAGAGAGACTAAGCCAACAATTAGACTTCCTAAATAGATGTGATCAAAAGAAGAAAGGAAGGCTGAAATAGTATTGTTGCCGTCCTTTTGCAAAAATTCCATTTCACCAAAGGCATCAGCATCAAAGCCAATTAAATGAGGAACTTGCTTTAAGATTAGAATCAAACCAATTGCGGCTAACATTCCCTTAATTACTGGGGAAGGAAAATACAAGCCAATGATTCCTGCTTTCAAATAACCAAGTACTAGCTGAATAACCCCAGCAATTACTACGGCCAATAAGAAACCTTGAAATCCACCGAGGTCATCTATTGCTGCTAGAACAATTACAACCAAGCCAGCGGCAGGGCCACTAACACTTAAGCTGGACTTACTTAGCGTTCCCACCACAATACCACCAACAATACCAGCAATTAAGCCAGAGAATAAGGGGGCTCCTGATGCGAGCGCTATACCTAAACAAAGCGGTAGTGCAACTAGAAATACTACCACACTAGATAGCATATCGCTTTTAAGGTTTTCTTTTGTAAAGATTTTTTTAGTACTCATATAAGATTGTTGTTAATATTTTTCGGCAGCTCCCAATTAGGAGTAAGCCAGATTTTTTGTGATTGACATCACAATGTTTTTTTAGTAGAAAACAGGCATTCAATGCCCTGATGGTCTGTATTAAGTTATACAGCAAAAGCCAAGTCTGGCGGTGGAGTAGGGGTTTTGGCTTTATTAAAAGGCCTTTTAGCAAGAAGGAAATGGAAATCTTGCCTGTCCAATTTTGGATAAAATATGTCTTTGTAAATCAGGGACTGATTTACTTTCAAGTCATCAATGTCTACACAATCCTCTTTAGTTTCTTCATCGGGTAAAGTAAGTGGGAGCGGAATTGAATCTGATTCTGAGTCAGAATCGCTTTGTTCTTCCAAATCATTTTGTTCGTCTTGATTTATCTCAAGCACAATACTTTGACTTGGTGCCATTACAACTCTATTGAATGAATACACTCCAAAACCCTGAATCGAAACGAGAAAACTCATTACGATGATAATACATGTATGGAGGTACTTGCGCATTAAGGCAGAATATTCTTTAAAATATTGCCAAATATACGGGGTACTAGAGCGGAGGGTTGAATCTAAAGATTAGAATACCATTAGAATTTCCTAACGGTCAATTGAAACGGCCTGTCGGTAATTAGGTAGCCTTATTCTAACATTTGTGCCCACACCTTCTTTTGAATTGATGATGAGACTTCCGCCATGAATTTTAATCACCTTCTGAGCCAAGGGCAAGCCAATACCAAAACCATTAAATGCTCTTGCATTAGACGCACGATAAAAATGCTCGAATATGTTCTTTAATTCTTGAGGAGGAATTCCAATGCCTTTGTCATTTACTTCAATCTCTACCCAACTTTCATTGGCCATCATCTTAATCTTCACCACTTTATTCATAGAGAATTTGCAGGCGTTCTCTACAATATTATTAAGTACCATTCTTAGCAAGCTTTGGCTTCCTTGAATAATTAAACATTCAGCTGTTTCGGGTAATTCAGAGAAATCGAAACTGATTTGATTTTCAGGTTTGATCTTATCAATGTCGCTTTTTACAATAAGCATTAATTCATCAACACGGATACTCTCAATAATAAGCCCTTTGTTGTCGTGATCTGCTTGAGCCAATTCTAACAAGCATTTTACAAGAATTTCTAGTCTGTTGGATTCTTTTTCAATAGTGTTTAATGAGGCAATATATTCATCAACCGTTCTTTGTTTTCTTAGTGCTACTTCTACCTCACCTAATATAGCGGTAAGTGGATTTTTAAGCTCGTGTGAGGCATTGCTTACAAAGTTACTTTGAATTTCAAACGAAGTTTCCAGCCTGTCCAACATGTTATTGAAGGTAGAAGAAAGTTCTGCAAGTTCATCATTGTTTTCACCAGTATCCAATCTCAAGTGAAGGTTAGAAGCCTTTATTTCATTTGCCCTTTTTACAATACCTGAAATGGGAATGAGTACTTGTTTTGCCTGATAGATTCCCACAATGAAAATCACAATAGAGCAGGTAATAAAGGCAATGATTAAAATGCTTTTGAGGCTATTAATTAGGTTTATGCCATGTTCATCAATGGCAGAAATAATGACAACGTAGTCATTTTGATGATACGGGTAGATAATTCCGAAGTAAGCAATACTGTCGATTTTTTGAGTGCTACCTTCATTGTCCTCAATTGTTAAAGCAAATGATTTAACGGGTTCTGGTAATGTGTTTTGATCAGATTTTGGAACTACATAAGTGTGTTCATTGGTAAGGTGAAGTAGGTGTTCTTTTTGAATTTGATTGAACGTTAAGGAATCTAATTCTTCGGCCTTGAGTAAAAAATCAGCTTCAATTTTGGCGCGCTTGCTTAAGTGTTCATAAAATTCTTTTTCAGAATACACTTTAGCGAAATAATAAATAAACACGAAAGTAACCAAAAGCAGTGTGCAGGTGGTAAGTGTAAAAATGAGTGTGATTTTACTTCTTATCCTCATTTTAACTTTCGTCTTTTAAAATATAGCCCATCCCAATAACGGTTTGAATCATTTTTACATCAAACTCCTTATCAATTTTGTTTCTTAGGTAGTTTACATAAACATCGACCACATTAGTACCTACATCAAAATTGATGTCCCATACATTTTTCAGTAGATCGATTCTGGAAAGCACTTTGCCAGAATTTCTCATCATGTATTCCAATAGCTTATATTCTGTGGAAGTAAGTTTGATTTCGACTTTGTCTCTGTTAGCGGTTTTCGCATCTCTATCGAGTTGTAGTAAACCAACGGTGAGTAACTGATCGTTTTGAAATTTCTGTATTCTTCTTGCTAAAGCATTTATTCTGGCCAACAATTCTTGAAATTTGAAAGGTTTGGCTAAGTAGTCATCAGCTCCAGAGTTTAAGCCTTGAACCACATTTTCGGTAGAGCTCAAAGCGGTAAGTATTAAAATTGGAGTTTGAACACCTTCTTTTCGCAGTTGCTTGCATAGCTCTAAACCACTAATGCCTGGTAGAATAACATCAAAAATGAATATGTCGAATTGGGTACTGGTCAGTTTCTCTCTGCCTGATTCGGCACTATGGGCAACCGTTACTGCATAGCCTTCTTCTTCCAACCCCTTTTTTATAAAGGCGGCTACATTCTGTTCGTCTTCTACTAAGAGTATGTTTCTCATGGCTTTTAAAAAAGGGCGATCAAGAATTTAGCAATCCCAATAACGACAAAAATAGAGATTCAAATGGATTAATAAACCGAGACATGGTTTGTTGCTTACAGATGACGCTTAAAAATTTAAATGAGCTCTCAATCCTAAAATTTTGGGTTCTTTCAAATCTGTCTCCTTTTCATTGAAAATTATATACTGGAAATAAGGCTGAATAGCCAACCAATTACTTACGCTCACTTTAAAAGTAGTTTCTAATGCTGTTTCAGATTTAACATTAAAACTCATGTCTGTTATAGGCTTTTCTGAGTTAATATGTGCATGTCCCATGGCAAATCCTAATTCATGTTGGTAAGCCCATTTAAAAGGCTGTTCCATCCGTAAACCCAATCCAAGGTAGAAGTCAATATCGCTTACTTCTTTATGTGAGCTATTTATCTGGTAAAATAAATGATAGGATCTGTCATTATGTTGGTAGAAGTTAAAGTCACTAATAGAATGAAAACTTAGCAAGCCTTTTTCTGTGTTGCCACTATTCTTATTCTGAAAATTTCCGCTGTGGTAGAGAGCTCCAATTTTTGTTGTTACTTGCTTTTTTAGCCATGTAAATTCAGGCTCTATAATGTAAATAAGCCCTTCAGACTTTTTCAATCTCCAAGAAACAGGTAATAAACTGCCACGTTCTTCTGCGTATTGCCCATCAAATACTCCAATTTTAAAATCTATATTGGCCATCGTCACTTTTCCCGTTAAGCTTAAACTTACATAAGGTGCTGTAGGTGCAGGTAAATTCAGTGTTGTGCCTGGATCTATTCCAAAAGAGCTATGGTTAAAAAGCAAGCCGTTTTCGGTAAACATAAAATCCATGTTAATATCTTGTTGGCCTATTTTAAACCATGCAACATCACTTTCATACTTATAGTACATTTCATTTAAACCATACAACAAACCAACTTCTATGTTGGTGAAATACTGGAGGTCACCAACGCTTCTAGAGGTTGGTTGTCCTCCGTGAGTAAACAAAAGACTAAGATTAAAGCTGTGCTTCTGATGAAATTTTAGACTTGTTGTATTGAAAAACCAACCAAGATAATCGGCATCAATTTTTCCATCAACATTCGTATGAACAACAAACTCACTAATGTAATAGCCTTCGTTTGATAACTCGAAGTTATCTTCTTGATGCCCATGCATAATGAAAGGCATAAGAATAAATAACGAGCTAAATGCCCATTTGAGTTGACGTTTCATTTTCATCGTAATGAGCTAAGCTAAATAATTATTTGAAGCACTGAAATAGAGGGCACTAGATCAGAATTAATCTAAACAAGATGGTTGTGCTAGATATTTTTGTGCATGCTAAATCCATCCCTCAAACTGGCACCGTATGTATAAAGGATTTCGATCAAGAATTTGAGTTGAAATCTGAATTAAATAGTAGAGTGGTTCATTTCGTGTGGAGTTTTGAATCGATTTAGTTGAGGTGAAGGCGGATCCGTAAGGGAGCCGCCTTTATTTTTTTCTGCGCAGTCTGTTACCTAAATGTTAAATAAATATTACCTTCATGTCGATTTTTGAAACAAAGAAAACGAAGGCATGTAAGGGATTACATGTTTTTGATTAGGTAGAAGGGAGGTGTGATGGCCTCCTTTCATTTTTTCCTTCAATCAAAGTCTGTTTGTAAATCTTCCTCTTTCTGTTTAACTCGGATTAAACCCTTCCGAAAAATGAAAAGAAACATCACTACACTGATCTTAGTTTTGGCGCTGATTGCCGCAGTCCCATCTTATGCACAGAACTATTTCCCACCCAGAGGAGAATGGGAGACCCGAACACCACAGTCTTTAGGTTTGAATGCAGCCAAAATTGATATAGCGGTAAAGTACGCACAAGATAATGAGTATTCAGGTTCTAAAGATTCCAGAATTGCTTCTTATGAAGGTTTCAGCAGCGAGCCGTATCATGAATTAGTTGGGCCAACAAGAGAAAGAGGAGGGCCAGCAGGAGTTATTTTAAAAAACGGTTATATCGTAGCCCAATGGGGCGATGTGAACCGAGTAGACATGACTCATAGCGTAACTAAAAGCTACCTGTCTACTGTAGCAGGGCTTGCTCTGGACAAGGGGCTAATTGGTAGCGTTCATGACAAAGCCAGCGCCTATGTTTGGGACAATACTTTTGATGGCGCCCACAATCAACAAATAGAATGGCATACCCTACTCAATCAATCTTCTGCTTGGTCGGGTACTTTGTTTGGAATGCAAGATTGGGCAGACAGACCACCAAGAAGGGGAGGGATTGACGATTGGCGTTTCGAAAAGCCAGTGCCATCGGGTACAGTAATGGAGTATAACGATGTACGGGTGAATGTGCTTGCCTATTCTCTACTTCAGGTTTGGAGAAGACCACTTCCGCAGGTGTTAAAAGAATATATAATGGATCCGATTGGAGCTTCCACTACATGGCGCTGGTTTGGTTATGAAAACTCTTGGGTAAATGTTGACGGTATAAATATGCAGTCCGTTACGGGTGGAGGCCATTCTGGAGGAGGCGTTTTTATCAGCGCACTAGATCATGCCCGTTTTGGGTTACTTTTTTTGAATGAAGGCAATTGGAAAGGCAATCAACTTATTTCAAGAAACTGGGTAAACGAGGTACAGAAATCATCAGAAGCAAATGCCAGTTATGGGTATTTATGGTGGCTCAATAGAGGGCCAAGAAAATGGAAGGAAGTAGATGATGAGTCCATTTACTTTGCTGCCGGTTTTGGAGGTAATTTTATCGTAATCGACAAAAAGAATGATTTGGTGTTGGTTACACGCTGGCTAGAACCCAATAAAATTGGGCCTATGATGGGCTTGGTTTTGGAAGCAACCAAGTAACTTCTGCCCATTATTACCGATTAGAATATCCGAGCTAGAGGGTATTCTATAGCCGTAAGAAATCTCGGTTCTTCGTCTTATAAATACTTTAATATGAAGAACCGGACGAAATATTTACTCACAGCTTTGGCCATTTTTACAATGGTAAGTTGTAAACCCCAAAGCCCATACGATACTAGCACGCCAGAAAAAATGCTTACCTCTTTAGGATTGGTTTCTAGTCAACCCGTGGATCATAATCCTATTCCCTATTTCTATGTAAAGAAGGATGCTGAGGCGATTACCAACTTTGATGAATCGGGGTTCAAAGCCTTAGATGCTTTCGAAGCTTTTAAAACAGCCATGATTAATAATTTTCAAACGAAGATTAAGCGTAGCTCAAAAGATAAGATAGAACTGTATAAAGATGATGATATGTTTTCTACTGTGTCGCTCTCGCTTTCGGCTTCGCTTATTCGCCCTCAATTACAAAGCCGATCACCAGAAGACTATGAGGTAGTTTCGGTTTCAGAACCAAATGAAGAGGGTGTGGTTGTAGTGAGGTGCCGAATGGTAGACAGAGAAACCGACCTTGAAGTGAAGGAAGAAGATGGCCATTATCTAATGTTTCTGAAGGACAAAGACTATGTGCAAATCCAGAAAATGACCAAATTCTTTGAAAAAGCAGAAGCACTTTTTGGCAGAGCTGCCTCAGAAATCAATAGTAAAGAAGTTACCAACGAAAACTTTGAAGAGAAGTCTACAAGTTGGGATACGGAGTACATGGACTTATTTGCAGATCTGAATTGATTGAAAAGACCTCAACCTCACCTAATTAACATTGAAAGACTAGAATCACTTCTGGTCTTTCATTATTTCTGAAAAGATTTGGTATGATTTCACTCTATCTTCATGATGGAAGATATGAGAAGCCACCATCACTTCATCCACCCCAGTAGCACCAATGAAATCAGCAGTCTTTTGTTTTACAGTAGCTTTACTGCCTACAAAAGCATACTTTAACATACGCTGAAATGCTTCGTGTTCTGATAATCCCTTTAGTTCAGCAGTCATTTCTTGAGGAGGCTGCATGTAATCGATATTATTTGTCAAAACCCCATACATCATTTTTATTAAGGAAGTTGACAAACGCTCAGCTTCACTGTCGGTATCAGCAGCAATTACGTTGATACAGCCAATCGTATAAGGCTCTTTCAAAAAATCAGAAGGTTGAAAGTTGTTGTGATAAATATGAAAAGCTTCAAAAATCTGTGCTGGCGCAAAATGACTAGCGAAAGCATAGGGTAGTCCCATTTTAGCAGCCAAGTGTGCGCTATCGGTACTAGAACCTAAAATGTAAATAGGAACGTCCACACCCTCAGCTACTGAAGCTCTTACTTGAGCCGACTTGTTTTCTTTAGAGAAGTACTTCTGGATTTGCGCAACTTCATCAGGGAAGGCAATCACCGATCTGCTTCTATCGGGTCTAATGGCATGAGCCGTAGCTTGGTCTGTGCCCGGTGCTCGTCCTAAACCGAGGTCAATTCTACTTGGAAAAAGAGAGCCCAAGGTGCCAAATTGTTCTGCTACAATAAGGGGAGAATGGTTGGGGAGCATAATGCCACCAGAACCTACTCTAATGGTTTTTGTACCATTTGCAATATGACCAATTAAAACGGAAGTTGCAGAACTTGCAATGCTTACCATATTGTGATGTTCAGCCAACCAGAATCTGGTATAACCCATGTTTTCAGCTTTTTGAGCCAAATCAAGGCTGTTTTTAAAGGTGTCTGCTGGTGTAGATCCTACGCCCATTGAGGCCAATTCAAGGATCGAATATTTTATATGTTCAGAATGCTTAGGCATAACTTATGTCATTTTTTATAACCGTGTAGGTAATGAGAATTGAGGGAGAATAATTCCCGATTGATAAGGTTTTTAAGTGTACATCGAGAATTGAGCTAGGTTTGAGTAACATAAACTCTAATTAATATTTGGGCAACTTGAGTTTTCTATATTTGTGTTTACTCAAAAAATAAAACGAAATGAATAAACTAATCCTCGTTTGCACCATGCTGCTTTTAGTAATTACGATTCAAGCCCAAACAAAAGTAATTGCTCACAGGGGCTTTTCAGGAATTGCTCCAGAAAATACCTTGGCGGCTTTTCAAAAAGCTATTGATAGTCAGTTTGAGTATTATGAGCTAGATATTCATAAAACAAAAGATGATTCTTTGGTAGTTATTCACGATGCAACAGTTGATCGGACTTCTTCAAACGGTACGAAAGGAAAGGTTTCAGAAATGACTTATAAGGAACTGAGTAAAGTAAGAGTAGGCTACTCTAATAAATTTGGTAACGAGTTTAAAAATGAGAAAATACCTACCCTAAGAGAAGCACTAGTTAAGTCGAAAGGGAAAATCAAAGTTTGTGTTGAGGTTAAGGTTAAAGGAGTAGAGCAAGAGATGCTCGACATCATCAATGATCTAGACATGAAGGATGAAGTGATAATTTTCTCATTCTACTATCAGGTATTAGAAAAAGTGCGTCAATTGGACAAGGAGATTCCTATTCTTTTTTTAGTAGGGTCTGCAAATGAACAATCAATTGCTGCTGCAAAAAACGTAGGAGCTCAAGCCATTGGGGCTGGAGGTGGAAATCCCCTCACAAAGGAATATATAGAAAAAGCCCACAAAAATGGAATTGAGGTATGGCGATGGACTGTAGACGATACAATAACAATGAAGGAATTAGTTGAAGTGGGTGTTGATGGTATTATTTCTAATTTTCCTGATAGGATAGCAAAGTTGCCCGGAGGGAAAGTAAGGCATTAATAATGATGTTTTCTATAGGTTTGAATCTATACTTTCCCAGGCTTTGCTGCTCCTAAACCCACGTAAAGTTTAAGAAAGGCGATGATTAGCAAAAAGCCTAGTGAATAAATCCAGTTGCCTGTCAAATCGAAGATACTGCCAAAAACAATTGGGCCTGTAGCAGCTATTAAATAACCTATGGACTGTGCCATTCCTGAAAGTTCCGCAGCGGTTTCTGAATCGTCAGAACGGAAAATGATTAACATCAATACCAAACCAAAACTTCCCCCTAAAGCAAAACCGATTAAAGATACCCAAATGGGTACCAATCCTGCTTGCGGAAACATTAGGCCTATTAAACTAATGGCTTCTAACAGTACAAGTACTACAATAATACTTCGCTGATCGTTTTTTCTACCTGCCCACAAAGGAATAAGTAACGAGCCTAAAACTACCAGTTCCTTGAGATAAAGAGAGCATCCAGCCCGAGTATGAGGCATTATATCCACGGCTTTGAAGAATGTCTGGAACCCAAGCTAAGATTACATAGAAGGCAAAAGATTGTAACCCCATGAAGATAGCGACTTTCCAAGCCAACTTAGAACTGGCTAAGTTTTTCATGGCTTTCATAAAGTTGCGGTGCTTTTTGGCTTTTTTGATGCGCCAAACTTGAGGTAACCAAATAAAGAAAGCTGCTAAAGAAAGAATGGCCCAAACAGCCAGAGCACCTCGCCAACCAAAGGCTTCGTTTTGAGCTAAAGGGACACTTATACCTGCTGCGGTAGCTGCTCCCACAGCCATAATGCTAGAATATAAACTTGTAATAAGTCCAGAATTAGAAGAAAAATTACGCTTTACCAAGCTGGGCAAAAGCACATTACCAAAAGCGATACCAATGCCAGAAAGGATGGTTCCTATATACAGTGTGGAAACTAGGTCGATAGAACGAGTAAGAATGCCAATTGTGATCAACAAAAGCGCTCCTGCTAAAGTAGCTGCCATTCCAAAACGCTTGGTAAACAGAGGGGTGAGCATTGAAACTACTCCAAAAGCTAAGAGGGGTAAGGCCGTAAGCAAACCCAGCATGGAATTAGATAAACCTGTACTTTCCCTTATAGTACTTACCAACGGACCTACACTGGCCAATGCCGGACGTAGGTTAACTGCAATAAACAAAATGCCTGCAATGAGTAAAGCTTGCTTTGGTTTCGAACCTACTTTCGAAGCTTTTGAATCGGTTTCTAACATTATTGGTACTATAGATAATGAGCTACTTCTGTTATAGTAGTCATATCCTAATCACGAAGCTTTAGTAAAAGTTCGTTTAATAGCGCAATTGTTTTCAATGTGAAGAAGAAGACTAAACAACAGCGTT
>CEOG01001076.1_pt1 | contig 11741 bp, 13 predicted proteins | sample 530301 | NCBI WGS metagenome assembly CEOG01 (sample SAMEA2619903, study PRJEB7988) | marine metagenome | biome: marine biome (ENVO:00000447); feature: surface water layer (ENVO:00002042); material: "saline water (ENVO:00002010), including plankton (ENVO:xxxxxxxx)" | depth 5 m | reverse complement strand
ATCATTTGCAATTATTTCTGCAAAATTTTGTATATACTGAAAATCATTTTGATTGAAACTATGGCCGTCTATTTCAATAATAATATCATTATCTGGTGTTAGATTATCTAAACATTTAACACGTTGTGCCATTATATACATAGTCTTCTGTTGTTCTCTGTTAACATAATCTTCAGGTGTATCTATTCCTGGAAATTGTCTTTCATGATATATAATACTACACCATGGCTCTAATGTTTCTAAATGATGATGTGATGCATTCTTAAGAACTATACCAATATTATATTTTGGTGGAACTATAGGTTTCATATATTCATCATGTTTACACATATGTCCCCATTTTCTGACGAAGTTTCTTGTTGATCTATAATTTTGTTTCAGCCATTCATCAGTTTCTCTATTTTTCATAAAAACTTGACCATCAGGATTTCGTTTAGCTCCATCTGCAAATCTTGAACCTCTACATGTCATATGATAAACGCAACCTTCCCAAGTTTGTATAAATTTTATTCCATTTAAATGGAACCTATTAAATATATCAGTATCTTCTTTTGATTGTGGAGCAAATAATGCATCATGTCCTCCTATTTCTTGAAAGTCTTTTTTCCAAAAAGCCCAAGGTGCAAATATACCTTCAGTTGTTTTATCTCTTTCTTTTTTCGAATCCTCTATATATTTTAATAATTTTGCTTCATCAAACTCTTCTGGTTCGATACCAAAATCAACTAATATCTTTTCTGGGCCTGGCGGATGTAATGGTGGCTCGATTCTTGTTAATGAAACTATAGTTTTAGGTTTCATATGTTTTTCAATAGAATTTATAGCACCAGGACATAAATACATATCTGCATGATATATCATACAAATATCATGTTTAGCTACCTCATTAACTAATCTATCATATAATATTGTATGGCCTAGTCTAGTAGGTCCATTATTCCTAATTGCTTTGAAATTAGGATCTTTATCCATTATTTCTTCACACCAATCCCATGTGCCATCATTAGAAAAATCATCTGCTACACAAATTTCTACATCGTGATATCCTTGATTCTTTCTAATAGCATCATATGACCATTTAAGATACTTTAAGTTGTTTCTTGAAGGTTGTATTAAACTGATTTTCATGATAATATTTCTTATAACTTTCTTTTGCGTTATTACTACAATATAAATAAAATTTTTCGTCTTTCCTAAGTTTTTCAGCTATTTGTTTTGCATGAGTTATATCACCCACTTTAACTGTGCAATCTGGGTGACAATTCATTTGAGTATCTAATCCTTCATAACCTATACATGGAATGCCTAAATATGCACAATTCAATGCAAATGTTCCTGCTGCATGCGTTCTCATTAAATGGACACCAAATTTATATTTGTTCAATGTATGAATCCATTCTACCCAATTCATATAAGGTAAATGATTTAGACCGTCCATCCAATTCTCGTTTGCAATCTTTCTACCCATACTTGGTGCATGTATCTCACAATCAAATTCTTGAGCAACAATATAAGAATCAAATCCACCATACCAATGACAAAAGTTTCCTCCTATCATAACATTTGATCTGTTAAATTTAGGGACTTGTATTGAATCTTCGATCATTAAACTTGGTAATACTCGACATGGTTTTCCAGTTAATCCTTCAAAATATTTTTTATCTATTTCATTATGGACAAATAACATATCCATATCTTGTAATGTATTATAGAACCAAATTTGTTTTTCTATATCATAATCTTGAAAATACCAATGAGGACCTTCTTGCATATATGCTACATTTACACACCATTTCTTTATATTCTCTAAATCAAATTGTGGATTCTTTTTTGGAATGATAACTATTCCTAGATCATATCTACCCATGTATTTTGTATTCATTCCTTCATGAATATTATAATGATCTGCATCTAATGCACACATCCAGGCTAATTCAGTTCTCATATTTTGGTTGGTTCTTTCAACCTTACCTGACCAATTTCCTTCTGTAAAAAATGCTATTCTCATTATCCTAATCCTTTCCAAGTGGCACCATTAGGTGTATAAAAATGATTACATGTTAAGGTTCCGTCATATAAATAATTGTCCATAGAATCTCTCATATCTATTGCCCAATATCTATCTTCTTTACCTGATAATGCTTCGTCAAATGGATGTTTAATCAAAGTTTCTTTCCGATAAAAACAAAAAGCATTATGTAAAAAGTATCTATTTTCTATTCCAGAAAACATATTTTGTTCTCTTTCGTTATGAAAATGACTCCATATGTATCTTTTAGTTATTTTCTTACCTTTATAAATAGGATTCTGTTGACCGAACACGGCTACATTGTGTTCCAGATCTTCGTTAACTTGATCAAAATCTACATTGGTTATTTGAGCATGTGCTGACAATATCAATATTGTATTGTTACTTGCCTTTCTAACACCAAAATTTAATGATTTGCCAGGAGTATAATTTTTATTGATAGAGTATATTTTAATATCATGTCTATCAAATAATGATACTACCTTCATTGACTCATCTGTAGAATTATTATCTAAAATTATAATTTCTGGTTCTTGAAAATGATCTATAACTGATTGTATCGCAAATCCGATATAATTTTCTTCATTTCTGCATCTAATAATAACTGATATATTTTTCATTTAATATAATATTTTCATTGATTCTAAAACTTGTTTTAATTCTTCACGTAATACGTATTTTGATTTACCATTTTGTTTTGTAACTCTAGCTTGAGTCGCTTCTATATATAAATCTAATAGAAAATTAGGTTTTCCTAATGCTGTATGTACAAAACATCTATTGTTACCTTTACCAGTTGCTGCATGAAAAACTCTACAATCCCATATAACTACATCACCTACTGCACATGGCGCATAAACGTGTTTACATTCTTTATGTGGTTTTTTATGACTACCTTTTAAAACAGCGAGGCCACCTGATTTTGAATGATCTTGTAAATATGTTCCAACTCTATAAACTAATAATTCTTCTCCTTTTACTAGATACTTATTATTTGTATCTTCAAAAACTTTATTATATTCTTTCCATGTATTAGTTCTACATAATTCTTGTATAGTTAAATCATATTTTTCTTTAAGATATTTTTTAATTTGTCCTTCATTCCATTTCCATGCCAAATGTCTAATACCACCATCATGATGCATTCTACCAGGAGCAATATCAATATGTGTATCATAATGATGTGCATATTTTAATTCACCTCCACAAGCTTCTCGTAGAACTGAAATTAATTTTTCACTTCGAAAAAAATCTAGATGTAAATCAAATTCTTTATAGTTAATAGCATCTGGTTTAGTTTTTTGATAGTTTTCTACTTTACAACAATTATCACGATTAGAAAAATATTTTATCAAATGATCTCTCCATTCCATCATTGTATCTTTATTGAAAACATCTTTTAAAACAAGATACCCATCATTATGTAATTGTTCTATTTGTTCTTTCATATTATTTTCTCCCAGTATCCTTTTTTGATTTCTAAAGCTTTATCACTTTTTTGAGCTTTTTCTTTTGCAGGTTGTATAAAGCCTTTTGGAAATAATTCGTTTATATCATTGATATTTGAATTATTTATAAGATTATTTTTTATAAAGAATGCATTATTTCCTTTTGGATCAGAACCTTTACCATTACTAGCTGGACTTTGTGTTACATGAATTAATGTATATCCATGTATTTCAAATAATCTAGTAAATGCTAATAATGATGCTCCGTATACTGTTCCTTTACCAGTAAACTTGTCATTTTTCTTTGCGCCAATTCTATATTTTACTGTATATGATTCATTTGGATGCCATTTTGGATTGAATTCAACTATTGCGATACTAGGTGTATATTTTGCTTCCAATAAAGTTTTTAGAATCCAATAATCCATACCATCAATATCTAATGACAAAATTCCAAGCTGTTTTGGACATTTATTTTCTTCTAAAATATCTACAATTGTATCTTTCTCAAAAAAAGTATTGATATGTTTTGATACAAATAAATCAAAGTCTGCATCATTAACAAAATGATACCTTGGTGGTTCATGATAGATATAATTTTTTTTGTCATCGGATGTACCCAATGCATCTATTAGTATACCATCCCATGCATGTTCTTTTAATAATCTAAACGAATTTGAACCTAATGGTGTATTACCAGATCCAATATCCAATATAAATTTTTTAATAGAACCTATATTATCGATTAAATATTCTATAACACCTTCTTCGCCATGTTGAGACCAAAACCCTGTATGATTTTCTATTGTACAAGCATATTCTCCAATTGGAGTTTCATATTGTGCTAAATTTAATAACCAATCTTTTTTCATAATTTGTTTATACTCCATTCATATGCTTTTTGTTGACCTTCCCAAGTCATGCCACCTATATGAGGTGTAGCAATAATATTTAATTTATTATCCATTCCTTTAATTATAGGCGATTTAGTTAAATCACCAAATTCATCTGTTATAACATCAGTTGCATATCCTGCTAAGGTTCCATTATTTAATGCGTCTATAATATCATGTTCATTAACAATTTCGCCTCTTGATGTATTAATAATATATAAACTTTTTATCAAATTTCCAAATAATTTCTTATTAATCATATGAGTAGTTTCTTTTGTAACATGAACATGTAATGAAACAACATCGCTCCATTCAACTAATTCTTCTAATGTACTACACCAATTATTCAATAAGAAAAAATCTGATAATTCTTCTTTAACATATGGATCATATATTTTTACATTAGCTCCAAAAGCTTGACAATAATTGTACATCATTTTACCTAATCTACCATAACCAACTATTCCAATATTTAATCCTTTCAATTGTCTACCAATAAACTGTGTATAGTCCCATTGATAAAATTTTACATGTTGTTGAGCTGCTGGTATTTGTCTTAGCAACGACATCATAAGTCCAAATGCTAATTCTGATGTTGATGGTAAATTATTGATTAACTCGTAATCATTTTTATGGCATTGTATTTCAATATTATTATTTTTACAATAATTTAAATCAATATGATTTAATCCTGTTGAACAACTATTAATAGTTTTAACATTAGTTCCTTTCAATAATTCTTCATCTATTTTATATTTTTGTTCATTTGGATTGCATACAATTGTATCAATCATATGAATTAGTAAAGCTTTTGCAACTTCATCTTTACTAGCTTTTTCATAATATACTACTTGGCCTTTTGTTGCAAGAAGATCTTCAATACCTTCTAAATGTCTTACTGGTGTTATAACTGCAATTTTTCTCATAAATTATTTTTTATTTTTAGGAAGCAAAAGCATAAGTACTCCATAAATTGTAAGTGCACTAGCGGCACCTCCTCCAAGTATAGGAACACCTACTCTTAAAAATTCAGCTGGATCATCTAATGCTATTTTTATAATTAATCCAACATATAGTATTGACATAATAATAATTAAATATAATTGAATTTTTCTATTTGTATCTTTCATCTTTATCCCTCAATATTTTTTCTTGCTAATTCTAAATCTTTTTGATAATGAATATCAGTTGCGCCACATTTCACGCAACCTATTCTTTTACTAACATGTCCAGCTAACAAATGATTATACTTAAAAATTCTCACACTTCCACTTCGCTGAAATGCATTAGAATCTCCATTTCTATTTGTAACAGTAATTAAATCATCATAATAATTTTCCACCATATATTCTAGACAATATTTTAATGTATGTTCTCTATCTGGATGATCTGGTTGAATGGCTACTATATAGTCATATCGTTTATCAAGTTTATTAACGACATCAATATAAACGTCTACTACTTCAGTATCTCCACATAAAAATTTATCTCTGATCATTCCTTTTACGTCATTTTTAAATGCTATATCCATAATCTTGTCATCTTCTGTTGATACAATAATATCATCAACATATGGACAATCTTTAGCGTATTTAATAGCATGTTCTACTAATGTAAGACCGTTAATTGTTTGCAAATTCTTTTTTGGTAATCTTTTTGAATCACCTTTAGCTGGTATTATTGCTAATACTTTTAAATCGTTCATTGTATTTTCTCCTAACATAATTGTTCTTGTATTTTTAATTATTTCTTTATATGATGACCATTCATTTTCATAACGCTTTATTGTTCTATCATTACCTTCATCATGATAATGATAAACTGCTGATTCAGGTTCATAAACTATTATATAATTCATTGCCTGAACTTCTTTTGACCATTTTATATCTTCCCAAGCTTCAATTTCTTCATCAAACGGAACGTAATTCCAGATATCCTTTCTAATCATACTTGATGCATTATTGAAAAATGAATCTTTTTGTTGATATAATTTTTCATCTCTAAATATAATGCTCAAATTTCGTTTATCTAAGATATTTGCATCTTCTGTTGGTAATTGTTTTGAATATACACCTGCTATTCTAGAATGGTCAAAATTATTCAACATAGTTTCTAGAAACTTATCAGATGTTGGAAAACAATGAGCACTCAAATTACATACATAATTATATTGTGCTCTCTTGATTCCTATATTTAATGCTTTTCCATATGTAAATGGTATACATGATTCTATAATACATCCATACTTTTTTGCAATATCAATAGTATTGTCTGTACTTCCTGAGTCTACAACTATTACTTCATGTTTTATAGTTTGAGTAGATAAAATAGATAATAATTTTTGTAAATTTTTATCTTCATTCAATGTACGTATGACAATACTAATCATATCTAAAATATTGTACTTAATGTATTATAGTCAATAGCTTGATCAGGATCACTGATTGAATTTTCTGGATCTGGGTGACATTCGATAATCAATCCATGAGCTCCAGCTGCTAATGCTGCTTTTGATATAGCTGGAACAAAATTTCTATATCCTGTTGCATGACTTGGATCATAAATAACTGGCATATTAGTTACTTCATTTAATGCTGGTATTACCATTAGATCTGGTGACCATATAGATCCAAACACATGTCTATAAGATGGTCCACCACCAACACCTCTTGGACATATTGCAACTCTTGTATTACCACCAGCCATTATTCTTTCTGCAGCACCTAACATATCTTCTAATTGACCATATAATCCTCGTTTTAAAAGAATAGGTTTTTCGATATGACCTAATGCATCTAATAGATCATAGTTTTGTGCATTTCGCGTTCCAACTTGTACTACATCAACTATATCTAATGTTTCATCAGTCAATTGTTTATCATGCATAATTTCTGTAACAATTGGCAATCCTGTTTCTTCTTTTACTAATTTTAATAATTGTAAACCTTCTTCACGCAAACCTTCTTTCCATCCATTAGTTTTTGTTTCAGTTACAGGATATGTACATGGTTTATAAGCACCTGCTCTAAAAGCATTTGCTCCTAATCGTTTCATTTCTTTTGCAATATCTACAATATTACATGCATCTCCTGGACCTCCTTCTACTGAACACGGACCTGCGATTTTTGTCCATGGCCAGTCTACTGATAAATTTTCGTCTACTGTGTGTTTTAGTTTGCCTTCTGCAACTAATCCTTTAATAAATTCTGGTAACTGTTTCATAATTTTTCCTGTTATTCTTTTTGTTTGTTAAAAATTTGATAAAATAATTCTTTTTCTGCTGGTAGTATAAAGTTAATTCTTCCTTCAGAAACAAGTGGTTCTAGAAGCAATGTATGATTGCGTGCTTCTTTTCTTAAATTCTCGCTAAGAGTTAATCCGTTATATGTTTTGTTAATTTTATGAGCATTTTCTGTATAAAATGAAAAGCCTACAATATTAATTTTTTTGTATTTTGTTAATGCATATAGCATTGCAGCTACACCAGTTGTAACTACCCAATGATCTGATGATTTAAAATGTTTATCTAGATATGGTATAACATTTTTTCGTATATTATCACAAAAATGATATGGTCCAGCTGGATGTCCCCATTTACCTTTATTGATTTTACCTCTACCCATATTTTCCCATTTTACATCTTTACCGTGATGATCTCTAACTACTTGTTCAACATATCCTTTATTTGTATCATGGCGTAGCCAAACCATTTTTTGTCGTAATTCATCTGGTGAAAATAAAAGAGATGATCGTTTAGACATTTTTTTATTTTTATTTAAAAAATCTTTATCACGAAATTTACATTTATTATGAGTCATTGTAGTACACCAAATATCTGTTTTTGTACCTGTTGAATTTTCAAATCCTCTTGTATGACAATAATTACATCGTATAACAATAGAATGGCCATCAATAATATTACCCATTGAATGATTTAATAAATTAGGACTGTTTCCTACTACTATAACCTTATGACGTTTATCATACTTCATTTAATATATCCGTAATATGTTTAATATAAATATCAGTTGAATTATATTCATAACCGCCTTCTAGAACATTTTTTATGTACTCATTATCTCTACCAAATTTAAGTTGTAAATCAATAACTTGTTCTACAGAACCTGCGTCACAAAACCCTGCAAATATATTAAAACATCCTATAAAGTTTCCACCATCTAATATTGCAGTTGGAATACCTAACTGAATTGGTTTGTAACATAATGTAGAAGATATACCTATCACTGAATGTGCATTTGAAATTAATAAATTATCATCGTCACAATCTCTAATAACTGTTCCATTTATACCATTATTAGATAACACTGATTGAACAAATTCTATATCTTTTTGATATGGATTTCCAATTGCAAAATGTCTATCGCGATTTTTAATTTTTACTACAACAGGCTTTTGATATTTTTCCTGTAAACCTTTAAGATTAATTTTTTTTACAAACTCATCACCAAAAATGTTTGGAAAAACTCTTCGTTCATTTGCTAAAAAATTTGTAATAACTAAAATATATTCTGATGTTTTTGGATATAAACCTAAAGCATCGTTGGATGGAATTCCTGCAGGTAAATATACATCTTTTTTAGCAAAAGGTTTTATTAATTTTTTTGCATGATTTCCAAACACAAAGCAATAATCGAATACCTGATTGACATGTGATATTTCCCATTGACTTGGATTAAAATCTCTATTGCCATGTTGATTTCCAAATACAATCGCTTTATGTTTTTTTGCCTCTCTGTAAATTAATTTATAAGGTATTTCTTCTCCTTTATCACGGCAATCATCAAATATAATACCATCATATTTTGAATAATCTATAGATTTCCAGTTTGAATATATACTTGAAAAATACTTGTCATATGTATTATGAAAATATTCTCGCATATCAATTTTTCCATTCCATCCAATGCGATCGCTCATCTGGTGAACGCATAATAAACTTAATTCGTATTGCGAGCTTAATCTAGGTATGATAGGATGTATTCGTTCACCTTGACGATAAACTGAAACTACTATTAATATTTTTTTCATGTTATTAGTTCTATATATTTTTTATATATCGGATCTGATGTTTTTGTTGATGCATCTGTCCATCTCGTAAATGTTCCTCCTTTAAGGTGGAGTATCATTTTTTCTTTAGCATTTATTTCTTTTATAACTTCATCAGAGCCATTTCTAATGATCCAATTATATTTTGGTCCAGCATCATACAATGTTATTGGCATTTGTAATAAATTATCATTATTGATTTTATCTTTATAATTGTTAATAACACATAACCAATCTTGATCAACCCACCAATCTAAATTTTTCAAATCACGATTATATTGATGATTTTTTCTAAATTCTACATATGGAAGCCAGGCTGGATTATTTAAATTATATTGATAAAAATTCAAAAATTCTGATGAAACTTTGTTATGTTTATATCCCCAAACACCACCATTAGCTTTGTATGTATCATAATAATGTCTTGTTGTATACATAAAATCAAATTCTGTTTCAAATACTTTAAATGGATCATCTAAAAATATAAGATCAGCATCGAATACTAAAATATTATCTCCTTCATTTAAATTTAAAACATTTGGAAGATTTGCAGCACATTCAACTTTACATGTCATTTTTCTATTTGTCCATTGAGAATCTGAAATATAAATTATTTCCGCTCCACGTTGTTCTAACAATTCACTATTTTCAAGATGAGTAGTATATACTACAATCTTACAATCTGATTGTTTTCGTAAAGATCTAATACAAATATCAAACATATCGTCTTCGATATATTTACCTACATATATAAAGTATGCTACATTCATTTTTTCTTTAATATTACTGTTACGCCTGAACAATGACCACTATATAATCTTGATATTACTTCTGTTTCTTTTACAATCTCAAAACCTGTAACATCAATTAATTGTTTTAAACTTTCTAATGTGAATCCAATTGGATGTTTATCATCTCTACCTTTGTGAAGATCAACTGATAAACAAAACTCACCATTTGATTTTAAATATTTATAACAATTTTCCATAATAATTTTTGCGTTATAACAATGATCTAATACATTTATACAAATAATTCCATCAGCTATTCCTTCCAACTCTTCTAAATACTTTTCAGCTGGTTCTGAATATACTTTTCCTGCTTTATTCAAATCGTAATGTGGTATTGATTTAAATTTATCTGCCAATGGTTCAATAGATATTATATCAGAATCTGAAAACCATAATGCTCTAGATTTAGAACCTGCGCCTAAATCAATCAATGTTTTATTGGCAAAATGTTTTGAATCATATCCAAAACTTTCAAAGTATTTTTTAGATTCTGCCATCCATGTAGAATCACTACTTCGGCTTCTACTTCTTTTGTGATGAGATAACTCAGCTGGTTGACCTTTCTCCTGCCAGCGACTTTTATTACCTGTAAACTGTGTCATAATATTTCTCCTATTGTTTTAAATTCTATGTCTTGAGATTTCAAATAACCTAATGACAATCTCATTTGTTCATAATTCATTTCATTCCATACATTATCATTCCAACTACCTGCTATATGTGATTGAAACATAATTCTTCCTTCATGAGTTGATATATCAGTTGTATGAATACCATCTGCACCAAATATCATTTTGCAATCCCAAACCAAACCTCTATTATGTTCATAATGTACAGCTGCATATTTAAATAATGGTCCTAACCATTTAACTGCTTCAGGATGAGCTAACCAGCCTGGATTTCTCCATCCTATTGGTTTATGTCCTACATCACTCCATTCTTCCATCATCATCCAAATTCTTGATTTAACTTTATCTGCTGTATCTAATTCAAAAAATTCACATTCTCCAATATCTGTTCGTTCACACATATGATAATGACCATGCGCGGCCAATTCAAAATAATCTTTTGATTTTAACCAATCAATCCATTCTTGATGATCAGAGATAGGAAATTTATTATGATAATTAGATGGAATAAATAATGTAAATTTAGCACCAAACTCTTTATTGAGTTCATCTAAATATTCCATACAAGTATCACCTTGTAATCCCCATCCTTTTTCTGGATGTACATCATCTATCGCAATTGTTACTTCCATACGTCTTCCCAGGTAAATGATTTGTAATTTGGATTAAACATATTAGTATAATTTTGCTCACACATTTTATTTGCCTTTACATACCAATCATTACTTCTTCTTTTTTCATTCATTGTTCCATCTTCACGTTCGCCTGCAATATACATTCTCTTCTTTGGATTATTTCTGTTATGAACTAACAATATATTTTTTATAACATATTGTGGTATATTTCCTAACAATTTATTTGTTACCCACATAAATGCTGAATCT
>CEOG01003626.1_pt1 | contig 11960 bp, 19 predicted proteins | sample 530301 | NCBI WGS metagenome assembly CEOG01 (sample SAMEA2619903, study PRJEB7988) | marine metagenome | biome: marine biome (ENVO:00000447); feature: surface water layer (ENVO:00002042); material: "saline water (ENVO:00002010), including plankton (ENVO:xxxxxxxx)" | depth 5 m | reverse complement strand
GGCAAGTCGCGCCAAGCAGTGGATACCAACTTGTCACGGGCGCGAGCGAAGCTGATGAAGCAGCCGGACTTGATGCTGAAAGCAAGCACGCAGGGCAAACCGGATGCAGCAAAAGCCAAGTCTGAACTGCGTGAAGTGTTGAACGAGGTGAAGGAGTTGATGAAAACCGCTCCGTTTGCTGTCCACAACATGCCGGTTGAACAGGCGATCCGTCAGGTGCTGGACGCGCAGTCACCGGAACAGCAACGTAAACTGGACGCTGAAGTGGGCGTCAAGACGATGGACGATGTTGACCGGATATTTTCACCGCTTGAACCCGATAAGCCGTCACTGGGTGAGCGCCTGCGATCCGCAATCGAATCATTCAGCACGAATTTCCTGACACGGTTTGCGCCGTTGAAGCAGCTTGAAAGCAAGGTGTTCAAGGTGATGGGTAAAAAAGCACCGCGCCTTGACCTCGCACGTAAGTTTGAACAGTTGGCCGGATCACCGGCCCGTGCTGAAAAAATGATGATGGATTTCCACAACGCAGTGGTTAAACCCATCAAGGGTCTGGAGCAGCAGTTTAATCGACTGATGTTTTTACGGCGCACACGCCAGCGCTTGCAGGATAATCCGGAGCGCAAACGCGTGGCTGATTACTCGCTGTCGGATGTGACAAAGCTGTTGGAGGAACTGGAAGCATCGATGTCGCCGCAACAGATGCAGCAACTTGAGTCGGCTGTTGATCAATACCAGGAATTCATGGCTGCGATACTTCGCATGCAAATGAACAGCGGACGCATATCGCAGGAGACGTTGAACAACATAGTGGAGTCGAATGATTTTTATGCGCCGTTCGTGGTGCTGAAACATTTGGAAGACTCGGAGTCAACTTCAGCAACTGGTCAGCGCATCGATACCACAAAGCAGTTGGCGCAAATGATCACCGGCATCGATGACACGGATTTTCGCTTGGGTAATTTCATTGATGCTGCATACGAGCGAATATTGACCGGCTACATGTTGGCCGACAAAAACCTCAAAATGCAGGAACTGTATGCGCTGTCACAAATCGATGAGTCTGGATTGGTTCGCGAGTTGAAGGAGACGAAAGTCGGAGCCAAAAAGACGGTGCGTGAAAAAGCTGATCACGAAGTTTCCGTGTTTGTTGACGGCGAACAAAAGCACTTGGCTGTGAACCGTGAAGTGGCACGTTCCATCGAGGGGTTGAACGCGCAAACAACCGGCATGTTGGCGAAGGCGATGGCTGTCACCTCCAAGCCAATGAAAGCAGGGGCTACGACATGGAACTTGGCGTTTCAATTTGTAAACTTGTTTGCGGCTGATATTCCGCGATTGGCAATGATAAGCAAATATGGATTCCGCAGTCCGGTCGATTTAGTGAGGTTGCCATTGGATTACGTCTACAGTTTGTTTAGTTCGTTTACTGGCAACTTTGGCAGACCAAACGCCTTGTATAAGGATTTTTTAAATAGCGGCGCAGCACGATCTACAATGCAACGCGAGCTAACACCAAGCCTGTTTGAAGCACAAATTGATGAATCGGGATTGATAAGGAACAAGCCGAACGAACGAAAGTTTGAGCCAAGTGTGAAAGGCTTGTTTGCGTTAGCTGGGACAATTGCAAACAGTATTGAAGAAACGTCGAAGCTGGTTGGACTGAAGCGCGGGATGCGAATTGAAAAGCTGGCTGGCATGACTCCGGAACAGCAGCGTGAACGCATGGGGGAAATAGTTGCTGAAGTGCGAAACTACGCTGGATCACCTGACTTTGGTCGCCAAGGTGCTTTGACAAGGGCCGGTCAATTGAACTTGGTGTTCATGTATTTTAACGCACGCATACAAGGCATTGCTGCTGACTTGGGCCGCTTGGTTGGGAGAGACGGTGGCAAAAACGCAGCTTTGGCTCATGCGCGATTGGCTGCTGCTGTTGGGATTCCCACTGTTACATTATGGGCGCTTAACAACAGCGACGAGTTCAAGGAGGATTACGAGGAGATACCGGAAAAGGACAAGGAGAACTATTGGCACATCCCAACTGACCAGTTTTTTGTGAACGACGAGGGTAAGCGGATTCGCGACTATTACCGGATACCAAAACGCGAAGTGTCAAAGTTGTACGCTAACATTGTTGAATCCTCGATGAAGTTTTTGGAAACACGGGAGCCGAAAGCGTTAAAACAAATGGGTGTAGTGTTTTTGGAAAACATTATGCCGGTCAGTGTGACAGGTGAAAACATGGAGGAACGTGTTGAGTCTGTATTTAGCAGCTTGAACCCGCTATTCAAGGGGCCATTGGAATTTGGGTTGAACAGAAACATGTGGCAGCATCGCGACACTGTTCCCGAATACTTAAAAGAGGCTTCACCGGAACAGCAATATTTTAACAGCACACCGCAAATATTTCGTACAATTGCCAAGGAAATGCCGGACGCGTTACCGGAATCGTTCCGATCCCCGCTGATGCTGAAACAGCTAACCGGCACAATGACGGCTGGATTGTTCACGCAGTTTTTGCCGCCACGGGAAACCAACCGCAAACCGCTTGGTGTGTTCAGCGATCAGTCACCGCTGTTCCGGCGCTTCATTCGCAGCCCGTATGTGAACGAATCCGAAACTGAAAAGCAATTAAAGGCAATTGAGCGAACGGAAGCGGATCGTCAATTGGAGGAACGCCGTGCCGTTGACCAGTTTATTGAAGACACGAAGGGGATGTCATCGATGAACCGTATGATCCGCGCTCGCCAAGCTAGTGGTGGAAGTCGGACGCTTTTTCAAAAATACAAAAAAGCAATTGAAGACGATTCCAATTTGACCACACGCCTCGACAAGCGCGTTCGCGGACTGTCGGTTTCGAGCGGTGCGCGATCCATGTTCATCATGCAGCAAATGGAAGGCATGCAGTACGCTGGCAAGGTGGAGTACTTGCGAGGGTTGTTCCAAAAGCGGGTGATCAGTGGGCAAGTTGCACAACAAATATTCGCTGAAACTGGCATCAGTCCAAGCGAATATACCCGCTAATAATCCGCAAACGGTTCACGTCAGGTTCACGCTGGCCCCTGCCTCATGCAGGAAATTTGCGTATTTACTCCGGAAAAATGAAATTTAGTACCAGTGGAGGGACTCGAACCCAGAGTAATGCAAGTGTAGTACATTGTGCTTTTTTAAACCAAACCGGAACAATTAATGTCAATATGTTTGGGGTGTGATTTGTACTACAATTTAGCGCGTTTATCAACTAGCTGATTGGTAAATACTTACGTTACCGCCGTTATCCTGCACGCGGTTCACGTTGAGTACACGTTCGATTTGGTCAGCATACTTCCACGCCATATTGTGGTTGTACAGTTCGTGGATTTTAGCCGAGCTATGACCCACGATATTCATGCTAACCCGCTGATCCAGTTCCTGAGTCATCCGTGTAATGTAGGTATTACGCACGTCATGCGGCGTCGCCTTGACTCCAATTTTTGCTGCAAACTTTGGCCACATTTGAGTCCAATATTTGGTTCGTGTTGACCCCTTCCACGGCGCTTTCAAATACATGCCACTGCCATGTTCGCTTTCCGGTTTGTAATTTTCCAGGAAGTCATACAGCGCTTGCGGCATGTAGGCGTTGTGGTCATCGGAGTTTTTATTCAGCAACCACACAACCTTGTCCGCAAATATTGCGCTGCCAATTTTTAGTTCGGACGCTGCGCTGATTCTTGCGCCAGTGTAATACATGATCATGGTCACGAACATCCACTCGTTGTACCACGGCGCATTTGAAAACTGCTGGCCACCGAACAGCAACAGTTCCACCTCGTTGTCAGCCAGTGACCGGTGCTTGTTTACAGTTTTCGCTTTTTTGTAGTAAGCGTCAGCCCAGTAGTTTTTGCAGTCGATCCCCAACTTGTCCTTGGCAAACGTCCATAGCTGGCCCAAGTCCGTGCATTCACGGTTCCATGTGTGCTGAGTGACCGGATCGCCGTTCGGGTTATCATTTTTTTTGCGGTTGTTGCGGTACGTCAATGTCAGTTCCGGCGTCAGCGACTTGACCCCAGTAATGCCGTGCGCCAAACAACGCTTGAGCCACAGTTTGGATCGCTCCTTAATTTTGACATACGTCAACTCCTTGACCGCACCAGCTTCAAACTGTTGCTGGTAATGGCTAACATATTTTGGAATCAAATCAGTTAGCGCAATGTCGTGTACTGTACTAATACCTAGCTGCTTAAAAGCTAACTCGTTTTCAAATTTAATCAACCACGTTTCGGCGGCGCTGCCAGCAGCCGGACGTTTGCCACGGCTGTTGCCAATGCGGATGCCGGTGGACATGCGTTTCAGTATCCCGTTGCGCCTGAAGGCGCACCACCAGTACGGGCTGTCGGGTCGTCGGTATAATTCAGCCATTATTTTTTCCAGCTTGTTCCCCTGTTTGCTTTCATAAATTGACCCACTTTCACCAGTTCCAAATCACTGGCATGTGGTAATTTTTTTGGATCGCAGTCGATTAAATCGACGATTGTTTTTACAGCGGCATTAGTAAAACCATTGAGGGACATACCCAACAATTCAGCAGCTTTAATATAATTATCACGGTCACCGTGCGATACTCGCATGCTGTAATTCGTGTCGAGGTTTTTGTCCCTATTGCGTGGCCTTGCCATGTCAGCGCTGCATTGTGCTATCGCACTGTCAACAAGTCAACAAGTAAGTTTAGTAAGTGATATTAGTACATGTACTGCATATAAAACTCCATAGGACAGTCATTGTCCCTTCCGTGTGGTATTGTCCTTTTGTTGAGTTTTTTTAAAGTATACAAAAAAATGTTGACACATACCGAAACTAACCTAAAACTGACGGCAGCCGAAAGATGGAAACGTATTGTTGGGAGATAATACACAAAAGGACGGGGTTAAAATTGAGTGGAACGTACACTCAAAGCGAAAACAACACCGATGAAATTTGGAAACATTACATTACAAATATGTTAATGGATTTTAAAAACTTTATTGGGTACGGGGAGGACGACGATTATGAAATCACAATCACGGAAAATTAATTCGCGCCGTAAAGGCAAGGAAGGCGAACTGGAATTCGCTCGTTTACTCAATGATCGCTTTGGGCCGACAGCCAACGCAAGGCGATCGCAACAGTTTATGGGAACAGCGCAGTCGGCTGACATCACCAGCAATTTGCCATTTCATTTTGAGGTGAAACGCTGCGACAAGTTAATGTTTCGCGATTGGTGGAGCCAACTCCGCAGCGAAGCAACTGACAAGACGGGGGTACTTGCATTTCGATGGAACAATGGCCCGTGGATTATTGCAATGGACGCTGACGACTGGTGTAACGTCGTCCGTGAATCCGATTTTTTTTGCACTGAATGTGCTACAAATACCGAAACTAATCATGGCAGCAAAAACTAAAAAAACGGCTGCGGCAAAATTGACCGTGGATGAAATACTAAACCGCCCATTGCCGAAAGAGGCATTGCGTGAACTACCTCACAAAAAGGGGATGACAGCAATCACACCGATTTACGTCACGGATCGACTGAACGAGGCGTTTGGGCTGGGTGGCTGGCAGTTTGAGCCGGAAATTATCAGCGACTCGGAAAAAATGGTGATCATTAAAGGGGTGTTGACCGTTCCGGAAATGAACATTCGCATCGTCCAATTTGGTGGCAACGATAACCGTGATCGAGGCGACGCTTACAAGGGCGCAGCTACTGACGCGCTAGTGAAATGCGGCAGCTATTTGGGGATTGGCGCTCATGTGTGGCGAGACGATGCGCCTAGCGAGCGCGACGCGGCGAACGCTGATTTTAATCGCGTGGCAAAGCTGGAGGAGTTACTTGAAAAACATGAAGCTGATGTGAATCACTTTTTAAAGGAGTGTCATTGGATTGAAATCGACCAGACATTTCGTGACCTAAACAGTAGGCGTGCGGATGAAATACTGGAACGTCCGTCCGACTTTTTGGCGACCGTGCTGGCTGATAACAAGGAGGCGGCGTGAGCGAGGAGCGCGAACACCATCCGCACTCCCCTAGCAGTTGGGCGAAATGGCTGAGTTGCGCGGTTTATAAAAGCGGCCCAGTGGGGTTCGCGGCGTATCGAGGAACTGCCATGCATGACGAGTGGCAAAAACAACATCTGAAAAAATGCAAATCGAACTCACGCACGACGACCGCGAGCAAATAAGTTGGGCAACAGCCTACACGCTTGAGCAGTGCGGGTCGTCGCCGGTTGAAGTTGAAACGAAACTCGACATCCACGTTGACGGTAAATTTTTTACGTTCGGCTACGTAGACATGTACTGCGGCTCCAAACGTAAAATGTTCGATCTAAAAACCGGCAACCGCTACGACGACCGCGTACAGATGATGGGCTACGCGCTGGGTATTATGCAGCGCGACGATGTCATGGAGGTGGAGGTGCATATCATGTACTCCAAATCGCAAACTGTTGACCGGTTTGTGGTAACCCGCAGTGAGTGTGAGGACGTTGCACGTCAAGTGCGTGGTGCAGTTACAAACCCAACTAAAGCGCCTATTCCGTGCGACTATTGTGGTTGGTGCGAACATCAACTGTACTGCACTGCTGTCAGCGGCGCGGCACTAACTGTCATTGATCAGCAGGACGTGTTGGCGCAAGCGCGTGATCCCCGTGAAATCACAAACCCACTTCTGGCGGCAAGGCTACGCGCCTACGTGCCGTCGATTGAGGCATGGGTCAAAGCGCTGAAAGACAAGTGCGAGGAGTTTGATGAGTTGCCTGGATTTAAACGCGTGGTGCGTCAGGCGACGCCGAAAATAAAGGACGTGCGTGCGGTGTATTTGAAAATGGCCGGACACAACATTGATACGTATGGCATGCTGGACGCGTGCGACGTTAAATTTTCAAATTTAGTGCAGTTGTACAGCGAAGCGAACAAGTGCAGTAAAAGCGAAGCCGAACAATCCCTCACCGAGTTGTTAGGCGACTTATTGGAAGTCGGTGGAACCAGCCAATACTGGCGTAAAACTAAATAGTACATTACATTACAATCATATGTCGGACAGTTACAAGGCAAGCGACAAACCAGACAAAGGAGCGTTGTTTCCCAATAAAAAAAAGGAAAAGGACACTCAGCCTGATTTGACCGGAACACTCAACGTGGACGGAAAAATGTATTGGGTATCCGCATGGAAAAACAAAGCGCAGTCGAACGGAGTTGATTATTTAAAACTCGCGGTCACGGCGCAGGAGGAACAGTCATCGACGAAAGGCAGCGACAAGCTGTTTTAGACGATGACGAGGGGCTGGCCGGTGCTGATGTCGGCCAGCCCCAATTATCCATTGCCTCATGCCATTACGAATTAGCAATGGCCGTAATTCGCAGCGGGATATTAAGTTACATTTATTGGCGGCGATGCGGTTACATACGAGACGATGGATCAATAAACTGGGTAAGATACTGGCGCGAGTGGAAACAAAAACGGAAGAAGTGGAATTTCCGAACGATGGCTCCGAACAAAGCACGCATTCGACTTCGCGCTGTTATCATCGATAATGAATTTTACAAAAACGGAATACATATTTACTTAAAACTAATCGGTTATGAAAACGAAAACGAATGGCTACACGACCAAATTGCCTCGCGCATACACGGAGCGCACGAAGCGGATTATTAATGCTGTAGTCGAGGAGTATAATTTTAAAAACGAACGCGAGATGTGGAAATCGCCGCGTACCCCGCACAACTGTAGTGCGAGGTGGATCGTGTGGCACTACATGCGAGAGATGGGGATGCCATTTGAAATGATCAGTGGCTACACGGGTCATTCGCACGGCACTGTCATGCACGGTATTGACCGACTTAAATCCGATTTGGAATTGCGATCAAACGGGATGCTTCGCACGATTTATAAAAATATAAAAACAGCATTGACGTGAGTTTGGAGGCGATAACGTGGGCGTTCCGGCAGCAACTAACCCCCAGCGAAAAGCTGGTGCTGCTGACGCTTGCGGATTACGCCGACGACGAAAACAAATGCTGGCCCCGGCAGGACACGCTGGCCGAACGCACCGGACTCACTCGCCAAACCGTAAACGTCAAACTGTCATCGCTTGAAAAGGCGGGATTAATACGACGTGAACCGCGATGCCATACAAGCAACATAACTCACCTAAATATAATCAATGAAAAACCAAAAAAAACCAAACCACGAAAAGCCGCATTCGCCCCGCCGTCGCTTGACGCCGTGCGCGAATATGCGAAAAGCCGGAATGCTGAATCGCTCGCTGTTGGATTCCATGAGTACTTCACGGCTGGCAACTGGGTCGATTCGCGTGGAAATAAAGTAAGGAACTGGAAGCAGAAGTTTCTAACATGGGAAAAATACAGCAATGACCGATCCCAAACATCTAGCAGCCGTAATAACGGGACGTTCGCCGGAGCGAGCGACTATGCCACCGCAGCAGTTAAAGCCGGAAACGCTTGAATGGTATCGTGAATTTTTATCGTTCAACACAAACGGCGACACGGTGCTTGAAGACATGCTGACGCGCACCGCTGCGTTCATCAACGCATTCACGCATCACGACCATCGCAAGCGCTATTGGCTGACGCTGGCTGGTACGTGCGGAGTTGGCAAAACGCACCTAGCAAAAGCCGTGGCGAAGACACATCAGAACGTAGCTGAAACACCAGGCAAGTTTGTTCGATGGATCGATGCGCTGAACTACATGCGCGACGGTCACCACAATTATGCCGCCGAACTAGCACGCGAGTCGCTGCTTGTCATCGATGACATAGGCGCTGAACACGGCAGCGAATACGGCAGTCAAAAACTGTTAGAGGTGTTGGACAAGCGGCTGGGTAAATGGACGTTCATTACATCGAACTTAACGATGGAACGCTTCGCTGAAATTGACCGGAGAATAGCCAGCCGATTGGTACGGGATAACAACCAAGTGCTGGAGTGTGTGACAACTGACTACGCACTGCGTAACTAGACATGACTATAAAATCATACACCATTCCTACGTGGGGGAACATCGCGCACACATTGGTGCAGCCGCTGAGTCATTGGTCGTCACGCGATTACTGGTTCACGGACATACTCCTCTTAACCCACGGGTCACTGAAGCGTTTGACATTGCCGCGCTCACGGACAGGCGACGGTTTCGCAAGTTGCAAGTCAAGGGAAGCACGTACACAAACCGAGGCGGGTATTACGAATTTAACACTCGACGAGCGGACGGGAGGTTGTACCAAAAATGCGATGTCGATTACTGCGTTGTGGTCGCGATGGACATTGAAATGTGTTGGGTCATTCCGATCAGCAAAATCAAAGTTAAAAAAATTAACATCCATCCCGACAAACGCAACCAGTGGTCGCGGTATTTGGAACGCTGGGAACTACATTAGTACAGTACATGACACGCGAGGAAAGGCGGCAGGATCGTGAGCGAAAAAGATTTTGGCACGAACGCGGGAAGGCGCTCCTTCACGACCATAAAGCCACCGGCTCCGAACTCCGTGCCGCCGCCATTGGTGTGCGCCGAATGGACGCCAAGCTGGCTGAACAACTTGAATCAAAAGCGCAAATTCAAATTGCGCGGTTTAACCAAAAACACAAATGAAAAACAACGAACACAAACTGGGACATGAGTCCAGTACGATGGATGACGCGCTGTACGCAAACGCATTAAGCAGCCGCAAGTTTAGTAAAAGCATCGGGGCGAAAGCGGACATGGGAGGCATTTACGTTACTCATTGCCGCCCTGCTGGATCGAACAAAACGCGTGCAACTAACCGGCAAAAGAAACGGAGGCGCAAATGAGTGATTACTACGACCACGACGACGACTACACTGAATGGGAAGACGAATGTAACAAGTGCTTTGCGACATTCACAAATCAAGGACTGCACGGAATCCCGTGTCCACACTGCGAGGATGACGACGATGACGACAATGACTGACCACGAAATTATGGACATCGCACTGGCTGAGTTTCAGCATTTTGCTGCAAAAAAATTCAAGGCTGGAATCCAGGAACACAATCCGTTTGGCGACAAGGGTCTGGATCGCATGGCGATGATTCAAAAAATCAAAGCCTGTCAGGAGGAAGTCATCGACTTGTGGTTCTATCTAAAGGCGCTGGAAATCCATGAACGAAAACGGGAAGCGTGACTCACGTCGATTTATTCAGCGGCATCGGGGGATTCGCATTAGCCTGTCGCCACGTCGGCTTGAAAACTATTTGCTTCTGCGAAAGCGATCCATTTTGCCACCGGATTTTGGCCAAGCATTGGCCGGACGTTCCGATCATCGATGACGTTAAACAGTTCAACGGAAACGAATGGCAGCGGCCAACTTTGCTTACCGCTGGATTCCCCTGTCAGGACGCCAGCATCGCGCAAACACGACGTGATCGATCCGGATTGGATGGCGAGCGCACGGGCTTATGGAGCGAGTTGGTGCGAATTATTGGCGAGGCTAGACCGAAAGTTGCGCTGTTGGAAAACGTCCCAAACTTGCTTAACGGAGACGGGGGAGATTGGTTCGGACGAATACTGTCAGACTTGGCCGCGATCCGGTATGATGCGGAATGGCATTGCATACCGGCTTCCCACGTTGGCGCGAAGCACCAGCGGGACAGACTCTGGATCGTGGCCAACCCCCACGGCGAGGGATTGGAAGGACACGGGGAAAATGGAAAACGTGCCGGTCAATGGTTTGCTGGGTCGAGTTTTCCGGAAAAAATTTGGGATGAATTTGATCCCGAACTTTTGCGAGTGGCTGATGGGATTCCCAAGCGATTGGACAAACGCATCGAGCGACTCCGGTCGCTAGGCAATGCCGTTTGCGTTCCCCTCGTCATCGAAATACTCCGCGCTATTTTCAATCATCAACCCAGCGTCGGCCAGCGTTCCCCGAATCCGTTGCCGGATTAATTCCAGCGTCTGCTTGGAATAGTACGTTCCCTCCAATTCCAGGAGATCGGTAATCAGCGCATCCACCTCGATTATCGTGTCTCGATACACTACTGACCGGCTGGCTTCCGTGGCCATGCGTTCAAATATTACCGCGTTCCGCCGTTTAGTTTTTTCAGCATCCATTTCACAAAATCCGGATTGTCGCGCATGACGGTGCATTGTCCCGTGGTCATCAGCGTCACGATCCGCTCCTCCGTCAGTTCGCCGGTCATATGTAATCCGGCAAACAACGCGTGATTAATTTCATGCCAGATCGTGTCGGCCATTGCTGTCGGTTTTTGATCGCGGCAAACAACGATTGTTTGCGTGCTGGTGTCACACGATCCGTGTGAGTCGGTAGCCGTTTCAATATCCCGATTCACCCAAACTAAATCGTAATCCAGATTTAGGATTTTAAGGCGTTTTGGGTACACGTCGGCGCTCATTGGGTTGCATTGTAATTCAAACGCGTTACAGCGCAAACTGGGGCCATAAAAACAGCAACCCCCGCCTGTCCAACGGGGGCAACTGTCCTTAACCAATCAATGAATATTACTAACAATAAGCGCAGCGTTGCACTGCTGTAGAACGGGGCTAATGTACTACAATGTCCTCACTTTCGTCAACTACAATCAATGGCGGCGTGCAGTCGCAAAACAACGCTGCATCGATGGCGAGTTGAACACCGGCACGAAACGCGTGCGCCTCCGGTTCGGTATCAAACTCATGTTGCCGGATATCGTTCCTGTCCAGCAGTTCGGGGTCTTCATGCAGCATCCACGAAGTGGCTGACAGCCCGTGCAGTGTGGTTACTGTTACCATCAGTCGAGAATTGTAATGGTTACGGGAATCAAACCGAGTCGAGTGTCGGCCAAGCGCTCAAAACTGGCTTGCGACAAATCAATCCCCCGTTCAGTGAACCGTTTGTTTGGGCCACGATCATTAATTTTGCAAATTACGCTTCGACCGTTGTGTTCAACGAGTACCGACGTTCCAAACGGGAC
>CEOG01108524.1_pt1 | contig 12043 bp, 13 predicted proteins | sample 530301 | NCBI WGS metagenome assembly CEOG01 (sample SAMEA2619903, study PRJEB7988) | marine metagenome | biome: marine biome (ENVO:00000447); feature: surface water layer (ENVO:00002042); material: "saline water (ENVO:00002010), including plankton (ENVO:xxxxxxxx)" | depth 5 m | reverse complement strand
CCCGCCGGGGCCCACTCAAGGGCGGCGGTTTCCGTCAAGCTTAGCATGCCCTTGCGCGCCGCGCCGGAGTGCCCCATGCCGGGCATGGAGTTCCACATATCGGCAATGATATTGACAATAGAACCGCCGCCGTTATCCCGCATCCACTGGGTATAGCACTCGCGGCTGAACAGAAAGCCGCCGGTCAGATTATTGCGGACCACGGCTTCCCAGCCGTTGAAGGAGATATTTTCCAGCAGGGAAGGGAATTGCCCGCCCGCGTTATTCACCAGGCCATGGATGGCCCCATGCTGCTGGATGACATCGGCAACGGTATCGCGCACGGCTTCTTCATTGCGGATATCGCATCCATGAATGGTGGCCTCGCCGCCTTCTTTGGCCAGTTCCTCCTTGACGGTTTCAAGCTTGTCCATGGAACGGCCAATTAGGGCAACCCGGGCGCCGAGCGCGACAAGTTCGTGCGCCGTACAGCGACCGATGCCGCTGCCGCCGCCGGTAATGATGATGGATTGCCCATCGAAAAGACCCGGCCGATAAATGGAACGATAGTTCATCAAAAACTCCCACTTTTGTTATTCTTGCTTTTCAGGGTCCTGCCCGATGCCGACGAATGGCAGCGGATCAGGAATTGACAGATTAAACCTTGACCTTTACGTTAACGTCAAGCCTTTCCGGGCATCAGAAACAGTGCGCCGGAAATGAATTTATAGACGGTTTTCATTCAATCCTGAAAGGAAAAGACAGATGGCGACGCTGCAAGAAATTACCGAAGGCCTGCGGGAAAGGGTCGGCGAGGACAGCGGACTTGATGCAACGCTGAAGTTTGATTTCGGGGATGAGGGAATCGTTTATGTCGACGCGGCGTCGGTTCCGAATGTCGTGTCGAATGAAGATAAGGACGCCGACTGCACAATCACAATTTCCAAAGACAACTTCGAAGCGCTCGCCAAGGGAGATCTGGATCCGACCACTGCCTTCATGATGGGGAAGCTTAAGATTGCCGGTAGCATGGGGATCGCTATGAAGCTGCAAAAGATTTTTTCATAAAATCGCGAAAAATTGCGGATCCGACAAAATTTTTTCTGTACCTTTTGCCTTTGAAGCTTTATGTAGTGCCCTTCGAATTTTGATGAAACGCGAGTGGAGCTAGTCACATGACAGCGAGAACAGCACGGAATGGCCGCAATCAGGGCGGCAAGAACCGGAAAAAAGGCGGCGGCGGCAACGGGAATGGCCTGACGAAGAACAGCCGTTCAAGCCAGCAGCGCGCTGCCCGGAAACAGACATTGCGCGCGCAGGGCCGTCATTCGGCGCGCCGTCAGTTGAAGAAGGTGCAGGCCGCGACGCAGCAGGCTGCCTGACCCAAACGACCAGAGTTTAAGAAATGGGCGGCTCCCGTTATTGGGGCCGCCCTTCTTTTTGTGCCTCGGCCAGGTACAGACGCTGTGCGTCACGAAACCCTTCCGTGGTGGTCTTGCAGCTCTCCCTGATTGCCGTCTGCTCTTCCGCCGCTTTCACCAGCAGCGATCCCAAAGCAGCAGGGGCGAGATATCTAATGAGAATCATTTAATCTTCCAATCATGCGAATGATTGTCATTATTAAATAATAGGATGGATGCCGCGTCAACAGATATTGCGAATGAGTCGCAATAAAGCCTGTATCACTACTGATCCATGGCGATATATCTTTCGCCCACATTGTCATAGCCGGTTTCAAATGACCAGCCGTCCCGTTCCGCCGCCAGGATGATATTGGCGCAGGCCCGGCTGTCTGAAAGGGCATCATGGTGATTGAGGTCAAGCCCCAGAAAATGCGCGACATTCGGCAATTTCGTCGGGCGAACTTCCCACATCCCGCGGGCCAGCTTGACGGTGCAGGTAAATTCCTGTGTCGGAGGGGCGAGTTGATAGCGCGCGCAGCATTGACGCAGCACCTTGGCATCAAAACCTGCATTATGGGCCGCAAAAAAATCGACGCCATCAAAAAAGGGGGACATGTCGGGCCAGAGGGCGCCGAAGTCCGGCGCATCCGCCACATGTGCCCAGGTCAGGCCATGGATATGAGTAAAGTAGAATTCCGGGCTGGGCGGCCGGATCAGAAACGCTGCCTCAGCAACGATCTCCCCCTCTTCCGCCCGGACCAGCCCGATCGCGCAGGCGCTGTCAGGCTGGTTGTTGGCGGTTTCGAAATCTATGGCAAGAAAGCTACTCATACGATCCTCTGGCGTCCTGCTCTCTCAGGGCAGGCGCGCATATGTAAGGCAAAAGGTCGGTCAGGCCCCGGTTTCGGCCTTTTTCCGCGCCTCATATTTCTGTCTTTCCTCTTCAACAAGTTCCTTTTTGGACAGCTTGCCAACGAGCGTCTTCGGTAACTCCGCCCGAAATTCGAGGGCAGAGGGCAACTCATGCTTGCCGAGCTTATCTTTCAGGAAAGTACGAAGCTCCTCAAGCGAAAATTCCTTGGCGCCCGGCGAGAGTTTAACGAATGCCTTTGCCGCTTCGCCGCGATAGTCGTCGGGAATCCCGACCACAGTGACCTCGGCGACGGCCGGATGCTCGAAAATGGCTTCCTCGATCAGGCGGGGATAGACGTTGAAACCGCCCGAGGTAATCATGTCTTTGGTGCGGTCAACGATATGCATGTATCCGTCTTCATCGAGATAGCCCGTATCACCGCTCAGGAAAAATCCGTCAACAAAGGAATCCGCCGTGGCTTCGGGCTTGTTCCAATAGCCTTTCATGACGTTGGGGCCCTTGATGCCGATCTCGCCGATTTCCCCTGTGGGCATGATTTTGCTCTTGTCATCAACGCCAAAGATGCGGATTTCGATACCGGGCAATGGAACGCCGGCCGCTCCGGCAACGCGTTTGTCGGTCATCGGTGTGCTGGTGCCGGAGGGAGAGGTCTCTGTCATCCCCCAGCCTTCCAGCAGGCGGCAGCCGGTGACCCTCTGGAACTGTTCCTGCACCTCAAAGGGGAGCGGTGCCCCGCCAGAGGCGCAGAATTTCAACGACGACAGGTCATATTCCTTAATCTTCGGGTGGCTGGCAATGGCCATATACATGGTGGGGACGCCGGGGAAAACCGTCGGCTTTTTCTTGTTAAGGTCTTTCATCACCGCATCCAGTTCAAACTTTGGATGCAGGATGATTTCATATCCCCCGGCAATGCCGAAAGTCATGATGACAGACAGGGCGTAGATATGAAAAAGCGGCAGAACAGCGAGGATTTTTTCCTGTCCGTCAATGAGAACCGCCTCATCCCCCTGCTGCATGGCGCGATACTGCTGACAGGCGGCGATCAGGTTCCGGTGTGTGAGCATCGCGCCCTTGGGAAGCCCGGTCGTGCCACCGGTATATTGCAGGACGGCAACCCGTTCGCCCGGATCGGGAACCGGGCTGGCGTCGATCTTGCCATCATTGTCGATCAGGTCATGAAAAGTCATGTTCTGAGCGTTATTTGGAACTTTGGCAATTTCCTTTGACTTGAGCAGCGGATACAGGAAGTTTTTCGGAAATGGCAGCACTTCCTTCAGGCAGCCGACGATGATTTTCTTGAGCCGGGTCTGGTTCAGCATACCGGCAATTTTCGGATACAGGACTTCCAGGTCCAGCGTCACGATGAAATCCGTGTGGCTGTCTTCAATCTTGTGACGGAGTTCCCGTTCGGCATCCAGCGGTGAATAGTTGACCACCGTGCCGCCTGCTTTCAGAATGCCGAAAAAACAGATCATGTAGTGCGGCGTATTCGGCAGATAGAGGCCGACATGCACCCCTTCTTTTACACCAAGAGCGCGAAATCCTTTTGCGGCGCGATTTACGAGGGCGTCCAATTCGGCGTAGGTATATCGCTTCCCCATAAAGTCGATGACATAGTTGCCGGACCATTTGCGCACCGCATCATCAAGCAGGGCATAGACAGGCTTGTCTTCGATCGTGATGTCCCAAGAAACCCCTTTCGGGTATGATTTCTCCCATAGAAAATTTGACATAATATCCCCTGGATTGAGTTGATTTCCCTGTTGGTGACAGGGTACGTTGCAAAGGGGAGATCGGTCAATGGAAACTGTTCATTCGGTAATCTTTTCAACAGGCTGGGACATATAAGGCTCGCAGTAGGGGAATTTGCAGGCTGCGTCGTTGTCAGCCCCTTGGATTCACTTGCCGATAATTTTCCAAATGCCGTCAGCGATCAGGATCGTCCTGTCGCCGACAACCAGCTCCCCGCGGATAAAGACGACGGCCAGACCGCGTTTGCTGATGGTGGCGCGCATCTCGATCCAGTCACCCGGCTTGGCAGAAGCGACGAAATCACAATTCAGGGAAATGGTGGCGCAGCGTTGCCGGTCCACGCTGCGCCAGATGATCTGTCCCAGCGCTTCGTCCAGAAAGCTGATCAGCATGCCGCCATGAACGATTCCATTGGCATTGGCATGGCCTTCCTCGGCAAGGAATCCATAAGTGAAGCTGTCCCCCTCCTCACGGTAATAGAGGGGGCCGATCTTTTCCGTATAGCGTCCGCGGGATGTAAAAGGGCGAAAGCCTTCCGGAATGGGGGAGAGTGTCATACTGGTACCTGAGATTATTATTTTGGCCCAGTATGACGATAATGCTTTGCGGCGCAAGAGGGCTGATGGTCAGCCCGCGTCTTTCACATAGCCATTGCGGATGGCGTTTTCGACGCATTCATCGCGATCCACATAGCCCTGTGTTGACGCGCCGACGATCCGGCCGTTCGGAGCGGTTCGCCGCCAGCGCCATTTATGATGCTTTGCATTGTGATCCTGATAAAATTCCCACTTATCAGCGTGCCCTTTGTCTGTCATCCTAGTCTCCAGTGTCTGAATATAGGGTGAGACGCGACCAATGGGGCGTTTGTGATCCAGGATATCGGTATTGGCGGATTATCTGGGAATGAAATGAAGTCAGGGAAAAGATGAGAACCATCAGTATCGATATTGAGAAGATTTATGTGCCGGTCAAGATGCGGAAAGAGTTAAACTCGGCCCGTGTTGAAGAACTGGCGGAAGATATCCTGGAGAATGGGCAGAAAACGCCGATACAGGTGCGTATGGGGCAGGATCGTTATGTCCTGATCAAGGGGCAGCACCGTCTCGAAGCCATCAAATCCCTGGGGGAAGCCGCGATAGATGCCATTATTGTTCAGGCGCGGCGGCACTGAAGCTTAACCGCCCGAATTCTCCATTAAGCGACGATAGAACTGGATGATTTCGACGTAATTGTCGATGACGATCCGTTCATCCGTTCCATGAACCCGCGCCAGATCTTCCGGGCCGAACCGCATGGGAAGGAAGCGGTAGTTATTCTCCGCCACCTCTTCATAATGCTTGCTGTCGGATCCGGCGAGCATCAGGCCGGGAGAGACGAGGACATCCGGGAATGTCTCGCGAATGGTTGTCTCGATAAGTTGGTAGCTGTCGTTTTCCTGGCTGGAAACACGCGAGGGTTCATTGCCCTGCTTGATGTCGATTTTCACGTCGGGATCATCAATTACCTTCGTAACATGGTCTATGACATCCTGGATGCTTGTTCCCGGCAGCAGGCGGAAATTGACCGTTGCCATCGCCGTGGAAGGCAGGACATTATCTTTCGTCCCACCCTCTGCAATCGTGACCGCCGTTGTGGTGCGCACCATGGCATTGGTTGCCCCGCCCTTGCCCAGCTCTCTCACCAGCAGCGGGTCCAGCAGCCAGCGGTTCGAGATGATGGCCCGAAGCGGCAGGGACATGTGCGGCGAGAGGGTATCGAACATATCGGAAGCCGGGCTTTGTAATGTTGCCGGGAGGCGGTTTTCCTCCAACCGGGTGATGGCCCGGGCGATTTTGCCAATGGCTGTCGTTCGCGGCGGGATGGAGGAATGGCCACCTGCCGTCGCGGTCAATTGAAGCGTGAGATAGCCCTTTTCCGCGAGTGCAATAAAAGCGATGGGTTTATCAATCCCCGGCATCAGGCCACTGACAATCACCATTCCCTCATCAAGGGTGAAGGCGAGGTTTGCCCCGCGCTTCTTCAGCAAAGCAGCGATCTGAGCCGCGCCTTTCTCGCCGCCAATCTCCTCATCATGGCCGAAGGCGAAGTATATTGTGCGCGTTGGCGTAAACCCCTCTGCCAGCAAATGCTCCGCCGCTTCCAGAACGGCAAAGACGGAAACCTTGTCATCCAGTGTGCCGCGCCCCCAAACCATCCCGTCTTCTATGGCGCCCGAAAAGGCATCCTGCTGCCAGTCGTCTTCCGTGCCCGGCTCCACAGGCACCACATCCATATGCCCCATCAGCAGGATTGGCGGTAATGTGGGGTCGCTCCCCTCCCATGTATACAGCAGGCTGTATCCGCCGATCACCTCCCGCTTCAATCTTTGCGTGACGAGCGGGAAGGAGCTGTCGATAAGCTGATGCAGCCGGTCAAATTCGGCGCCAGCGGGTGGATCGTCCCGCCCAGTGGAAATGGTGCGGATCCTGACGGCTTCCGCCAGCCGTCCGGCAGCCGCGAGCGCGTCTATGGTCGGCATTTCGGCGGCGGTGACCGTTACGTCCGCAGGTTTATTAGTGACCGTCTTGTAGGCGAGCACACCAATCAGCGCGAGGAGAAGGATGACCACCAGAAGAAGGGTTTTCTTGATCATGATTTTGCTCCGTCCGCCTGACTTTTTTTAACCGCCTTTGCTTTCCTTGCAGGGTGCAGGATGCTAAATGTAAAGGCAACGAAAAAAGGGGAGTGGGAGCATGAACGCCAGTGAACGTCAGAAGGCCGTTGCGGAAACTGTCGCGCGTATTCGCGAGATGACAGAGGAGCACGAGATCACGCGGCCGGTTCTGGAGGATATCAGAGTGGAGCTGATGGCGCTTGCCGCAAAGAAGGAATTTTTCCCTATCACGGATTTCCCGCCGCCTGAGGCAGACTCCAAACGCCGGAGCTGTCTTTACCGCCTGTCGGAAGATGCGGATCATCGCTTCGCCCTGTATCTGAATGTGGCCGATGGGGCAGTCAGCGCGCCGCCCCATGATCATACTACCTGGGCGGTGATTGTCGGCATTGACGGGCAAGAGGAAAATCGATTTTATATCGAGACCCCGGACGGGGTGGCCGAGACGGGCCGGCATATGGTTGAGCCGGGAACGGGAATAGCCATGCTGCCCGGCGATATTCACACCATCCATATTGAAGAGGGACGACCGGTCATGAATTTTCACATGTATGGCCGGGCGCTGGAACAATTGCATGAGCGCAAATTCTGGAACAGCCGGACCCTGGAATGGAAAATCTTTCCCGCCCATACCGATATTCGCGAGGCGCGCCGTTGACCATCAAGACAATCACGCCGCAGGCCCTACGCCATCTGATGCGGGAAGACGCCGGAGAATACGCCCTCATTGATGTACGAGAACAGGGCGTGCATTCGCAGGGCCATCCCTTCTTTGCAGTTCCCTTGCCACTCAGCCATCTGGAACTGCGGGCGGCGGCGTTGATGCCGCGCAAAACCGTTCCCGTTTATATACTTGATCAGGGGCCGAATCTTCCGCTTGCTGAACGGGCGGCAGAGCGCCTGCAATCCATCGGCTATGACACGCTCTATCTGGTAGAGGGGGGCATCGCGGGATGGCATGCGGCGGGGTTCGAGCTGTTCACCGGCGTTAATGTGCCGAGCAAGGCATTCGGAGAGTTTGTCGAGGAAAACTGTGGCACGCCGCATATAACGGCGGAAGAGCTGGCGAGGCGCCAAGAGCAAGGCGAGAAAATTGCTATTCTCGATAGCCGCCCTTTTCCCGAATTTCATCGCATGTCCATTCCCGGAGGGATTGATATGCCGGGGGCAGAGCTGGTGCACCGGGTGCATGAAAGCGTTCAGGATGAGACAACGCCGATTGTCGTCAATTGCGCCGGGCGGACGCGCAGTATTATCGGCGCACAGTCCCTGATTAACGCAGGCATACAAAACCCGGTCGCGGCGCTGAAGGACGGAACGATGGGGTGGTATCTATCGGGTCTTGATCTTGCCCATCGGGAAGACAGGGTGGCGCCCGCGCCGGGAACAGAGGCCCTTGTCAGAAGCCAGCGGGAGGCGAAGGCCGTTGCGGCCCGTTTCGGTGTCCGTTCTCTGGATCGCGAGGGTCTGGAGGCTTTGCAGTCGGAAAGCTCCGACCGCACGCTATTCCTCTGTGATGTCCGGACGGAAGAAGAATTTCTGACTGGGCATCTGCCCGGCGCCCGCCATACGCCGGGTGGGCAGCTGGTGCAGGCGACGGATGAATATATCGGTGTTCGCAATGCACGCATCGTCGTGATAGATGACTGTGCCGTCCGCGCCATCATGACGGCATCCTGGCTGATCCAGATGAACTGGCCGGAAGTGTACGCCCTGACGGTGGGGCCGGAGGCCCTTACGGAAAAAGGCCCGGCCCCTGGCGGTGATGTGAGAAAGGCGGAAACGGTGACGCCCTACGAGTTGGATGCGGTTCTGGCTTCTGGCGAAGCGGTGGCGGTGATTGATCTTGCCAGTTCGCTGGACTACCGCGCGGGTCATGTGCCCGGTGCTTACTGGGCGATCCGGTCGCGATTGGAGAAGGACCTTGTCTTCATGCCGGCGGCGGGGCTGGTAATCCTGACATCGCCTGACGGTGAACTCGCGCATCTCGCGGCGCCCGAGGTGGCCCGTCTGAGGCCGCAGACAATTGTCCGGGTGCTGGCCGGTGGAACCGATGCATGGGAGGCGGCTTCGCTTCCCCTCGAAAGCGGGGAGACGCGCCTGCTGAGCGAGGCCGATGATGTCTGGTATAAACCCTATGATACGAGCGACAGGGAAAGCGTTCGCCGGCGGATGCAGGAATATCTGACCTGGGAAGTCGGTTTGATGGAGCAGATCGCCCGTGACGGACTGGCGCGATTCCGTAAATTCTAGCGCTGAATTTGGAATATATGATGACTTTTTCAGGCGAGTCCGGCACTTGTAACGCAACGGATTGCCCGCCTCGCTACCTTGAGGCGGATAAAATGAAAGCCATGCTTGCAAAGAAGGAAAAGCCAGCCTAGCATGGGCCCAAAATGGGCCCAAAGAACCCCATGAAAATAATGGAGAAACCGGATGGATCTATCATTTAGTAAAGAAGACTTGGCATTCCGCGATGAGGTGCGGGAATTTCTCGCGACATCTCTGCCCGATGACGTGAAGGAACGCTTTGACCGCGGGCTACATGCCACCAAGGAAGGGCAGGTTCGCTGGCAGAAAATTCTCAACGAAAAAGGGTGGTTGGCGCCGAACTGGCCAAAGGAATATGGCGGCACGGGCTGGACCGTCACGCAGAAATATATTGCCGCCCATGAATTCGGGCATGCCTCGGCGCCGATCGCGCTGCCATTCGGGGTAAGCATGGTTGGACCGGTGATCTATACCTTCGGTAATCAGGAGCAGAAGGACTATTATCTGCCGCGTATCCTGAACTCCGATGACTGGTGGTGTCAGGGCTATTCCGAGCCGGGCTCGGGTTCCGACCTTGCATCCCTGCAGACGAAAGCTGTCCGCGACGGGGATGATTACATCGTGAACGGCCAGAAAATCTGGACGACCTTCGCGCAGAATGCAGACATGATTTTCTGTCTCGTACGCACTGACAGTTCTGTCAAGCAGCAGGAGGGGATTTCTTTCCTTCTCATTGACATGAAAACGCCAGGCATCACCGTGAAGCCGATTATCGGCCTCGATAAGGAACACAGCCTCAATGAGGTCTTCTTTGAAGACGTCCGTGTTCCGGTCAAGAACCGGATCGGGGAAGAAAACAAGGGATGGACCTACGCCAAATTCCTTCTTGGAAACGAACGTAATGGTATCGCGCGCGTTGCCCGTTCAAAGCGGCAGGTCGAACGGCTCCATGTGATTGCCAAAACGGAGCGGAGCGGGGGACGCCCGCTCGCGGAAGATCCAGATTTCATGAACAAGCTCAACCGGATCGAGGTTGACCTGATGGCGCTGGAATATACCGAACTCCGGTATCTATCGATGATGTCGCATGGCAAGAATCTATCGGCGGAACCGTCCGTTCTGAAAATCAAGGGAACGGAAATCCAGCAACGGCTGACCAGTCTGCTGGTGGAATCCCTCGGCATGTATGGCGCGCCATATGAAGCGGAGCAAAATTACGAAGGTCGTAATGAAGCGCAGGTCGGGCCGGATTATGGGTTTGGGCCGATGGCAGAGCATCTTTACTTGCGGGCGGCGACGATCTACGGCGGCAGTAACGAAATTCAGCGCAACATCATATCCAAAATGGTTCTGGGATTATAAGGAAATTAAAAAATGGACTTTGAACTTTCCGATGAGCAGAACCTGCTCAAAGACAGCGTCGAACGGTTTGTGAAGGATAACTACTCCGCCGAAGCGCGGGCCAAGCTCTCTGAAACGGAAACGGGCTTCAGCCGCAACCATTGGAAGAAGATGGCCGAGCTCGGGTGGCTCGGACTGCCCTTCTCCGAAGAGGTGGGCGGTTTTGGCGGCACGGCAGTCGAAACCATGATCATGATGGAAAGCATGGGCCGCGGTCTGGTGCTGGAGCCTTTCCTGACAACTGTTGTCATGGGCGGCGGACTGGTTGCAGAGGCGGGTAATGATACCCAGATCGAAGCGATCATCCCGGCGGTTATTGAAGGCGACCTTATGCTGGCCTTCGCCTATGCGGAGCCGCAATCCCGCTTTGATCTCAATGACGTTGAAACAACGGCAAAAAAATCCGGTGACGGTTATGTTTTGAACGGCCATAAGTCGGTCGTCTATCATGCGACGACGGCGGACAAGATTATCGTCTCGGCCCGCACCGGCGGTAATTCCCGGGATGAGGACGGTATCTCCCTTTTCATCGTGGATAATAATACCGCAGGGTTGAGCCGCCGCGATTATCGCACAGTCGATGGTCAGCGGGCCGCCGATGTGACGTTTGACAACGTAAAGGTTGGGGCGGATGCCCTGCTCGGCCAGGAAGGCAAGGCCTATCCGGTGATTGAAAAGATCGTCGACCGGACCATTGCCGCCCTCTGTGCGGAGGCGGTTGGCGCGATGCAGGCGGCCATCGAGATCACCAATGGATATATCAAGGAGCGCAAACAGTTTGGGGCGCCGATCGGCAAGTTCCAGGTTTTGCAGCATCGTATGGTCGATATGTATATGGAAGCGGAGCAATCCAAATCCATGTCCGATATGGTGGCGATGAAGCTGGGTCTTGATGATGTGCAGGACCGTCGCCGGTCTGTTGCCGCCGCCAAGGCGAAAATCGGCCAGGGCGCCAAATTCGTCGGCGAGCAGGCGGTGCAGTTGCATGGCGGGATGGGGATGACGGATGAATACTCCATCGGCCACTATTTCAAGCGTCTGATGACCATTGAAATGCTTCTTGGCAATACCGACTATCACTTCAAACGCTATGCAGCGCTGGCCTGACTGGCTGCCCGTTACGCATGATTGGACCGGAGAGGGACATCCTCTCCGGTTTTTTTATGCTTTTCCGGCAGGGGGTCAGAAATTCGGCCAGGGAACGGGCTGTTTGCGATAGGAGAGATAAAGCGGGTGACCCGGCAGTCCCTTCATTGTCAGGGAAAGGACATGGGGGCGAATCCCATGCTGCTTCAGCAGCCTTGTTACCTCCTGATGTCGTTCCTGATGGGTCCCGTGACTGCCCCATGCACAGATGACCATTGCCGCTGATTTTGCCGTTTCGATAAGGATCGCATCATTCTCCGGACCGACGGGTTGTGCGCAGGCTTTGAGGTTGCGGGGATCGGTTGCTCGATAGGCGAAGATGTTGATGACATCCAGCGCGGCGAAACCCATATCTACAGCGCGGCGATGACATCGTTCGATGGTCGGATCGTTATGGGTGGCGTCCGCCGTCGATGGGTTGAGCATAATGAAGGCAACGCCCGGTCCGCTGCGCCAGCGCCGCCAGAGGCGGTAGCGATAGGCACCGCAGGGGCTGAAATAGGCCCCGGAATCGCGAAAATACTCAGGCTGCATCGGGCTTTTGCAACAGCTCGCCGACGG
>CEOG01108525.1_pt1 | contig 12134 bp, 11 predicted proteins | sample 530301 | NCBI WGS metagenome assembly CEOG01 (sample SAMEA2619903, study PRJEB7988) | marine metagenome | biome: marine biome (ENVO:00000447); feature: surface water layer (ENVO:00002042); material: "saline water (ENVO:00002010), including plankton (ENVO:xxxxxxxx)" | depth 5 m | reverse complement strand
AAACCCGCGCGCCTCGATCCCCGCCACCTTGTCGATCCGCACACCGGCATAGGGCCAGACAAGCTGATCCACCACATGCCGGAAGCCGCTCGCGTCCTGCCAGAGAGTGGTGATATCGCGAAACATGATTCCCTTGTGCGGATAATCGGGAATGGTGCGAATGACTGATTTGATATCCATGGCTTTTCCTGACTAGAGAACGCGACCTGCGACGGCATCCAGCATCCGGACAAGCGCCGGATCGCGCGCCTCCACCGCGGTTATGAGGGCATTATCGAGGGCATGATGACAACCTGCGGGGCATGCCTCTTCCCGAACAGAGAGAGCCGGGACAACCGCCTTAACGAGGCTGCGGGCGTTTTCCGCATTCCCAACCAGCACCTTAATCACTGTCGACACATCAACTGCATCATGATCGGGATGCCAGCAGTCATAATCGGTGACCATGGCAACGGTCGCATAACACAGCTCCGCCTCCCGTGCGAGTTTTGCTTCCGGCATGTTTGTCATGCCAATAACCTGACATCCCCAACTCCGATAAAGCTCGGATTCCGCAAGGCTTGAGAATTGCGGCCCTTCCATCGCAAGATAGGTGCCGCCACGATGAACGGGAATATCAAGCGCGCGCGCCGCCGTCTCCACCGCATCGCCAAGCCGCGGACAGACCGGATGCGCCATGCTGACATGGGCGACCAGTCCTGTGCCAAAAAAACTTTTCCGGCGATCTATGGTCCGGTCGATGAATTGATCGACAATCACAAAGGTGCCAGGCTTCAGGGCCGCCTCAAACGATCCGCAGGCGCTGACAGAAATAATTTCTGTCACCCCGGCCCGTTTCAGGGCATCTATATTGGCGCGGTAATTGATTTCTGACGGGGGCAGGCGATGTCCGCGCCCGTGACGGGGCAAAAAGACCATCTCAACCCCCTCCAGGCTCCCAAACAGCAACTCGTCCGACGGAGAGCCAAAAGGACTCTCAACTGCCTGCCAGCGCGTGTTCGTAAGGCCGTCCAGCTCATAGACCCCGCTGCCGCCGATCACGCCGATAACCGGCCGTTTCTCAGATGACATCATCCCCACCTCTTTTCATGCATCCGCTGCAATTTAGCCGCCAAAGCTACCGCTTGCCATAAAAAAGGGCGCTTGAAGAAGCGCCCTTTTTCGAAAATTTCCAATAGGATCAGTGAAGATCTGACCAGACCTTCCGCTTCACCGCATAGAACAGGCCCGCCAGAATAAGCAGGAACAAAATAACTTTCAGTCCCATCTGCTTGCGCTGTTCCATTTTCGGTTCCGCCGCCCAAGTGAGGAAGACCGTCACATCATGGGCCATCTGGTCAATGCTTGCTTCCGTTCCATCGGCAAACTCAACCTGATCCTCCATCAATGGCGGCGGCATCGCAATCTGATGACCCGCGAAGTAGGCATTGTAATTCATGCCTGGGGCGAGGGTGAAATCAGCGGGAGCATCCACATAACCGGTCAGCAGGGAATAAAGATAGTTATCCCCGTTCGGCCGGGCCTTGGCAATCAGCGAGAGATCGAGCGGATAAGCGCCATTGTTTGCCGCGCGGGCAGCCTTTTCGTTGGCATGCGGTGCGGGAAACTTGTCAGATGGTTTGCCCGGACGATCGAACATTTCACCGCTATCATCGGGTCCGTCAACGAAATCATACTCCGCCGCCAGCGCCTTGATCTCGTCTTCCGTAAAGCCGAGATCGGCCAGCGTCCGGAAGGCAACCAGGCTGAGACCATGACATGCCGCGCAAACCTCGCGGTAAACCTGCGCGCCCCGCTGTGCGGAAGCGCGGTCATAGGCACCAAACAGACCGCCATGTTCCCATGCAACCGATTTGAGCTCTACTGCCTCCCCGGCGGCCTGGGCGGACCCCAAGGACGCAAGAGATACGAATGCGGCCACGCCTGCAGACATCAATAATTTAAGCATTGGCCGCCTCCTCTTTCGCAGGCTTCTTCTTGGACAATACATCCTCCGAGATACTTGCAGGCAGGGGTTTCGGTTTTTCGAACAGACCGACCAGCGGCAGCAGGATCAACAGATGCACGAAGTAATATACAGTCGCGATCCGGCCCCAGATAAGATAGGCGCCTTCTGCCGGTTTACCGCCGATATAGGTCAGCAGGATGCAGTCCGCGACGAAAATCCAGAACAGCTGCTTGTAGATCGGACGGAAGCGTGCCGAGCGGATCCGGCTTTTGTCCAGCCAAGGCAGCGCAAACAGGACGAGGATGGCACCAAACATCAACAGAACACCGCCGAGCTTGTCCGGCACCGCCCGCAGGATTGCGTAGAACGGCAGGAAGTACCATTCCGGAACAATATGCGCCGGTGTCACCAGCGGGTTAGCCGGAATATAGTTATCCGGATGGCCCAGGTAATTCGGGGCATAGAACAGGAAAGCCGAGAAGAAGATCAGGAAGATCGCCAGACCAAACAGATCCTTCACCGTGTAATAGGGGTGGAAAGGAATGCTGTCCTGCTTGTCCTTGATTTCAACGCCTGTCGGGTTGTTGGAACCGCTTGTATGCAGCGACCAGATATGCAGGATCACGACACCGGCAATCACGAAGGGCAGCAGATAATGCAGGCTGAAGAAACGGTTGAGCGTCGGATTATCGACTGCAAAACCACCCCACAGCCAGGTCACGATGCTGTCGCCAACAAGCGGGATCGCACTGAACAGATTGGTGATAACCGTTGCGCCCCAGAAGCTCATCTGGCCCCAGGGAAGAACATAGCCCATGAAGGCCGTGGCCATCATCAGCAGGAAGATCACAAGGCCGAGCCACCACAGCAGCTCGCGCGGGGCCTTGTAGGACCCGTAGTAAAGCCCCCGGAAAATATGCAGATAGACGACAATGAAAAACATGGATGCGCCATTGGCATGCATATACCGGATCAACCAGCCATAATTCACATCACGCATGATATGTTCAACGCTGTTGAAAGCGTGATCCACATGCGGCGTGTAATGCATGGCAAGGACGATACCGGTGACGATCTGGACAACCAGCATGAACCCGGCGAGAGAGCCGAAAGTCCACCAGTAACTCAGATTTTTAGGCGTGGGATACTCATAGAGCGCATGATGCAGCATACCCGGAAGCGGCAACCGGTCTTCTACCCACTTTATGGCAGGATTTTTAGGTTCAAAAGACATCTTGGGACCCCCTACCCAATCTTGATATTATTATCGTCGAGGAATTCGTAAGGCGGGATCACCAGATTGGCCGGTGCCGGCCCCTTACGAATACGCCCGGACGTGTCATAATGCGATCCGTGGCAGGGGCAGAACCATCCCCCGTAATCCCCCTGGCCCTTGAGCGGGACGCAACCCAAATGGGTGCAGATGCCGATCATGACCAGCCACTCCGGCTTAATGACCCGTTCCGAATCCGGCTGCGGATCCGGCAGCGTGGCGAGATCCACATCCTCTGCACTGGCGATGTCCTGTTCAGTGCGGTGCCGCACGAAAATCGGCTTGCCCTGCCAGACAACTGTCAGTTCCGAACCGACGTCGATGCCGCTGAGATCAGCTTCCGTCGTCGAGAGCGCCAGAACGTCCGCGGATGGGTTCATTTGCGAGATAAACGGCCAGATAGCCGCCGCCGTCCCCACGGCACCAAGGCCGCCGGCTGCAATATAAAGAAAATCACGGCGCTTGACGCCGTTCTCCTCTTCAGGGGTGGTTGTCGTCATTTGTTTCCCCAAAGCCTAATTAAAATAATTCTATTGCGACCGCTTTTTGTCATTTTACGGCCGTATTGTCCAGCCCGAAGGTGATGCTTGCGACAATAAAGCGCGGTTTTCGCTGTATTTGTTACATCACTGCCATTACAACGGCAACATGCGACTTGCACTTTATCAGCCGGACATCGCGCCGAACGTGGGAACCCTGCTCAGATTGGGGGCCTGCCTGGGCGTTTCTATGGATATTATCGAGCCCTGCGGCTTCCCTTTCGGCGCGCGCGACATGAAGCGCGCCCTCATGGATTACGGGGCGGCGGCGGATGTCACACGCCATGTTTCATGGCCGGAATTCCGCAAAAAAAATGCCGGAAAACGACTCATCCTGCTCACCACGCGGGCCGAAATGCCTTACACCGAATTTACATTCACAGAATCGGATATTCTGCTGCTGGGTCGCGAGAGTGCGGGCGTCCCGCCCGAGGTACATGACGCCGCCGACAGTCGCCTTCTCATTCCGATGTCTCCTGGCCTCCGGTCCATCAATGTGGCAATCTCCGCCGCCATGGTGCTGGGGGAGGCCCTCCGGCAGACGAATGGCTTCCCGCAACAGGCCCTGGCAACCCAGACATAAAATTTCAGTGAAGAATGACATGACGGACACACAAAAAACACGCGCAGCCAGTTGGTTCCGTGACTTGAGAGATCAGATTCGCACTTCCTTCGAGGCGCTGGAAGACCAGCTCGCCGGGCCGCTCAGCGATCGCGCGCCAGGCCGCTTCGAGGTGACGGAATGGGAGCGACCGGGCGGCGGCGGCGGCGAGATGTCCGTCATGCGGGGGCGTGTCTTCGAAAAGGTCGGCGTCAATATCTCTACTGTCCATGGCGAATTTTCCGAAGAATTCCGGAATGCCATCCCCGGAACTGATAAAGACGGGCGCTTCTGGGCAAGCGGCATCTCCTTGGTCGCCCATATGCAATCCCCCCTCGTCCCGGCGGTGCATATGAATACCCGCCATATCATTACCGCCAGCCATTGGTTCGGCGGCGGCGCGGATCTGACGCCCATGTATCCCGATGATCAGGATACGCAGGATTTTCATGCCGCGCTGAAAGACGCCTGCGACCGGCATGATGCCGACTACTATCCCCGCTTCAAAAAATGGTGTGACGAATATTTTTTCCTGCCCCATCGCAATGAGCCGCGCGGCGTTGGTGGCATTTTCTATGACCGGTTGGAAACCGACTGGGAAAAGGATTTTGCCTTCACGCAAGATGTTGGCAGGGCGTTCCGCGATATCTACCCTGAGATTGTCCGCCGCCATATGAACCGTGAATGGACCCAGGAGCAGCGCGAGCACCAACTCCGCCGCCGGGGCCGTTATGTCGAGTTCAACCTGCTTTATGACCGCGGGACCACCTTTGGCCTGAAAACCGGGGGCAATACCGAAGCCATCCTGATGTCGTTGCCGCCAGAGGTGAAATGGCCGTAACCCGACCAGATCACTCCGATTTGATGCAAAGCTGTGACGCCGCGCACATTTCTTTTACTTGGGACCATGCTGGTGGCGGTGTATCATTCATGTGTGATCGCGAATTCATTTTGAGGATTAGTACGATGATCAGATACAGATACAGCTTGATAGCCTTGGTAGCGGCAACCATACGGAATATGCGGGAGTCCTTTGCAGGATCCGCAATGCCGGGGAAACCCTGTCACGGCTGCGACTGCATGTAAACGGACATCTGCCCCTCTCCTGCTGACGCGGAAAAATACAGACGAGTAGCTTGCGGGAAACCGCTGAGTAAAAGCAAAAGGCGTGAAACTTTCCGGTTTCACGCCTTTTTCTTTATCTATTTATTGATCTTCTGTGAGTGCGGGGACCGGGCTGGGCCCGGCCGTCCCCCATCAATTCAGTTGGCCTGGCGACGCAGGAACGCCGGGATATCCAGCAGATCCTCATCTTCCTGCTTCTGATCAATCTTGACCGATGCAGAGGCTTCCTTGCGTACCGGCTGGCCTTGCGGCGCGGCGGCGGGAGGCGTGGCCATTGGCGGCGCCGTCCGGCTCGTGACCGGCTCCCGGCGGACCGGCGCGGACGCCTCCTCTTTCGGGCTGTCCTTGCGGAAGGAACGGCTGACGCCTGTCATCCGCTCAAACAGGCTCGGGCCGCGTTTTCTGGTTTTGCTCTCGGTCACTTCCGATGCCACCTGCTGGGCGTCGGGATTGAGAAGCTTCTCCGGACTCTTGTCGACACGAATAGCGGGCGGCGCCTTGAACGGGCTATCACGGCCTTCGGCTTCCGCCAGTTCCTGATCGCTCTCTTCCATCTCCACATCAATCTCGGACAGCAAATCACGCTCCCGGTCGATGGCAAGATTGCCGCTCATGGAGGTCGTATCGAGGGAAGTTGCGCCCATTTCCAGCTTGTCAGAGCCTTCCGTTGCCCCAGATGCCTGAGCAACCGGCTGACCAGAGAAATTACCGCCAGGAATGCTGGCACCGAAACCGGAGGCGGAGACCGCTGCAACTGCCGGAATCATCGGTCCAGATGCCCCATCGCTTGCCCCGCCTGAGATTCCGGAAGCCGCTTTACCTTCCCCCTTGGTGGGCCGAAGGGACATAACATTCGGCGAATTCGCTTTTTGAACTTCCAGTGCATCAATTCCGGTTGCGACGACGGAAACGCGCATGCTGCCTTCCATCTGCGTATCGAAAGTGGATCCGACGATGATGTTGGCTTCCGGATCGACTTCCTCGCGAATGCGGTTCGCGGCCTCATCCAGCTCATACAGGGTGAGATCCATGCCCCCGGTGATGTTAATGAGAACGCCGCGTGCGCCCTTCATGGAAACATCATCGAGCAGCGGGTTGGAAATCGCGGCTTCCGCCGCCTCGATCGCCCGGTTCTCGCCGCTGGCCTCGCCGGTGCCCATCATCGCCTTGCCCATTTCGCTCATCACCGTGTTGACGTCAGCGAAGTCAAGGTTGATCAGTCCCGGCATGACCATCAGGTCGGTCACACCGCGAACGCCGGAATGCAGCACTTCATCGGCCATGTTGAATGCATCGGCAAATGTCGTCTTTTCATTGGCGACGCGGAACAGATTCTGGTTCGGGATGATAATCAGCGTATCGACATAGCGTTGCAGTTCTTCGATCCCCGCATCCGCAATCCGCATCCGGTGATTGCCTTCAAACTGGAAGGGCTTTGTTACAACGCCAACCGTCAGGATGCCTTTTTCGCGTGCCAGCCGCGCCACGACCGGGGCCGCGCCCGTGCCTGTACCACCGCCCATGCCGGCCGTGATAAAACACATATGAACGCCATCAAGGTGACCGGCAATTTCGTCGAGCGTTTCTTCCGCAGCAGCCGCACCGATTTGCGGTTTCGATCCAGCGCCAAGGCCTTCCGTCAGCTCAGCTCCCAGTTGAATACGATGTTCCGCCAAACTCTGCCGCAAAGCCTGCGCATCCGTATTGGCAACCACAAACTCGACCCCCTGCAACTCAGCGGAGATCATGTTGTTTACCGCGTTACCACCAGCTCCTCCAACGCCCAGGACAAGGATCTTTGGCTTCAGTTCTGTTTGCTCCGGTACTGACAAATTGATACTCACGGTACTCTCCTCCTTAAAGACGCTGACGAACACATAATTAATACCAAATATTGTGGTTAATGAAACCCCACTTCTTACATATTGACTAATTTTCAGCAAAAATTTTGTCTAAAAATTCTCCTTGAACCAGGTTCCAACCCGTAAAAGCCGACTTTTCGGCGGCTTTTCAGCGACCGACATCTTGATCCCGTCATCAAATCTTTCCCGGATCGCATAGGACAGCAGCCCGGCTGCCGTCGTAAAGGCCGGACCGTCGGTCGCATCGGCCAGCCCCTTAACACGGATAGGTTTACCCATCCGAACTTGTTTATCGAGAACCCGCGCGGTCAATTCCTGCACGCCGGAGAGTTGCGCAGCACCCCCGCACAGCACAGCGCGTCGTCCGGCAACCTTATTGTACCCCGACGCGACGAGCCGGTCGCTGACCAGCTCCAGTATCTCTTCAAGCCGCGGCTTGATAATGCCCACCAACATGGAACGCGGCACATGGTTGGCGACATCGTGGTCGCTTTCGCCGATCAACGGCACATCAATGATTTCCTTCTCATCGGCCGGGCTTGCCAACGCATTGCCATAGAGGGTTTTCATTCGCTCCGCATTGGCAAGGGTGGTGGACAGCCCGCGCGCAATATCATTGCTGACATGGCCACCCCCAACGGGGATGACCTCGTTGTAAACCATCTCCCCATCATAGAAGACGGCGAAGGAAGTGGAGCCGCCGCCCATATCGATCACCGTGACGCCAAGGTCCATCTCGTCTTCCACCAAGGATGCAAGGCCGGAAGCATAAGAAGCGGACACCATCCCGGCCACGCCCAGGTGACAGCGTTCCACACAATTGGCGAGATTGCGCATATGGCTGTTCTGAAGCGAAACCATATGCATGCTAATCCCCAGATTCTCGCCATACATGCCGCGCGGATCACGAATGCCGCGATTGCCATCCACGGTGTAGCCGACCGGCAGCGCATGAATAACCGTGCGCCCATCCGGCTGATAGCTCGCCCGCGCTTCTTTCAGCGTACGCTGCAAATCCTTTTCCGTAATTTCCTGGCCACCGATGGACATTTCCACATCGACCGTCTGCGATGCGGGCTTGCCTGCGGAGACACCAAGATAGACTTCCCGGACCGTCTCCCCAGCCATTCGTTCCGCCGCATCAACGGCCGAGCGGATCGCCTCTTCGGCCATTTCCATATTGGTAACGCCCCCGGCCCGGATACCACGGGAAACCTGATGGCCGATGCCGGTCACACGAAGGCGGCCTGCTTCCTCCGTTGCGACAAAGCAGCATACTTTCGTTGAACCGACATCCAGTGCCGCTAAAGGTCCGTTCCGTCCCGCCGCCATTAACCTTCCACCTGCTCCATCTCTCGTTTATCCATCTGCGCTTCCGTCATTCCGTCAGCTTCCTTGTGCTGCGACCCGCCGAATATTCGCCGCGCCTTCACCCAGCCTGACATACAAGCGATCACGGGCGCGCAAATCAATGGCAACCACATCCTTATCGAGGATCCGCTGCTCATTCTGCAGCCGCCCAAGCGCCTGCCAGGCTTCAAGCGCGCCCTTTTCCGGCAATTGTACCGTAATGTTCTTATCAAATTCCAAATTCCAGCGACGATCCCGGATCCGCACAGCACTTTCCAGCCGAGCGAACAGCTCCGGCGTCTGCACCAACATGTCGAACAGCTCCGCCGCATGGGCATTTGCGCCAGGGCCAACCACCTTTGGCAGGTAACGGAACGCAGCCTCATCATTTTTGGAGACAACGGTGCCGGTCCGGTCAATCACACCCGTCCGCCCCTCAAGTTGCCAGCGGGCAAAGGGCCGCCGTTCCGTGATCTCGATAAAAATCTCATCGGGATAGCGGCGCATGACGGACGCGGCCTCAACCCATCCCAGCGTTTCAAGACGCTCGCGCGCTGCTTCGGGGTCTACGCCGAGAATGCTGTCTCCGCGTCGGACATCCAGCACCCGGAGGATATCACCCGCCTCCGTTCTTTCTCGCCCGACAACGCTGATTTCCTGCACGGTCAGGCCGAAAAATTCGGCAAGCGACTGCTGCTGCTCATCCATCCAGGCCGCACTGCGGGTGATGAGCTCCGATTTCACCATAAAGTTCGTAATTCCGCCGATGACAAGAGCGACAACCAAAACTGCGGCACAGATCAGCGCCGGTTTCCGCCAGGCGGGCGCAGGCTTGCGGCGTCCCGATTTCTTCGGCTTCGTACTTCTGAACGGCGTTGTGATACGGTCCGTAATCTGGACGGTCAGACCCCCAAGGCGCGAAAAAGCCCCTTCGGTCGAAAAGCGCGGTTCTGCCTTGCGGCCTGTGGCTTTCTTTTTCTTGCCGCCCTGGGAAGCGCCCTTGAAGAACCCGCCCTTTGATTTCTGCCGATGCGGACGCGCCGGGGTGAGGACTCTATCTTCCTTGTCTATCGTTATCTGTCGCATGATGCATCCTCCACGATCCAGCAGACAAGCTCTTCAAAGGAGATGCCACAGTGACCCGCGATTTCGGGCACCAGACTGAGAGATGTCATGCCGGGCTGTGTATTGGTTTCCAACATGTAAAATTTGCCGCGCCCCTCGCCCGTGTCATCGAACCGCAAATCGCTGCGGCTGACGCCGCGGCAACCAAGCGTGCGATGCGCCAGCAGGGCAAGACGCAGGGCTTCCTCATAATCCGCCGGATCGAGCGGTGCGGGCATCAGATGCTCCGCCTTCCCGTCGGTATATTTCGCCTCATAATCATAGAAACGGCCGAGAGGTCGGATTTCGACAGCGCCAAGGGCTTCATCCCCCATCACCGCCACCTGAATTTCACGGCCGGGTATAAAAGTTTCTACCAGCACCTTTTCGCCGAAACTCCACGGCAAGTCCTGCAAGCTCATATTCTCACCATCGAGAATGATGGTGACGCCAACACTGGAGCCTTCATTCAGCGGCTTGACAACGAACGGCTTGTCATAGCGTGCGCCGTCCTGAATTTCTCGCCGCGTGAAGATACGGCCATCGGCCACCGGGATTCCCGCCGCCTTGAACAGCGTTTTCGCAACAGGCTTATCCATGGCAAGCGCAGAGGCCAGAACCCCGGAATGGGTATAGGGAATACCCATGATTTCCAGCACACCCTGAATGTATCCGTCTTCGCCATACCGGCCATGCAGCGCATTGAAGCAGACATCCGGACGGATCTCGGCCAGCGTTTGCGCAATATTCCGGCCCGCATCAACCGGCGTTACCCGATAACCGGACTTTTTCAGCGCTTCGGTGCAGGCAAGGCCGCTATTGATCGACACTTCCCGCTCGGCCGACCATCCGCCCATCAATACGGCGACGTGTTTCATGGTCTCTTTCCTTCCGCACAGTTCGCCGCGTCTCCAAGGCGGACTATCTCCCACCGCAGCAGGGTATCGTGCCGCGCGAAAACCCGGCGGCGCATCTCTTCGCCCAACGCTTCAAGATCGGCCGCCCGTGCCCCGCCCGTGTTGATCAGGAAGTTGCAATGCTTGTCGGAAATCATCGCCAGTCCCTTTTTCAGGCCCCGGCCGTCGACGCTGTCAATAAGTTGCCACGCCTTCTTTCCGGGCGGATTGGCAAAGGTGGAACCACCGGTGCGGCTGCGCACGGGCTGGCTTTCCTCCCGGTTACGGGAGATATCCGCCATGCGATTGAGGATATCCTCGCGATCACCCTGCGACAGTTGAAAACTCGCCTCCGTGAAGATCCAGTCTTTCGGCACTGTCGTGTGGCGATAGGAAAAGCCCATATCCTCCGGCCCGAGTTCATGACGCATCCCGTCCCGGTCATAGGCGACGGCGGACAGGAAAATATCGGATATATCCGCGCCATAGGCTCCGGCGTTCATACGCAGGCCGCCTCCTATGCATCCGGGGATACCACTCAGGAATTCAGCCCCTTCCAGCCCCGCATCCGCGGCAAACCGCGCCACGTGGCCATCAAATGACCCGGCACCAACCGTCAATATTCCGTCCTCATTGTTCATCTTGGCGAAATGCCGACCAAGCCGGATCACAACGCCGCGCACGCCCCCGTCCCGCACCAGCAGGTTGGAGCCGACACCGATCACATGGACCGGAATATCACGTGGTAGATTTTTGAGAAATTCCGCCAGATCGGCCTCATCCTCCGGCTTGAACAGGACATCCGCCGGGCCACCCACCTGGAACCAGGTCACCTTGGACAGATCCGCATGAGCGCGCAACCGACCCCGGACAGGCGGCATCCGCTCCATCAGGCTCGCTTCGGTGGCGGCTTTATGCATTTTCTCACTCATCCGCTCAGGCTGCCCCTTCCTTTGCGTATTGCTTTTCCAGTTCCGTCGGCAGCGCGTTCGCCCAGGCGGAGATGGACCCGGCGCCCAAGCAGACAACCACATCGCCAGGGTTGCTGTTCTCTGCAATCACTGCAGCAAGATGTTCCGGTCCCTCAAGGGCAAGGACATGCCGATGCCCACGGGCGCGCAGCCCCTCCACATAATGTCCCTTGTCGATACCTTCGATTGGCGCCTCACCCGCCGCATAGATATCGGTCACAATCACCGTATCCGCATCATTGAAGCAGGTGCAAAAATCCTCAAACAGGTCCCGCAAGCGGGAGTAGCGATGCGGCTGGACAACGGCTATCACCTTCTGGTCATACGCCTGTCGTGCCGCGGAGAGGACAGACGCGATCTCAACCGGGTGGTGGCCATAATCATCAATCACCGTCACGCCGTTCACTTCGCCAGTCTTCGTAAAGCGCCGCTTTACCCCGCCAAAGTTGCGCAGGCCTTTTTTGA
>CEOG01108526.1_pt1 | contig 12151 bp, 10 predicted proteins | sample 530301 | NCBI WGS metagenome assembly CEOG01 (sample SAMEA2619903, study PRJEB7988) | marine metagenome | biome: marine biome (ENVO:00000447); feature: surface water layer (ENVO:00002042); material: "saline water (ENVO:00002010), including plankton (ENVO:xxxxxxxx)" | depth 5 m | reverse complement strand
GTCCGGGCTCGAGCTGAAGTAGTTTGGGCGGTTCCGGTTGTCCGGTACGCCAAGAACTCAAGCACATCATTGTAAACGGCGCGGAGACGTTCCGCGAGGGCGTGTGCAGGGGCGCAACGCCGGGCAACCGGCTCCGACACGGTCGGGGCTGAAACTGAAGGAAGGATGAAAATGACCACAGATATGAACGATCAGCGAGGGAGCGCAGATTCCGGGGTTCGCGAGGAATTGCTCGCGGCGAGTGACGCGACCATTGAAGATGCCGTGAGCTTTGCCGACCCGATGGTGCTTCGGGGCCTGATCTATCAGTTCACCGGGGACCCGGAGATCGCGGAAACCGCGTTCGAGTACCAACCCGGTTTTTTGTTCGTCGAAGGAGCGGGGCTGAGTGAGGAGGATGACGCCCTCATCCGTCGTAAGGCCGTAGCCTTCCTGCAGGCTTACAGGGACAGCGGTGCCGGCGAACTCGGCGTGGGCCCTTCGGATCGTCTTCCTGCCAGCATCGCCCTTACTGTGGGTCATGAGATCGAGCCCGACTATCTCGATTTCTTGCTTGAGGAGCTGGCTCTGAATCCATGGACCCGCGGTCTGGAGTGGGAGGAGAAGCCCCCGCAGCGCTGCGAGGAGTTCTTGGTCACCGTAATCGGTGCCGGAATGAGCGGCCTCAACGCGGCCATCCAGCTCAAGCGCGCGGGAATCCCGTTTCAGGTGATCGAAAAGAGCGATGGTTCCGGCGGCACCTGGTATGAGAACCGTTACCCGGGCGCGCGCGTCGACACCCCGAGCAAACTCTATACACACACTTTTGGCGTCGACTACAGCTACCCCTACGCGTTTTGCCCGTGGACCGAGAACCTGAAGTACCTGGACTGGGTGGCGGATACGTTCAATGTGCGTGAAGACATTATCTTCCAGACCGAGGTCCGCTCGCTGGTCTGGGACGAGGCGAAGTCGATGTGGGAAATCACGGTCGAGGGCCCGGAAGGTCGGCGTACGCTGCGCTCGAACGCCGTCATCACCGCGGTTGGCATCCTCAATCGCCCAAACATGCCGGAAGATCTCCCCGGCATTGAGCGCTTCGAGGGTCCATCCTGGCACACGTCTCACTGGCCCTCGGACTTCGACCCGACTGGCAAGCGTGTGGCGGTCATTGGCACGGGCTGCACCGGCTATCAGTTAGTGCCGGAGCTGGCCCTTGAGGCCGGGCACGTTACCGTCTTCCAGCGCACGCCGCAGTGGCTCTTCCCTGTTCCAGGCTATTTATCGCCCTTGCCGCCGCAGGTGGGCTGGCTGGATCGGAACCTGCCGTATTACACGAATTTCACGCGCCTGCGCATCGCGTCGGGCTTCGCCGGGGCGTTCGAAGGGGACTTCCAACGGATCGATCCGGATTTCCAGGACGAACACGCAGTCAATCCGACCAACAAGGCGGCCCGTGACAGATGCATAGGGTTTCTCAGGGAGAAATTACCGAACGAGGAACTGGTCAGGACGATGACGCCCAAGCACCCCGTTTTTTCCGCTCGGGCGGTGATAGTCGACCCTGAACGCAGCATCCTTGACGCCATTCAGCGCGATAACGTGACGCTGGTCTTGGATGGTATACGTGGAATCACCCCAACCGGCGTGGAGACCGAGGACGGCACAGTCCATGCCGTGGATGCCATTGTCTACGCGACGGGTTTCAAGGCGACCGAGTACCTGTTCCCGATGTCGATCACGGGTCGCAACGGCATGACCGTCGAGAAGCTCTGGTCGCAGACCGGCGCGCAGGCATACTTGGGCACCATGATCCCGGGATGCCCCAACCTGTGGACGCTGTGGGGTCCAAACACCAACGGTGGCCTGCCTATACCGGCAATCCAGGAAATGGCGACGCACTACGCCCTCAAGTGCATCGAGCGGCTCATCCTTGACGACAAGCGGTCGATCGACGCCAAAGAAGAGCCTTACCGGCGCTACAACGAGATGATCGACGACCGCAACCGCCAACTGGTATGGAGCGACCCGCGCGCGCAGAACTATTACTGGACCAGGTTCGGCCGCTCAGCCACACAGAACCCGCTTAACACCCTGGAGACCTGGAGCATGCTGCGCGAGCCCAACTTCGCGGACCTCGATATACGCTGATGCAATCTACTCGAATGAGAGGTGTCCTCCAAAACTAGAACGCACAGTAAAGGATTGCAGGAAATGATGCCGACTAATATTTATGAGCAGGGTCTCGATAAAAACCCTGCCAATTTCGCAAACCTGACCCCTCTTACTTTTCTGGAACGTGCCGCCGCGGTGTATCCGCACCGGTTGTCTGTGATACACGGCGACGTTCAATATACCTGGGCCGAAACTTATCGGCGCAGTTGTCTGTTGGCCTCGGCGCTGATCAAGCGGGGCATTGGGGCCGGCGATACCGTGTCTTTCATGGGAGCTAACACACCGGAGACCTACGAGGCGCATTTCGGTGTGCCGATGACTGGCGCGGTGCTTAACGCCCTGAACGTGCGCCTGGATGCCAAGGCCATCGCTTTCATTCTTGAGCATGCCGAAACCAAGGTGCTGTTCACCGATCGTGAATATTCGGACACCATCTCCAAGGCGTTGGAACTTGTTACCAAAAAGCCTGTTGTCATCGACATCGACGATCCCAGCTACGAGGGTGGTCGCTTGCTGGGAGAAATGGACTACGAGGCACTGCTGTCCGAGGGAGACCCGGAATTTCGCTGTTTCCACATCGACGACGAATGGCAGGCGATTTCCCTGAACTACACATCCGGGACTACAGGCAACCCTAAAGGTGTGGTTTACCACCATCGCGGCGCCTATCTCGATGCCATATCCAACGTGCTGTGCTGGAACATGACTGCCCACCCGGTCTACCTGTGGACACTGCCCATGTTTCACTGCAACGGCTGGTGCTTTCCCTGGAGCCTGGCAGTGGTCGCTGGTACCAATGTTTGCCTGCGTCACGTCCGTGAGGTCGCCATCTTCGATGCTATCAGGAAACACCGGGTAACCCACTTTTGTGGTGCGCCTGTCGTGCTGAATACACTGCTCAATGCAGATGAACATCTTAAACAGGGTATCGACTACCGGGTCCATGTAATGACCGCAGGCGCGGCACCGCCCGCCACAGTGATCGCGGGAATGGAGAACATGGGCTTCAGCGTAACCCATGTCTATGGACTGACCGAGACCTATGGTCCCTGCACGGTCTGTGCGCCCAAGGAGGATTGGGCCGGATTAAGCATCGATGACCGCGCCGAGATGCTCTCCCGGCAGGGTGTGCGTGCGCCACTACAGGATGAAATTATGGTGGCCGACCCGGAAACCCTGGAGCCAGTGCCCAAGGACGGCCAGACCATGGGTGAGATATTCATACGCGGCAATTTGGTCATGAAGGGATATCTGAAGAACCCGGAAGCTTCCAAAGAGTCTTTTCGCGGTGGCTGGTTTCATACCGGTGATCTCGCTGTCTGGCACGAGGACGGCTATGTCCAGATCAAGGACCGGTCCAAGGACATTATCATTTCCGGCGGCGAAAATATCTCCTCCCTGGAGGTGGAGTCTGTGCTCTTCAAGCATCCCAAGATTCTTGAGGCGGCCGTTGTTGCGGCGAGCCATGAAAAGTGGGGTGAGGTCCCCTGTGCGTTTGTCAGTTTGAAGCCCGGTCAGGGAATGACCACAGATGAGCTGATTGCCTACTGTCGGAAGGAACTGGCGGGTTTCAAGATTCCCAAGAAAGTCTGTTTCGGCGCCATTGAAAAGACCTCCACGGGTAAGGTGCAGAAATACCTGCTACGCGAGAAAGCGGAGTCCTTGGAGTATCTGACTAAAGATAAGTGAATTCGCATTAAGAGCGGTCGACGATATAGCGTAAGGTGCTATTGACGCATAAGGAACCTGGAATGGAAACGACAAGCAAAGCCCAGCCGTCGGGAGAGGGCGGATCCATCGAACACTATGACGCGGTGATCATTGGCGCTGGTTTCAGCGGCATGTACGCATTACATCATCTGCGAGAGATGGGGCTCTCGGTGCGCGTCTACGACGGTGCCAGTGGTGTTGGTGGTACCTGGTGGTACAACCGTTACCCGGGAGCACGGGTCGACGCTCCAGGCAGTCCCTTCTACTGCTACACGTTCTCGGAGGAGCTGATGAAAGAGTGGGACTGGGCCGAACTCCAGGCGGATCAGTCTGCCGTGTTGGACTACCTGGAATTTGTCGCCGACCGATTGGACCTCCGCCGAGACATTCAGTTCGAGACCTGGGTGCAAGACGCCCGCTACGATGAATCCTTGCAGCGATGGACGGTCGATACCAGCACTGGGCTGCGCGCCTCTGCCCAGTTCCTGATTTGCGCGGTCGGTGCCCTCTCGACGACAAACATGCCCGACATCCCCGGGATCCTCGACTTCGCGGGCGAGTGCTACCACACCGGCCGCTGGCCGCATGAGCCGGTTTCCTTTCAGGGAAAGCGGGTGGCCGTGATCGGCACGGGCTCCTCGGGAATCCAGTCGATTCCCGAGATTGCCAAAGAGGCCGACCACGTGACGGTGCTCCAGCGCACGCCACAATTTACCTTTCCTTGCGGGAACCGACCCGTCAAGCCCGAAGATATGTCGGAGGCGAGAGAGAACTGGGACACTTATGTCGCGAAGATGTACGCGAGCCCCGCAGGCTTCCCTTTCGACATGAATGTACGAAAAGCTCTGGATGATACGCCGGAGCAACGCCGCGCCCTGTATGAAGCGCTTTGGCAGCGTGGTGGGGTCGACTTTCTCATCGACGGTTACAGTGACATCACAACGAGCGAGGAGGCCAACGCCTGGCTCGCAGACTTCTGTCGTGACAAGATTCGCGAGATTGTGCGTGACCCCGAGACCGCCAGGAAGTTGATGCCCGATCACTTCATACTGACGAAGCGAGCGATTTTAGACAGCGGCTACTACGAGACCTTCAATCGCGACAATGTGACCCTGGTCGACCTGCGCGAGGACCCCATTGAGCGGTTTACCCCTGCGAGCGTGATCACCCGTTCCGGGGAGCACCCTATCGATATGCTCGTGCTGGCGACTGGCTTCGATGCCATCAGCGGCTCGATGCTTCGTCTCAACCCAAAGGGACGAGGCGGTGAGAGTTTAAAGGAACGGTGGCAGGATCGTTTTCACAACTATCTCGGTTTGTCCGTCGCGGGCTTTCCTAACATGTTCATGATTCACGGACCCGGGTCTCCCGGCGTGTTCTACAACATGCCACTGGGCGCTGAGCGACAGATGAACTGGATTGGCAACCTGATAAGCGATATGAAAGAGCGGGGCATGAGGGCCGTTGAGCCGACGACCGAAAGCGAGGAGAAATGGGACAACGTGGTTGCGGAGAAGGCGCACTCTACTCTCCTCCCTCGCACCGATTCCTGGTGGACGGGCGCTAATGTTCCGGGGAAGCCCCGATACTTTTCTGTCTATCTGGATGGTGGTGGGTACCATCAGATCATCTCCGACGTTGCTACCAAGGGTTACGAAGGATTTGTGTTCAAGTGAACGCATCCTGTCCAAATGGGTGTGTCACTTGAATCAAATCTAAGTCAAGGCAGAGAAGTTATGGATGTTCACGGATATTGTGATGAGCGATTTTCCAGGGTACGTGATGCCTTTGTAGAGAATTTTACCGAGCGAGGTGATGTAGGCGCGTGTTTTGCCGCGACAGTTGAGGGTGAGTTTGTGGTGGATTTATGGGGTGGGTATCAGGATGCCGCCCGGCGGCGACCCTGGCAGAAAGATACCATCGTTAATGTTTATTCGTCGACCAAACCCATGGCCGCTATTTGTGCGCTGATGTTGGCTGACCGCGGGCAGCTTGATCTTGAGGCTCCGGTGGCAAACTACTGGCCTGAATTCGCCCACAATGAAAAAGGCAGGGTTCTGGTTAAACATTTAATGAGCCACTCGGCAGGATTGCCTGGTTTTAATCGTGCGTTCACGACTGGGGAATTGTGCGATTGGGATTTTTGCTGTTCCGATTTGGCTGCACAAGCCACCTGGTGGGAGGCGGGTACGCAAAGCGGTTATCATGTCATTACGCAGGGATATCTCATCGGAGAAGTCGTGCGCCGCATTACCGGACAGTCCATCGGTCAGTATTTCAAAACTGAGGTTGCGGACAAGTTGGACGCTGACTTCCACATCGGCATGGACCCGGCAGATTTCGGGCGAATAGCAGATTTGATTGAGGCGGCTGAGTCGCCCCCCCTGGTGCAAATGGATCCGGATTCTATACCGGGGCGCGCGCTTGCAGGATTAGACCTTTCACCCGAAACCGCTGCATTAACAGAGTGGCGACAAGCAGAAATTCCTGCTGGAAATGGTCACGGGAATGCTCGTTCGATCGTGCGCGCTCAGACGGCGATGGCCAATTCCGGTAGTGCGTTCGGGGTCGAACTACTTTCCGCTGCAGGTTGTGCAAAGGCGCTTGAGCTTCAAACTGAAGGTCTGGATCTGGTGGTCGGCGTACCGGTGAAATATGCGTTGGGCTATGCCTTGCCGTCCACAGGGTTCCCCGTGAGCCCCAATGCTAACACCTTGTTCTGGGGCGGGAAGGGCGGTTCTACCGTGATGGTAGATACTGATGCACGAGTGTGTTCTTCCTATGTTATGAATCAGATGGACAATGACATGATTCCCGGACCGCGTGGTCAGGCATTGTCCAACGCATTGTACGAATCGCTAGCGGCAATTTCCCAGGAAATGTAGCGGCGTGAACACGTGGGGTCTACTGGTAAAGAGTATGTAGATTAGCCTTCACACTACGCGAATATTGCTGTTGTTCTTGAAGAAAGCGTTTTTTAGCGTAACTGAGTTGGTTGATATTGACTCAAGAAGGGAAGGAGGACTGATGCGCGAGCTTCGCGATAAGATAGCGGTGGTGACCGGAGGCGCGAACGGAATCGGTAGCGGTATCTGCCATGCGCTGGCGCAAGAGGGCAGCCAGATCGTGGTGGCCGATCTCGACGGGCAGGCCGCGGAGGCGCTGGCCAGCGAGTTGCGCCGCCAGGGCGCACGGGCGCTGGGGCTCTCGGTCGACGTTGCCGACCTCGACTCGGTGCAAGCGCTTGCCGACGCCGTGGTCGCCGAGTGCGGCGGCGTAGATATCGTCTGCAACAACGCCGGCGTGTTCATCGGCGGCTCGATTCGCGAGCTGACGCCCGATGACTGGCGTTGGGTGATGTCGGTCAACGTCGACGGCGTGTTCCACGGCTGCAAGGTGTTCGCGCCCCTACTGCTCGCTCGCGGGGCGGGCCACATCGTCAACACAGCGTCGGTCGGCGGGTTCCTGGCGAACCCCGAGGCCGCCGTCTACGCGACCAGCAAATTTGCCGTAGTCGCATTCTCTGAGGCGCTGCGCGGTGACCTCGCCCCAAAGGGCGTGGGGGTCTCGATCCTGTGCCCGGGCGCGGTACGCACGCGCCTGGCGAAGTCCGATGCCCACCGGCCGGTGGCTCTGGGCGACGCGGGCAACCACTCCGATATCCTGTGGGACCACATCAAGGACGGGATCGAACCCGAGCAGGTCGGCGAGATTGTCGTGCGCGGGATCAAGGCCGACGTCCCCTACATCTTCACGCACCCTGACGAATGGAAGCCAGCCTTCGAGGAGCGCTTCGCGAGCGTGCTCGCCTGCTTCGGGAAGGTCTGATCAGGCTCGTCCAGGTCTGCGCGATTTGTGCGGCCCTCGGGGGTCTGACCGCCTGCTCTTTAAATTCTTCGTTGTATCGTCCCATTCTGGTCCCACTGACTGCCCGCTCCTTGAGTTCTAGAGTGAAAAATGGACACGACATCCATCCTGACAGAGCGGGTCACAGCCATTCAACCACTTCACCGTGAGTTTAGAAGAGATTAAGATGTAATGCAGTGGTAAATAGAGTGAGGCGCAATGAAAATACCTTTTTTGCAAAAAGTATCTGAGAAATGAATTCCCTATCAAAATGGTTGTTTTTAATCATTTCAGCCGTGGCGATAACAATTATTGTAACTACTGGTTGTTCGAGTTTGGGTGGAAGCTTGGATAGAGAAGACGAGATGTTGTATCAAAGATCAAAGAATTTCAATTCGGAAAAGAAAATCTTTGAAAATCGTATTCCTGATATTAATGAGCGTTGGAAAAAGCGAGTGTATACCTATGCCGCTTTTAAAGAATTTCTATTCACAGGCGAAAATAGGAGGCCCAATGAAAAATTACCTGAACAAAAACCCGACATTGATAAATTTTTAAGTAACCAAGATAACCCTCAAGTCATTTGGTTTGGGCACTCTTCGTTTCTACTGAGCCTGCAAGGGAAAACTATATTAGTTGATCCTGTTTTTTCCGCTTCTGCATCACCCTGGGGATTCTTGAATAAGCGTTTCCAGCCGCCTGTTGTAAGTTTAAAAGAATTACCTGTGATTGATTATGTACTTATTTCTCATGATCATTATGATCATTTGGATATGGAGAGTATTCGCTTTTTTGGAGATCAGAATATTGATTTTTTGGTTCCACTGGGTGTTTCTGTACACCTGAGAAAATGGGGCATAGATAAGGATAAGATTAAAGAATTTGATTGGTGGGATGAGCTGCAACTTGAGAATTTTCAGTTTGTTTTTACTCCCTCTCAGCATTTTTCAGGTCGAGCGCTTTTTGATGAGGCGAAAACTTTGTGGGGTTCCTGGGTTATCAAGAGCCAAAATTACAATGTTTACTTTAGTGGTGACTCTGGTTATGACACTCATTTCAAAGAGATTGGTGATAAGTATGGGCCTTTTGATATCGCTTTTCTGGAATGCGGGCAGTACAACGAAAAATGGAAAGAAGCTCACTTGATGCCAGAAGATACAATGCGAGCTTTCGTTGACCTAAAAGCAAAACAACTATTTCCAGTGCATTGGGGGATGTTTGATATGGCGATTCATGCTTGGAATGAACCAGCTCAGAAAATATATGCGCTTTCTCGACAAAAGAAAGCTCAAATAGTTATACCTCAGATTGGAGAAATGATAGATCTAAACCAAAAATATGAAACCAAAGTTTGGTGGAATCAATAAAGTGCGTTTAGTTTTTTTGTATCAATTTTGATATTGTATTGATCAAGTACTACAGTCCTCACGGAAGCAGCCCTCAGCATACAGCAGCGTCAGCGTAAAAACGGTAGCGCTGTAGTGCCCCAGCACTTTCTGCTCAAGACAGGCCGCTAATGCGTGACTGTCACGGTACCACCACTGAAATCGACTATTTCCGCATCATCGGCAAAGCAGCCGCTGTGCATGGCGAAATCGCGATTATCTACAGCGGCAGCGAAACGCAGAAGCACATCCTGAAAGGCCTGCCTATCTGCGGTCTTTGACATGTGGTTGCCCCAACGTCATCAAGGAACGGAATCCTGACAATTTCAGGTGGAACCGTATTTAAAATGAAATGCCGGGATGATCAGGCGAGCGGAATAAACAGACAGTCGCGCGGTTTGCCGTCCGGCGACCGACTCTGGTGTCCTCTACCCGTCGTGTCCTCGGCCAGGAGGATCTCACCCGGCCCGAGCACCCGCCGCTCCCCATGACCTGTTTCAATTTCAACCGAGCCATTGAGATTAACCACGTACTGCTTCCTGGGTGCATTGTGAAAGTCGACATCGTAATCGCCTTCTACACGACGGAAAAGGACCGCCTTTGCGTCCACCGGTTCCGATATCAGGGCGCCGAACTCACCGACAGTCATCTCTATATCAATATCCTCAAAATGCGACTCGCCGTCATCACCTGTAAATATCCTGGTAACCTTCATTCGTGCTTCTCCTGAGTCATAACCGAATCTAGTGCCGGAAAAAATTTTGCAGTATGTCTAGCGCCTGGCCTGGGGATGATTCCCGTGCGCGTTTACCCCATTCGGTACAGCGCAGAAATCTTGTTCCCGGACGGGTCCCGGAGGTACGCCAGGTAGAGCCCGGTTTCGTCCCGCTTCCCGGGTGGGTCCTCACAGGTCGTGCCGCCGTTGGCGATGCCTGCCGCGTGCCAGGCGTCCGCCGCTTCCGGGCTGGAGGCGACAAACCCGATCGTGCTGCCGTTGCCATGGCTGGCTGGGTTGCCATCGATAGGTTTGCTCAGCGCGAAGACTCCGTGCTCGGTCCGGTAGAAGCACCGTCCCTTTTGATCGATTACGCCCGGCTTGTAGCCCAGCGCGCCGAGCACCGCGTCGTAAAACCGCTTTGACGCCTCAACGTCGTTTGTCCCTAGCATTACATGGCTGAACAATTGAGAACTCCTTTGAAAAGTGGTCGCGGCGCAAATTACGGCCGGCCGCGTTAGCCGTTAAACAATCCGTTCGGGACTTCGCTCTATTGAAACCCCTTTCCTAATGGGCCGCGACCGCTACCAGAGGCGCGTTTAAGTCTGTGGCGTCGGTGCTTCCTCCGGGATAAGACCTTCTGACCTCATATCTCGCCAGACCGAGTCTGGAATGTGCTCGCTCACCAAGTCGATGTTCTGCTCCAGTTCGCCGACGGTCTGGGCGCCGGGGATTACGGTCGCAACAGCAGGATGCGCCAGCACGAACTGGAGCGCCGCCGCTTTCAAATCTACGCCGTGTTGGTGGCAGATGGCCTGCAGCTTCTTCGCACGGTCGACGAGTTCCTGGGGAGCAGGCGCGTATTCGAAGCTGACCGGCTTGTCCAGGTCTCTCGCGAGAATGCCCGAGTTGTAAGGGCCGCCGATTGCCACCTTCACGTTTCGCTCCACGCATAGCGGTAGAAACTCCTGCAACGCCGAGTGGTCCAGCAGCGTGTAACGGCCCGCTAGCAGAATGATATCCAGGTCGAACCTGCGTACGAAGCGGGCTGGCAGCTCCCATGTGTTTGTGCCGCTGCCGATGGCCTTGATCACGCCCTGCTCGCGCAGCTCCATCAGTGCCGGGAATGCCTCCTCGTTCGACTGCCTCTCGCCGAATTCCTCCAGGTCGGGATCGTGAATATAGATGATGTCGATCCGCTCCATGCCAAGCCGCTTAAGGCTGTCTTCGATCGACCTGAGCACGTCGTCGCGGGTGAATGTGTTTACGTGGATAAGCTCAGGTAATCCGTCCGGATTGTCGGTCGATGTGTTGCCACCGGGCTTCGGATCGAGAACACGTCCTACCTTGGATGACAGTACAAATGAGTCCCGGGGTTTACCGGCCAGCGCGTGCCCTAACCGGACCTCGCTGCGGCCATGGCCGTACACGGGCGAGGTGTCGAAGTAACGGATGCCAAGCTCGTAAGCCCGCTCTACAGTCCGCACTGCCTCATCGTAGCCTGTCCCGCCATAAAGCCCGTCTGCGTGCACCATGCCGGAGAGCGGACCCCCGCCGAGGCCAAGCCGCATAACGGGCAGGTTATAGGGGCCAACCGGAACTGTATCGAATGGGTTCATGGTTTCGTCAGACCTGTAGCATAGGAATTGCGCAAATATAAATTATTATTGCCAAAATAGTCAATATGCGCAACTATAATGTAAAATACGATTAGAGAATACCTTAGTCTTTAATTCTGCTTTCTTTGCTGAAACTTCCCTAATATCGAGCGCCGCGGCGCGGTAGCCACCGCAGATGCGCAGCTCCCAACAACGAGGACAAAGGTCTATGGATATCGGTATCATCATCTTCCCCTCCGATAAGGCCATCCAACCGATGGAGCTTGCGCGGGCCTGCGAGGAGCGCGGCTTCGAGTCGCTCTGGTTTCCAGAGCACAGCCACTTCCCGACCAGCCGTGAGACCCCCTTTGGCGATGGTTCCTTCGGCCCGCTGCCTGAGGAGTACATGCGCATGCACGACCAGTTCATCGCGCTGACCGCCTGCGCGGCCGTCACGAGAAAGCTCAGACTCGGCACCGGCATCACACAGGTGGCCCAGCGCGACCCCATCTGGTTGGCGAAGGAAGTCGCGAGCCTTGACATGATTTCCGGTGGTCGTTTCGAGCTCGGCGTCGGCTACGGCTGGTGCGTGGAGCAGATGCGCAACCACGGCCTCGATTTCAAGCAGCGCCGCGAGATCCTCCGTGAGCACTGCCTATTGATGAAAGAGCTGTGGACGAAAGACGAAGCGAGTTTCGAGGGCGAGTTCGTCAAGTTCGAGAAGAGCTGGGCGTGGCCCAAGC
>CEOG01005468.1_pt1 | contig 12174 bp, 9 predicted proteins | sample 530301 | NCBI WGS metagenome assembly CEOG01 (sample SAMEA2619903, study PRJEB7988) | marine metagenome | biome: marine biome (ENVO:00000447); feature: surface water layer (ENVO:00002042); material: "saline water (ENVO:00002010), including plankton (ENVO:xxxxxxxx)" | depth 5 m | reverse complement strand
CTGTAGCTGTCGTCGGCGCTCATGTTGTGATCCTGCAGGTAGTTGAAGACCTCGAGAAAGTTTGCGCCGTTCTCCGCCAGTGTCACGGCCCTTACCCGGTTTATCAGCCGGTATAGTCGCGATGGGCTGGAGCGCAGGGTGAGTATCTCGGTCAACACCGCCAGGCCTTCCTGGGTCGTGGTGGATGAGGGTGTGCCCTTGCTCAGGAAGGTGCAGGCAGGCTGTGCCGTGCCGTTCAGCGTGGTGCCGAGGTGCACCCATCCTTCGTGAACCTCCAGCACATCGATATCCAGTGCATTGAACATCGCGTCGCTGCGTATTTTGAGATAGTCGGAGCCCGCGGCTGCATCAGCGGTCATCTGGTCGTTGAGCAGCACCCGGATGCCGGCGTCAGGGAATGCCTGCAGCAGGCGTTCGTTGAGCATCGCCACGGCGTCCACAGCGGGTATGGTTTTTGGAGCCTCCTGCATGGACGTATTTTGCAGAAGGTTGATGAGGGTGGCCTCCATCGCGGTACCGAGGTCGGCCAGCGTGGGATCACCGGCGTGAAAAACATCCGAGGAGGAGCCGTAAAGGTCCTCGGATATCTGGCCGAACTCAGGTTGTCCACGAACTTCGAGTAGTTGTACTACGGTGCGGTACTCGCGGCACATACGGCGCATGATCTGCGCCAGGGGATTGAGCTGTCCGAGCTTGCGCGCGATGTCGCGTTCAATCTCCTGAAATTCCGCGCGTTTGGCGCCTGGTTCAAAATCCAGGGGATTGTGCTGTTGGTAGAATGCGGCATCGATTCGCGGCAGTTCCCGACAGCCACTGGCGAAGAACTCGCGGCGTACCGCCGCGTTCCATTTGATGGCGTCCAGAATGCGTATGGGGCGTTGCGCCTCGACAATGCGGTCCGAGAGTGTTCTGACCAGCGCCAGGTATTGGGGGTCAGCGCTCATTGCTGCCTTTCTCGGCGGGCCCGACAGCCACCACTGCCCGCAGTCGACTACCACCGAAGCGGCTCATGGCAGCGAACTCTTCGCGTGCTATGGGCAGGTACTGGCAGTCCAGTGGCGCCTTGTTGTCGTCCCGGCTCGCCCGGGGTGTCCCAAGGTCGTCCAGTTCCGGGTCATGGACGTAGAAGCAGGCTTCGTCGTAGCCGGACAGCACCACCCAGTGCGGCGCCTTTTTGCTGTCGAGGCGGTATGTGGAGATCAGAATCAGGATATTGGCACCGGCATTGAACATGTCCAGCAGACGTTCCTGCTCAAGATCCTGGTAATGCACGGTGATGCCGCGTGTCGCACACTGGCTGACGAAACTGTCGTGCACCAGACTCATTACCCGTTTTTTGTTTTCGTCGCGCACACCCTCGACAAACAGCGGTCCTGGCGTGTTGACCCATACCTCGCTATGGAACCCCCGCGCATTGGCAGCCAGCGCGAGTCCCAGCGGGTGGCAGCCACCGTGGCCGGAGGTCATGAAGATGGTGGTGGCCTCGCGCCATATTTCGATCTCTTCCAGGGGCGAGGGCTGGTAGGTGCGATCCAGCCCCGCCATGGCCATCATCAGCGCAGCGGGCCCACAGGTGAACGGCGTCGTCTGCGCGATCCAGGGCAGCGTGCGGGGCGCATTCTCGGGCTGATAAGCACGCACACATTTTTCCATGCGCAGGGCATCGCTGTGATCTTCATAGTAATCGTCGTAATGCCCGAACTGCGTGTAACCGAGCTGTTCGTAGAGACGTATGGCGGCTGTGTTGCTGGCGGCGACCTCAAGTCTCAGGTAGAGCGCACCGGTGCTGCGCACCTCAACTTCTGCCTGCAGCAGCAGCTGACGCGCTACCCCCCGGCCCTGACGGTCCGGCGCGACCGCGAGCGAGTACAGGCGAGCAAGCCGGGTGCCCTGTCGCAGTATGACCAGGCAATACCCGGCCAGGCCAGAAGAATCCCTGGCGACGAGAAACACGCAGTCGGAGCGTCGCAGCCAGCGTTTGAAACTGCGCCGCGAAAGACGGTCGGTACGGAAGCAGTCGTTTTCAATCTGCAGCAGGGCGTCGAGATCGTCCGGGCGCGCCGTTTCAATCTGCAGAGGGGTCTCGCTTCTGGCGCTGGCTTGGACAGGTGGGGACATATTCGCTGATTTCCACAATTGCGCCCAATATAGTGTGTCTCGCGGTCAACTGTCACGGTCGCCTGGGTAGCAGGTTGAAAACTACCAAAACCCCGGTCTGGCCTGTTAGGCTGTCGTTCGTGGATCCGGCGGCAAATTCCCCTTGCGTTTGCTTCGCAGCGCCTTAGAATCGGCGCCGTTTTCACTACCCTTGTACCTTATGCTGTTTTTGCGCAATCGTTGCACCTGAGGAGCCCACGCCTCCGAGTGCACCCCGACAGGAGTCCAGGAGGACCATGACCGATTCAGCACAGCCCGAGCAGGACTGGAGTGCCGCCGATAGCGCGGAGCTCTACGGCATCAACGCCTGGGGCGCCGGCTACTACAGTATTTCCGACAGTGGCGAAGCGCAGGTCACGGTCAATACCGGTGACGCAGACACCACCGTTTCGCTGATGGATATCGTAGCGGGAATGCGCGCGCGCAACCTCGAAATGCCGGCGGTTCTGCGTATCAGGAACGTGCTGGATCACCGTATCAAGGTACTCAATGAGGCGTTTGCCGATGCCATCGCCAGCGGTGGCTACAACAACGTCTATCGCGGTGTATTCCCGATCAAGGTCAATCAGCAGTGCCATGTCATCGAAGAGATTGCCAATTACGGCAGTCGCTATCATCACGGCTTCGAGGCGGGCAGCAAGGCGGAGCTGACCATCGCCCTGAGCCAGCTGCGCGACACCGAAAGCCTGGTCGTGTGCAACGGCTACAAGGACTCCGAGTTTATCGATCTCGGGCTTTACGCACGTCGCATGGGCTATCCCTGCTTCTTTGTCCTCGAGTCCCTGAGTGAGCTGCGCATGATCATCGAGCGCAGCCGCGTGCTTGGCGTTGAGCCACTGATCGGCGTGCGCATGAAGAGTTCAGTCAAGGTCGATGGACACTGGAGCCAGGATAGCGGCGACCGCTCTATTTTCGGTCTGTCGACGGCTGCGCTGATTGCTGTTGTCGATGAGCTTCGCGCTGCGGACATGCTGCACTGCCTGCAGATGCTGCACTGCCACCTCGGCTCCCAGGTGCCGAACATCCGCAATGTGCGCAACGGCGTCCTCGAGGCCTGCCGGTACTATGCGGGGCTGGTGGAGGAGGGTGCAGCCATGGGCTACCTCGACCTGGGCGGCGGTCTCGCCGTGGACTATGAAGGCGCCCGCACCAACAGCACCCACAGCATGAACTACCAGCTGGAAGAGTACTGCGTGAATATTGTGGAGAGTATCCGCGAGACCTTCGATCCTCTGGAAATTCCCCACCCCGTCATTATTTCCGAGTCGGGGCGTGCCACTGTCGCCTACTCTTCGCTGCTGCTGTTCAATGTGCTGGATGTGCGCAGCTGTGAGCCGATGGACTTGCCTGTCAATATCGCCGCTGACTGCGTCGAGCCGCTCAAACACATTCAGGAAGTGTTACGGGTAGTGAGCGATGTGAATTTCCAGGAGTGCTATAACGACGCCTTGTTCTACCGTGACGAAGTGCGCGACATGTTCAATCACGGTCAGGCCAGCCTGCGTGAGCGCGCCATGGCAGAAGATATCTGTCTGGCCGTATTGCAACGCATCGCGCAGATTCTGCCGGGCGTGGCCCGCGTGCCACCCGAGCTGGAGAACCTGAGTGAAGTACTGTCGGATATCTACTACGGCAACTTCAGCCTGTTTCAGTCCCTGCCGGACATATGGGCTATCGATCAGCTGTTCCCGATCATGCCGCTGCATCGTCTGCAGGAGTCACCCAGCCGTGAAGCCATGCTCGCCGACCTGACCTGTGATTGCGACGGCAAAATCGATAACTTCTCGTTGCCCGCAGGCACGTCCAAAACCCTGCCGCTGCATCCGCTGCGCGAGGACGAGGATTACATTCTGGGAGTATTCCTGGTGGGCGCCTATCAGGAGACGCTTGGCGATCTGCACAATCTGTTTGGTGATACGAACGTGGTGAATGTGACCATCAACCCTGATGGCAGTTTTGACTTTGCCCGCGAGTTCCACGGTGACAGTATTTCCGACGTGCTGAGCTATGTAGAGTACGAGCCCAAGCATATGCAGGAACAGTTCCGTCAGGTCGCGGAAAGCGCGGTGCGCAGCGGGCGCATCTCGGTGGCGGAGCGCCAGGAGATTCTGCGTGCGTTCCGGGAAAGCCTGCAGGGCTATACGTATTTCGAGCATCACTGAACCCGTCAGTCATACAGGAGCACGGTTATGTCCAAAGTCATTATCATCGGAGCAGGGGGCGTTGGCGCGGTTGTCGCCCACAAATGTGCCCAGTTGCCTACCGTCTTCACCGATATCCTGCTTGCCAGCCGCACCGAAGCCAAGTGCAAGGCGATTGCAGCCCAGATCGAACGCCCGATTCGCACTGCTCAGGTTGATGCCGACAATGTGGCCGAACTGACTGCGCTCTTGCAGCGCGAGCAACCCGAGTTGGTGATCAACGTTGCGTTGCCCTATCAGGATCTCAGCATTATGGATGCCTGCCTGGCCGCAGGTGTTCACTACCTCGACACGGCCAATTACGAGCCACCGGATACGGCAAAGTTCGAGTATCACTGGCAGTGGGCCTACCAGGACCGGTTTCGCGATGCCGGCCTGACCGCCATTCTGGGCAGCGGTTTTGACCCGGGTGCAACCAATATCTTTACTGCCTATCTGGCGAAGCATTATTTCGATGAGATTCACGAGCTGGACATTATCGATGTCAATGGGGGCGATCACGGCTACCCGTTTGCCACCAACTTCAATCCGGAAATCAATATCCGCGAAGTTAGTGCAGAGTGTCGCCACTGGGAAAACGGTGCGTTTGTCACTACACCGCCGATGTCCAAGCAGGCCCGCTTCGAGTGTCCGGAGGGCGTTGGCAGCTTCAATATCTACCGTATGTACCATGAAGAGCTGGAGTCTCTGAGCAAACACTTCCCCGGGCTGAAGCGCGCCCAGTTCTGGATGAGCTTCTCGGAGAACTACCTGAAACATCTGGAAGTGCTGGGAAATGTCGGGATGACGGGTATACAGCCCGTCGAGTTCCAGGGGCAGCAGATTGTCCCGATCCAGTTTCTGGCATCGCTGTTGCCCGACCCGTCGACCCTGGGGCCGCGCACCAAGGGCAAGACCTGCATCGGCTGCATCGTGCGGGGCACGAAGGATGGCAAGGAGCGTGTCATGTACCTGTACAACATCTGCGACCACGAAGCCTGCTATCGTGAGGTCCAGTCCCAGGCTATTTCATACACTACGGGTGTGCCTGCGGTGATCGGTGCAAAGATGATTCTCGAGGGCCACTGGCGTGAACCGGGCGTCTGGAATGTCGAACAGCGCGACCCGGACCCGTTCATGTCGGACATGAACCTCTACGGTCTCCCGTGGCAAGTAGTGGAGCTGGATCCGGGTTTTCGACTGGATGTCGTGGCCGGTCGGGATCTGTAACGTGCAGATTCTGCAATTCACCGATTTCAGCAAGCTGGATCTCGCACGGCTCCCGTCCCCCTGCTACGTGATTGATGAGGTGGCCATTGAACGCAATCTCGCTATCCTCAAGCATGTGGCTGATGCCAGTGGCGCCAAGGTGCTGGCAGCGTTGAAGGCCTTTTCCTGCTGGCGACTGGGGGAGCTCACAGCACGCTATCTCAGCGGCAGCTGCGCCAGTGGCCTGCACGAGGCGCGCCTGGGTCATGAACATTACGGCGGTGAAGTCCATGTGTTTGGCGCGGGGTACCACGAGGCGGATTTGCGCCATATCCTGGATATCGCCCACCACGTGGTGTTCAACAGCTGCGCCCAGTGGCTGCGCTTCAGGCCCCTGTGCCTTGAGGCGCAGCGGCGTCGGCCCGCGCTGCGCTTCGGGCTGCGTATCAACCCCGAGCATTCCGAAGGTGACGTGCCGATCTACGACCCCTGTGCACCGGGTTCACGCTTGGGCATTCTGCGCTCGCAGTTGGACGTCGACAGCCTGGAGGGCATCAGCGGCCTGCATTTTCACACCCTCTGTGAGCACGATTTCCCACCGCTTGCGCGTACCCTGAAGGCTGTTGAGGCCCGCTTCGGCGACCTGTTGCCGCGCATGGACTGGGTCAATTTCGGCGGTGGCCACCACATCACTCGCCCCGACTATCAGGTGGACGATCTCATTCGCTGTATTCGCGATTTTGCCGCGCGGCATCAGGTACAGGTGTATCTCGAGCCCGGTGAGGCGGTCGCAATCGGCAGTGGCGTGCTGGTGAGTGAGGTACTGGACCTGACCTGGAACGCCCTCGATCAGGCGATTCTGGACTGCTCGGCGACCTGTCACATGCCGGACACACTGGAAATGCCCTATCGGGCTGAGGTCATGGGTGCGGATGCGCCGGGCATTCTGCCCCATACCTACCGTCTGGGTGGCCTGACCTGCCTTGCCGGAGACGTGATCGGCGACTACAGCTTCCCGGCACCCCTGCAGGTAGGGCAGCGTGTGGTGTTCAAGGATATGGCCCACTACACGATGGTCAAGACCTCAACCTTCAACGGTACCCGCTTGCCTGCCATTGCCCTCTGGAACTCGTCAACGAACGCGCTGGAGATCGTGCGCCAGTTTGACTACGAGGATTTCCGACAGCGTCTATCCTGAGCTGCTGCGGCGCGGGCTTGCGTCTCCTGCCTGCGGCCATTGCACACCCCGGATTGGCCGTTACAATCAAGAACCAGTCGATCGCCCCCGGAGCGTGCTTGCATGCAACGTCGAATGCTGAGTTCTTGTAGTACAAGCGTCCCCAGACGGTACTGGTCGCCCCTGGCGCTGTGCACTCTGCTGTTGTCGCTGGCCGGCTGTGCGAGCCTGCCGGCGCTGGACAGCTACGCCAAACCGGTGAGCCACACGATTACGGATACCGGCGATACAAAGCTGGCGCGACTGTCTGCCCAGTGGCAGAGTCCGGACAGCGATGGGCATTCCGGATTTATTCCCCTCGCCGAGGGTATGCGTGCTTTCGTTGCGCGCGTGGGGCTCATTCGGGCCGCCGAGCGCAGCCTCGATGTGCAGTACTACATCTGGCACGACGATACCAGCGGTCAACTGCTGGCCGGAGAATTGTTACGGGCCGCTGATCGCGGTGTGCGCGTCAGGTTGCTGCTGGATGACCTGGATACTGCCGGCAAGGACACCTTTCTCAGCCAGTTCGACACCCATCCGAATATCGAGGTCCGGGTGTACAACCCGTTTGCCTACCGCGGCAACCGGGGTCTGGGTTTCGCCTCGGACCTGTCCCGCCTGAATCACCGCATGCACAACAAGTCCCTCACAGCCGACAACCTGCTTACCGTGGTGGGTGGGCGCAATATCGGCAACGAGTATTTCAACGCACAGGCGCACACGGCCTTTTCCGATTTCGATGTGCTTGCGATAGGGCCTGTTGTGGGCGCGGTGTCAGCCATGTTCGACCAGTACTGGAACAGTGATGTCGTTTACCCCATGGCGGCATTTGCGCGGGACGACGATATCGACGCCGAGCGGCTCCCGGTCGCGCGTCAGGCCTTCGAAGCCGTGGCTCGCACGGCGATGGGCTCTGACTACGTCAGCGCCATTCAGGCATCGCCCTGGTTGGAGCAGTTGCGGCTGGATCAGCTGCAATTCGTCTGGGGTGAGGCCACGGTAATCTTCGACGATCCGAACAAGCCCGTGCATGGCGAGGTGGATGCGGAGACCCACCTCGCGCCCCAACTGGTTCCGATGCTGCAGGGGGCGACCAGGGAAGTGCTCATCGTCTCGCCGTATTTCGTGCCTGGCGATGCTCTGGTCGACTTTCTGGCAGATCTGGAACAGCGTGGTATCAACGTACGCATCCTGACCAACTCCCTGGCAGCAAACGATGTCGGGCTGGTCCACGCTGGCTATATGCGCTATCGCAAAGCCTTGCTGGAGGCCGGGGTCGCGCTGTTCGAGTTCAAGCCAGAGCCCGGAGAGCAGGAACGGAACAAAGGCTGGACCGGGTCCTCGGCCGCCAGCCTGCACGCCAAGACGCTGGGAGCCGACGCTGAACACCTGTTTGTGGGGTCCTTCAATCTGGACCCGAGATCGGTTGCGCTGAATACCGAAATGGGGATCATCATTGATAACGCGGCGCTGGCGGCGCAAATGCGTGAGGCCTTCGAGCATGTGGTGGCGCAAAACGCCTATACAGTAGTGCTCGGCGGTGACGGGGATCTGCGCTGGCTTGACCCGGCGATGCCCGGTAGCGAACCTATGGCGCATGAGCCGAAGACCAGTTGGTGGCAGCGCTTCGTGGTGGGCGCGCTGTCGCTGATTGTGCCGGAGAGTATGCTCTAGCTGGCCTGTGCCTCACGACGCCGGAACAGTGGTAGTGGCTGGTCAATACTGGCCTGGTACTGCTCGGAGAACACCCGCGACTGCCGCAGATACTCCTCTATGCGTGAGTCATCGGTTGGCTGGAAGGCGTCAAAACCACAGCGGCGCAGATAATGCACCTGATCGGGCATAAAGTGGCCCGTAGCGCGCAATTCTCCCCGATAGCCGCGTTCCCGCAGGTCACGCGCGTAGGAAAACCCGCGGCCATCGGTCAGTACCGGAAAGTCCACCGCAATGATATCCAGTGTGTCCAGCGCGCCGGCCAGCTCCGCGACAACGTCCCCGGGTTGCAGCTGCACGGTGCGCAGTGTGCCCGCTGCAGCTGCCCGCCACTGGGGCAGGGTAGGGAAGTGGTGTTGCGTCACCTGATCTGACGCTGCATCCGCCGGCAGCCAGTCGTCGCTGCAGATGGTGTCCTGCTTAATCAGCTTTGGCATACACGCGCTCCTTGAATGGCTCAATCCCGACCCGGTTATAGGTCTGCAGGAAGGTCTCGTCGCCCTGCCGCAGGCTGACGAAGGTGGCAAGCAGATTTTCCACCACATCGGGGATGGCATCCTGACTGAAGGACGGGCCGAGAATCTTGCCGATTGCTGCATCCTTGGACTGGCTGCCGCCCAGGCTGACCTGATAGAACTCGGCGCCTTTTTTGTCGACGCCCAGGATACCGATGTGGCCGATGTGGTGATGGCCGCAGGCATTCATACAGCCGCTGATGTTCAATTCCAGCGGACCCAGGTCGTACAGGTAGTCGAGATCTTCGAAGCGCGCCTGAATTGCCTCCGCTATCGGAATGGACTTGGCGTTGGCCAGGGAGCAGTAGTCTCCCCCGGGGCAGCAGATGAGATCTGTCAGGTAACCGATATTGGCGGTCGCCAAACCGGCCCTCTGCAGACGCTGCCAGAGACTGTAGAGAGCGTTTTCCTCGACGTCAGCCAGCACCATGTTCTGTTGATGAGTGGTGCGCAGCTCGCCAAAGCTGTAACTGTCTGCAAGGTCCGCCAGCAGGTCCAGCTGACGGTCCGTGACGTCGCCCGGAGCAATGCCCGTTGCCTTCAGGGAGATGGTAACGGCGCGGTACCCGGGTACTCGGTGCTGGTGTGTATTCCGGGTCAGCCAGTTGCCGAAAATGGGGTCGGCGGCGGCGCGCGCCGCCAGTGCTTCCCGGGCGGCGTCGCCGTCGATATCCGCATAGGGTGGGCTGGTGAAGAATGACTTCGCCCGCTCGATCTCGTCATCTGTCAGCGTGCTGGGGCCGTCCTTCAGTTGCGCCCACTCGGCCTCAACGGCATCGCGGAAAGCCTCAATGCCCATGGCCTTGACGAGTATCTTGATACGGGCCTTGTATTTGTTGTCGCGTCGACCGTGCTGGTTATAGACCCGCAGGATAGCCTCCAGGTAGGTGAGCAGGTGGCGCTTTTCCAGCCATTCGCAGACCACAGAGCCGATCACCGGGGTACGTCCAAGACCTCCCCCGGCGAGCACCTTGAAACCGAGCTCTCCCGCAGCGTTGGGCAGCAGCTCGACGCCGATATCGTGGGCGTGGATCGCGGCGCGATCCTGTTCGCTGGCGCACACCGCGATCTTGAATTTGCGCGGCAGAAAGGCGAATTCCGGGTGCAGGGTTGACCATTGGCGAATGATTTCACACCAGGGGCGGGGATCCTCCCGTTCATCCGCTGCGACGCCGGCAAACTGGTCCGTGGTGGTGTTCCGGATGCAGTTACCGCTGGTCTGTATTGCGTGCATCTGCACACTGGCCAGTTCCGCCAGAATGTCGGGAACCTCCTCAAGGATTGGCCAGTTGAGCTGGATATTTTGTCGCGTGCTGACGTGAGCATAGCCCTTGTCGTAGTGGCGCGTAATGTGAGCCAGTTTGCGCACCTGGGTGCTGCTAAGCAGCCCGTAGGGCACGGCGATGCGTAGCATGGGAGCCAGGCGCTGTACGTAGAGACCGTTCTGCAGGCGCAGCGGCAGAAACTCCGCATCGCTCAATTCTCCGGCGAGGTAACGCCGGGTCTGGTCTCTGAACTGCGCCACACGCTCGTCGACAATGCGCTGGTCATATTGGTCGTAAATGTACATCGATGGGCCCTGTCACCTGCCGCCAGAATTGCGAGGCGCTACCTTACCAGAAAGTGCTGCGCCGAATTATGCTGATTTTTTATAAGATTAGAACCCGAATCCCGGGCCGGCGGGCACGGCTTCGACAGTCCCTGTGGCGGGTGTGGGTCCGTTGGAAAGGCGGGGTTTCCTGCTATAATCGCCAGCGCCAGGCCCCGGCTTGGCCGGTAACCATGACTTCTCAGGAGCGCTACCTATGTCCGGATCCACGAACCACAATGACGGGATGGCAGATGCCATCGCCGCTACTGCCATCATCAGCATCGTGGTGTTTGCACTGTACCTGTGGCTCGCTGCCATGCCGGGTTAGGCGGCTCGGCTGACGACGATCTGCACTACAGCCACCACGACAACAATAAACAGTATTGTAAATATCAGGCCGGCGGCGATAAACACGCCGATCCGGCCCTGACTGAAGTCTCTTTCCCTGTTGCGACTACTCTGTACGCCCAGGCCTGCGGCAAACACGCTACTGATCACCTGCCAGGGACGCAGGGGGGGCTTGTGTTTGCTCTCGCCCGGGGTTGCTTGCCGTGTCTCAGCCGGCTCAGACATGGTTGTCGACTCCTTATTCAGGTTTGATGTTCTTTGTATGCACAGGGTCAGTAATCCAGTACCGGTGCCAGCCACCGTTCCACCTCGTCCACGCTCATGCCCTTGCGGCGCGCCACGCTGTTGACCTGGTCGCGACCGATCTTGCCAACGGCGAAATAGCGCGCCTCAGGATGTGCAAAATAGAAACCACTGACCGCTGAGGCGGGTGACATTGCGTAGTTGTCCGACAGCGTCACACCGCAGGTTGCCGGGGCTTGCAGCAACTCAAACAGGGTTGCTTTCTCAGTGTGGTCCGGGCACGCAGGGTAGCCGGGGGCTGGCCGGATTCCACGGTAGCGCTCACGCACGAGATCCTCGTTGCTCAGGGCTTCCCCGGGAGCATAGCCCCACAGTTCGGTGCGCACCCAGCGGTGCAGGTATTCGGCAAAGGATTCAGCGAGCCGGTCGGCGAGTGATTTCAGCAGAATGCTGTTGTAATCGTCGTGCTCCGCGAGGTATTGCTCCGACAGTGCGTCGACGCCATGCCCGGTGGTAACGCAAAAAGCGCCGACATAGTCTGCTGCCGCTCCCGGGGGCGCGACGTAGTCGGCAAGGCACAGGTTTGGCTCCCCGTTAGGCTTGTCCATTTGCTGGCGCAGGTGGTGCAGGGTTGCTAGAACCTCGGTGCGGCTCTCATCGGTAAACAGGTCGATGTCATCGCTACCATTGCGATTGGCGGGCCAGAAACCGAGGGTGGCGCTGGCGGTGATCAGTTTCTCGCTGATGATCTTGTCCAGCATTGCCCTCGCATCGGCAAACAGTGAGCGAGCCTGCTCGCCGACAACCTCATCCTCAAGAATGCGGGGATATTTGCCCGCCAGCTCCCAGGAAATGAAGAACGGCGTCCAGTCAATGGTCTCGAGCAGTTTCTCCAGCGGGAAATCCTCCAGTACCCGCGTGCCCAGAAAGCTGGGGCGGGGCGGAGTGTAGTTGTCCCAGTCCAGCGCCGGGGCGCGGGCAACGGCCTCTTCGTAACCG
>CEOG01032178.1_pt1 | contig 12177 bp, 10 predicted proteins | sample 530301 | NCBI WGS metagenome assembly CEOG01 (sample SAMEA2619903, study PRJEB7988) | marine metagenome | biome: marine biome (ENVO:00000447); feature: surface water layer (ENVO:00002042); material: "saline water (ENVO:00002010), including plankton (ENVO:xxxxxxxx)" | depth 5 m | reverse complement strand
TTCCTTGTAATTCTACAATTTCACATTCGCCACTTGAAACATTATATCTTGCACCGACTTGTACTTTTTTAAATGCTAAAACTTCAACTGGATTAATTTCTGTATCTGTAATTATAAACATTATTCTACCTCCATCACTATTAATGAACCATAATGACCATTAAAAGATGTTGTATGTCCATTTCTAATTTGACCTAATGTAACAACATTTCCACCCCATGTGCCTACTGTTCTAAACTCTATTGTTCTTTGTGAAGTTGATGAGTTTTGTATCCAACCAGTTAAAGTAACACCACTTGCATCTGCTGAATAACCATTAGTTGTAACAGCCGCAATAGCTACTTGATCAACAGTTATAGTTACTAAACCAGTAGCATTATTACCAGTACCACTAGGTGCATTTGCCATACAAATTAATTTTGATGATGAACTTGTTGGTGTAATATTTAAAGTTACATGGGCTGTACCTACATTGTTTGGTATTGAACCACCACTATAACCACTTATACTTACACTTGATGAAGTTGCACCTGAACTATTAACTCCTGTTACAATTTGTTTTACTTTACCTGATGCCGCATCTTGAAATTCTAATGCACTTGCACCACTATTTACAGCTAACACTTGATTTGCTGTTCCTAATGATGTTAATCCAGTACCACCTTTGGTTACTGGTACAGTAGGTAATCTTGCATCTGCTAAAGTACCAGAAGTAATTGTACTAGCAGCCATCCCATCTGTAACTGTTAAAGTTTGACCAGTAGGAATTGTGATGGTACTTCCAGATTGTGCCTCTATTTCATTAACTTTAATTTTTGACATGGTTATTATTTACCTCTTTTTTTATATCGTTGCAATTAAATTTCCACTACTGTTTACGGACCAACTAAAACCAGACGATGCATAAATAAATTCATCAAAGTTTTCGTAAGTAGTATTTGTAATATTATCTTGTCCTTGATTTGTTGTCGTTACGATCAACTTACCATCACTATCTTTATGAAACCCATACACTTCTGGAGTAGATGCTTGGCCTAACTCCCAGGCATTACCAGCATCATTAACTTTAAATACATATCCAGCCTGGATACCAGTCTTAGATAATTGAGCTGTGCCTACTGTTTCTTCAGATGGAGTAGCAAGGTTAAGAGTATCACCTAGTTTTAAGATCTTAATACTTTCTCCCGAACTCGGAGCCTCAGAAAATGTTAGTGTAGTCCCACTAACTGTAAAACTGTCTCCCCAATGTTGGAGGACCCCCGATAAAATAACCATGAGAACTCTCTCACTAGGTACACTTTCAGACATAGTAAAGTCTACTCTAGATCCATCAAAGCTCTCTGTTAGAGTTATGAGTTTGTATTCACCAGTTTGTAAACCTCGACCTATGTATGGCATATTATATAACTGTTAAAGTCCCTCCACTAATTGTCCAGGTAACTCCACTCGCTACTGTGATAGGACCTTTTAAAAAATAGTTTTTGTTAGCTGCAATAGTAATAGTGTTATTAGCTGTAACCTGGTCATAGTTTTTATATGCATTATCAGTTGATGCTACTTCTCCACCTAATACTAAATCCTCTGCTGCTTGTGATGTAAGTCTAGTCAATGGCATTAGATAGTAACCTCCAACTCTCCATCACTATTTACTGAAAATGATAAACCTTTTTTTGCAAAGAAACTTTCATCAAACTTATCTGTTTGTGTGCCATCATTATCTGCAACATCTACATTGTCTGTGCCATTACCATAAGTAAGGATTAAATCTTCTTTCTGTGATCCAGTACCATCTGTCTTTTTAAAACCATATAAATCTATTTTACCTAAACTGTCTTGAGCTGTTGAAGATAGATCTGATACTTCAATAGTACCAGGATCAATACTGTCTGAGCTTGTGATAACACCAGTAAAAGTTTGATTGCCAATGTATCCCATTTTACCTCCTATTGACTTATATCATCTATAAATGAAACTATTGCTTTTAGTGATGATGCCGTATCACTCTTAGCTTTTATTTTGTCTCCAGATACTAAGATTAGTTTTGCACCACCATCAATTAATTCTAATGAAGATCCAGCCGGTATAGGCATATTCACAGCTAACTCAGTATCATTACCACCAGCCTCAATAGCACAATGTACATTGATACTTGATCCAGTTACATTAATTAATCGTAATCCAACAACTGTATCAAATGAGTTAACTTGAGTTAATATATCAGTATAGGCTGTGCCTATTGCTGTATTTGTTTTTTGATTTCTAAAATTCTGAGCCATAATTATCTATACTATAAGGCAACTGCCATGGCAATCGCAAAACCATTTTGTGCGAAACCATTCGTGCTTACTGCTGCATCCTCCCATATTGTTCCGTTGTAGACACGAAGATTATTCGAGCCCGTATTAAAATAAAGCATACCTACAGCTAGAGCTGCACCATCGTTATCAGTCGTAGGGTCCGATGCTTTAGCTCCTAAGTAAGTATCATCAAAATTATCTGCTGCTAATTCTGCTGCTGCCTGGGCAGCCTCTGCTGCACTTTGTGCTGTCTCACTCGCTTGTCTAGATGTTTCACTAGCTGTGGCTGAGTTTGCACTTTGTGTTGCTGATGTGGCAGATGCCGTAGCTGAGTTAGCTGCTGCTGTTGCTGAGTTGGCTGCTGCCGTAGCCGATGATGTCGCTGATGCAGCATCTACTAATAGATCCCATTTTGCACTATCTGTATTTGTAGTTAATGGTTCAGATCCAGAAGATGTATGATCTGCATTAGCTATAAAAATATTTCCGGTACTTGTGTCTTTTACAATGTCTCTTTGTTGGTAACTTGTACTTGCTGACCAATCACCTTTGAAAGATCCAATCTCTGAAGTAGCTACAAGGGCTGTACCATTATTATCAAATGCAAGAAGTTTATTTTTATTATTAGCTACTGTTGCATCATACGGAAAGAATAAAGGACCCGATGTACCAGATCCAGTTACTGTTCTAGGTGTAGAAGGTTTTAGCTGGATGGATCTATCCATCATTTCTTTTAATTGTTGTTGTCTTATTACAACATTGTCAAACTCTGTTTCTAATGTAGTAGGATTATTTGTTTGACCTACTTGGAATACTGTTGTTCTAGATAATGGTTGATCACCAATAATCGTAATTAGATCTCCATTGACTGGAGTATGGTCTGTTCCACCAGATCCACTATCATCAATAAAAGTTATAGACCCGGTTCCGTCTGCACCTACTGTAGCATTGTAGTGTGTGCTATCTGTTTGTAAATCATCGTTTCTATAGACTTGTAATTCAGATGCAGCATTGACTTGGAAGTTAAAAGCATAAGGACCATCTTGGCCAGTAGATGTATACTGAGCTCTTCTTGCAACTTCATTAATATTAAATGTAGCCATTATTTTTTACCTTGTATCTTTATCCTTTCTGATAAATTATCAACTGAATTTTTTAATGCTGGATCAGCAGCATATAATTTCTTTTTAGCATTTTTAAAATACTTACTCTTAATAGCATTTAAATCACCCAACTGCTCACCTAATGGTAACATTTGAAATTCAGTATCATCAAATTTTGCATCCATTTCTTGTAACATATCCGATATACCATTGTTGTCATTATCTTCATTCATGAACATTATAAGGGCATTATATTGTTCTGCTGACATTGCAATACCATCAATTTTATTTTTAGGCATAGACATACCTAATCCAAAAGTTTGTAACCAATCATCTACTCTTTTATATCCTTTTATTTTTGTAATTTTTAAAGGACTAAATACTCCTTGCTCTGGTCCTAACATTTGTTCTCCCCATAAATTTAATCTTGGTGGTAACTCTGGATTAAAGAATGGACTTTGTTTTAATATTTTATTGTATGCCTCATAGAAAGATCTTATTGGATAAGGTACATCTCCATCAAACATTTCTCTAAACATTGCAGCTTGATCTTCTTGTATTCTATAATCATAAACTTTTGGATCTTGCATTCTTTCTAAATAATTACCAAAAGTACCAGTAGGATTTAAAACAATACCTACAGAACCTTCAGTTACTTTTTGTAAAGCTAAACCAAAACCATTAACTATTTTATTATCAGTATCTGATCCTGGTGAATTAAATATTTTACCTATTTCACTTACTCCAGTTACAAATGGTTGTTCACCTAAATATGGAAATATAGCTGTGATTGCGTGTTGAAATAATTCAATAGATTGATCCATTGAGTTAGCATTTCCATATTGATCTGGTCTAGACATTAAATAACCAATATCAGCAGATATAGCTAATAAAGATGATATAGGATCAAACCTTGCATAACTTGTGAATTTAAATGTTCCATCTTCTTGTTTAACACCTATAGAGTATGGTTGATAACCAGCTCTAAAGAATGCTTGTCTTTCTGCTTTGTTACCTGGAGCTCTACCAGTAATAATATAATTACCAGTACCATCACCAGCACCATAAGCAAAATTAGCAAAACTAAACATTAATGTTGCACCAGTCATTAGTTTAGCCATAGCTAATTGTTTTTTGGCTGGTCCGTTTTTACCCATTAAATCTCTTCTTACAGAAGGCATAAACCCAGCTAACATAGGATTTCTTTTTGAGCTTTCAAAAAATATGTTCATTACTGTTTTGTAAAAAGGTACAAATAATTTTACTGCTGGTTCATTCATATATGTTTGAGCATTTTTAAATAAACCTGGAGGTAACTCACCTTGGAAAGTACCTTCTAACATAGATGCCTTAACTTCCTCTCTTGTCATTCTATCTGGATCAGCAAGAGTTTTAACTCTAATAGCTTGTGCCTCTTCTATTGAACCACCATTTTGTAAAACCTTATTATATCGTTTAGTTGCTATTCTTTCTAATTCCATATTAAAAAGTACACCTTTAAAAAATTCATCTTCTGCAACTAACATTCTGCCAGGTAATCTTACAGCAGTACCAAAATATTCTAACATTGTACCAATAGCTGAGTTTTTATATCTATCTGGTAATACATCTTTAGTAATAGCTTTTCTTGGTGGTAGATCTAACTTTGTAATAGCAGCTCCAGTTTTAAAACCTTCTGCTGCGTTAACCATTCCTATCTGAGCTCCATATAAAGTACCTCTAATCATATCAAAAACTTCATTAAACATGACACCATCTGGACTACTTAAAAATGGAATTTTATTTATTGTTGCTGCTGTACCATATTCAAATACTCTTAATAAATTAAAACCAAGGTTACCGGTTACATTGACAATGTGAGTAATAGGAGACATCAATCTAGAATTGACCCATACTTCTACCCATCCATTTGCAAACTTACTAGCTAAACCATCTTTAGCAAATTTAGTAACTTGATCTTCTCTTAGTTCTAAAAAGTGTGTAGCTAAATTTTTAAAGTCATCAGCATCTTTTATTTTTGCTCCGTAATTATCTTCTAGGTATCTTGTTATATCTTCAACACCTTGTAAGTTTACAGCAAGATCTGGTTGTTCTTTTGTAATCTCTTGAGACACTCTCATTTTTCTAGCAGCACCAGATAAATCACCAGCAGTCCTTGCATAGATCTGTCCATATAAAACTAATAACTTATACCATTCTTGTCTTTCTACTTCTGTAGTTTCACCTCTTTTACCTTTCTCTGCAATCGAGGCTAACTTTTTATAAAGAATTTTTGTTTCCATCATTCCTCTAACCATTACTTCTATAGGTAAACTATCTCCTGGTTTAGAGTTTAATATTTTTAAATAAACATCCATTCGACCCATACTCGCAGCTTGGGTCATAACATCTTCTATTTTAACTTGACCACCTTTAGCTTTGATTAATTGATCTTGAAATATAGTATTGACAGCATCAGAGAATGATCCTGGACTATACATACCATTATTATCTTTATCTAATTCTTTAAAGATAAACTTCATAGATGTATTTTTCTTTTGCTCAGATAATTCACCTATGCCAAATTTATTTAATATATCATTTACATCTTTGATTTCATTTTCACTAAATTCTCTAAATGTTATTGTTCCAGAACCTTTGTCAATTTCAAAGTCTGTATCTTCATCTATTTTGTTTAATATTCTTTTGTGGTTTTCTTTAATTTCATCTAAGGTTTCCCCTTTAGGTTTGATGTCCTCTTTTTTTATTTTAGGTTTTATTTTAAAAATACTAGCAACTTGTAAATAATCTTGTTGTTGTTCATCTAAGTTTTTAGTTTCAAATACAGATTGTTCAGTTACATTTTCATTTACATCTTCATTATTAGATTTAAGAGGTATTTCGTTCATACCTATATCTGATACTTTACCTTCAGTTTTTTCTAAAAAAGATAGATCTGGAGTATCAAGACTTTTTTCTGCTATTGTTTTTGTTGGAAGATCTTTTGATGTTATGGCCATTATTTAGTTTCTCCTTTATTGAAGTCATCAATCTCATCTGCACTAATACCATAAACATCTTCAGTATCTAGATCTAAATTTTCTTTGACGATGTATCGTTTTTTCTTTCCGACAGTTTTTTTGCTAGTAGAGCTCCCAGTCTGAATGCTCTTGCTCGATCCTCCAAGGTTCGAAAACTCTGAGACGAGGAGTTCGATTTTTTCTGCTCTGTCTGTAAGGGCTTTTTCGTAGTCTCTGACATCATTTAATCCTTTTGTTTTTGCTTTTGTTATATCATGATCTCTAATTTGATTAAAGGCCCAAATTGCTGCTTGTGTTTCTTTTGGTGTCCAGTTCAATTCATTAGCTATTTCAGTAACTATTTTCTTACCTTCGGCCATATTGTACTTACTTACTTGTGCCTTTTTACCAAATATAATTTGTATCATGTGTCTATCCATAGTTACTACTTCATCTGTACCTTCTTTCATAGCCTCTACAAAATCTGGTACTTTATTACCAGCAAAGTAAGTCTCTACTCCAGTTGATGTTTTAGTAGGACCTTCTCCCATTCTTTCTCTAATTTGTTTATCACCAGCTAATTTACCAGTAGCACTTTCCATAGATCCATCTAATCTTTTTAAATTACCAACAACACCTTTTAATAAAGATAATTCATTATTGTCTGAAAACTCTAAATCTTTAAATGAACCTTTTTCTTTAAAATATTTATAAGCAATCATAGCTCTTTCAATATTTTCATCTACTGATGCTTGTTGTGATGTAATACCAATTAACTCTTCAAAGAAATCTGCATCTTCACCAAATAGTTCTTTTAGTATAGGTTTGTGTCTTACATACCAATCTTTACCACTCTCAGCTACTTTAGCTCCAGCAATTAAATCTTCTTTTGTCATTGCTAAACTAAGAGGTTCTTTAGGAGTTTTGTAAGGATTGTCTGGTACTTCAAAATAAGTTCTATATGTACCATTTTCTATTGATTTAGCTAGATCACCATCTGGGTTCATGGCTGCACCCATAGAAAGATTTTTAGTCATACCTTGAGGGTTCTTTTTAAATAGTCTTTTCATTTGATTACCAAACATTAAAAAGAAAGGACCAAGAGCCTCAAAGGCTGGAGCTACTGGAGCATCACCTTGTATTGCTTTCCATTTTTCTGCAAGTACATCATCTGCATCAACTCCATCTGTAACATCTTCCGGAGTAGCTAAATAATTAAAATATCTAGCTGCCATACCTTCTGCCTCTTTTAAATTTATATCAAAAATTTCTGCAAACATTGGAGCAATAGATCCAGTTAAATTACCTTCTCCAGCAACTTGAGCTGTACCTACTGCTGCACTTTCTGCTGAGAATGCTCTAATAAAAAATGGAATAACACCTTTAGCTTTTATAAGTGTATTAAATAATTTATAATAACCAGCTCCTGGTATTAGAAATTGTCCTATGCCTTCACCAAAACCACCAGCCATAGTTTCAGTTTCACCAACATACTCTGTAATAGTTGGATAAACTTTATTTTTATAAAACTCTCCAACTTCTCTTACAATACCATCACCTTCTGGATCTATCATCTCCATTGTCTTAGGACCAAGAATATATTTTTCTAAAACTGCTGCACCAAGAGTAGATGCACCTTCTGTCATTTTAGCAACACCAATCGGTAAACCTTTTGCAAAGTCTTTACCATAGTATGCAATATTTTCTAAAGCAGTTCTTTCAGATACTTCATATCCATTAACAGTTAAGTTATGAGATCTGTCTTGATTTTTAGCATCTAAATATTTTAAATATTCTTGTTCTAAATCCATTATCTACCATCCCTCTCATACATTCTGATAAGTTTATCTATTTCTTGTACCATTAAATCTATATCATTATTTGTAATGTTTCCTGGTCGAGTAATTGTTTCATCTCTTAAACCAGTACCAAAATCAAATTTATCTTCAAACTTTCCACCTTCTGGAATAACTTTAATATTTTGAATAATAATTTTTAAGTTTCTTAATTTTTCACTAGATCCTAAAAATTCTCCTACTACAGTAAATGATGTAAGATTTTTAAATCGTTCATCTTGTGTTTTAATAAACTTTAATAATTCGGGACTAGATAATTGAAAGGTACTTCCATTTTGCATTTTAAAACTTTTAATATTATTTTCACTATTTTGTATTTCTATTTTTCTTTGATTAATAACTGATTGACTTTCAACTAGAGTAGCTGCGTAATCTGTAAGTTCTTTTACAGATGCTCCAGGGTTAGTAAGATACCATTGATATAATTTACCAGATGCAATACGATAAGTTTCAAAAGCCTCATCGTTAGCTTTGTTTTCATCCATTACTAAGATTTGGCCATCTGGATAACCAATAGCTTTTTTTAATTGACTATCTGCCTCTTTGAATGCTGCTGACTTTCTTTTTTCAACAGCTAATACAAAATATGATTTTTCTTTCCAAGTAATTTTTCTTTCTTTCCATGCATTATCAATAGCCTCTTGGTCTAATTTACCACTCACTAAGTCTATTTCTAAATCTAAATATGTTTGTGTATCTGTAAATCCACCGGCTGTTTCTTCTTCTACTAAATCTTTTAATAATTCTTCTGCTGCGTTGCTATCTATAGTTTTTAGATCATCAACTATTTTTTTTGCAGCAAGATAATCGTTATCTAATTTAGCCTCATAATATTTAATTTTCATATTACTAACGACACTTGCATTATCTACTTCTTTTGCTTTTTCTTTTTGTTCCTCGTCTTTAATAATATTATCTCTATATTCTCTAGCTTGTTTTCTAAATTCTTTTTGTTCATTTTCTGGTAATGAATTATAAATTTGTTGCATACCTTTGTTGCCATTAAAATTTCCATTTGTTACTTCTGATACTAATTTAACTGCATCTTCAGCATTTTCTTCAACATCTGGTTGGTCATAGAAAGTTGTAAGGTAATTCATCTTTTGTTTAATAACTTCTTTGTCCCAATCTGCTGACCAAGTATCAATATTTTTATATCCTTTTATAATTAACTCGGTTCTGATTTTATCTTTTTGTAATTTTAAATGTTCATCAATAGTTATTTCTCTTTCTAAAATTGGATTATCTGGATCTGTATCATCATATATTTTTACTGTTGGTCCATAAGCAGTAAAAGATTTAGATATTGAATTTAAACTTTCTGTTGCATAATCTTTAGTAACACTATCTTTAATAAGTTTATTTTCTTTTATCTTTGTGCTTAAAAAAGAATTGTATGTTGTATTAGCCATGGTAGCTAATTTGGCTTTTACTGTTACAGCTCCTTCAGCATCAATATCTAAAAATGATTTTGTATAACCTTCTACTATAGCATTAAGTTCATCTTCAAACTGATCTTCAGAATAATTATATGTAGTCGCATTCATTTCTAACTGAGACATTTTTTTAGATGCAGCTATCTGAATATCAGTTGCCATAAAATTAATTTGAGCAGCTCTTAGTGTAGCATCATAAACATTTGTACCTTTAGGTAGTAGTTCTAATCTTTTTTGTGGATCTGCATTTAAATATTGACTTACAGTTAAAGGATTAGATGCAGCATAGTTGTATGCTTTTATTTTACTTTCTGTTTCTATCTTACCTACAGAAAATTCTAAAACTTGATTTAGTCTTTTATCTAAACCAGCATCTACTCTATACTGTTCAAATCCAACATCTGGAAATCCATATGCTTTTATATTAGTACCTTCAAATATTTTTCTTGCCATTAAATACCACCTCTAATTCTATTAGCTTGATCAAAGTCAAATCCAGTATTTTTTGTTGGTGTAGTAGTTTGTTGTTTTTTAAATATGTCTGGCATTTCTATACCTTCAAAACCACCAGCTTGTCCTATAGTTCCTAAGTCTGTTCCAAGACCAAATATAGCTCCCATGATACCAGCTTGTTTAGCTCGTTTACCAGCCTCTTTTAAATTATGAAATTCTATTAATCCTAAATTATTAGCAAGTTCTTGATTAATTAATGCAACAGAAAAATCTGCTGAACCAGATCTTAAAGATGCTATTTGTGCTATCTCCATAGATCCTTCCATTGGCATAAATCCACTAGCTCCACCTTTTGCAATAATACTTGATAGAGCTTTGTTAGTTTCTTTTAAAACTTTAACTCCATCTTCTTTTGCCTCTATCTCTTTTGATTTGTATTGTAGTTTAGCAACATCAGCTTTAGCATCGTAATATGCTTTCATACCCATACCTTGTTGGTATGTTGCGTATGCTTTACCTATCGAAGATACTACTGCTATTACTGTAAATGGATCCATATTATTGTCCTACACTCACTTTAAATTCTACTCCCAATAATGTAAAAAACAAAGGTTGAGACTGGGAGAATGTCATCTGTCCTTCTTTATCATATCCTAACATTGGTTTCCTTCTTTTTTTTCCAGTAAAAAAATCACCGGCTGTAAATAAGAGATCATTACCATTTAATGTTAAATTTTGCGATAGATATAAATTAGTTGTAGCCTCAACAATTCTTTTTCTTTGAGCCATAATATTTCCACTAGATAGTTTTAGTTCAACTGGCATTGTCTTAATTGTAGGAGTATAATTTAATCCTATCTCAACATAAGTTGTAGGTACTGCATCTAATGTAATCTCACCAGATGCATTGACTGTTTTATCTGTTTGCATAGCATCATCAGCTATAACTTTAACAGTCTTGCCTTGAAGATGACTTAATCCAGTTACAGTAGTTGTTGATGGTTTACTTGCACCAGATAATAATTTTGCACAATCTGTTGTATTGTCATCATTAAAAACTTCTACATAATATTTTGTAGCACTATTAATAGTTCTTTTTACTACAACATACATTTGATCTACATCTACAGCTACACCTTCAAATGTTCCATCTGTTGTATGTAAACTTGGAGCAATAACATTTTGTCCTCTTAAAATAGAATAAGTAACTAAGGACCCGTCTGTATCATTCACTAATAACAATAAGTCCCCATCAGTCGTTGATGTTGCTTTTCGCAATGCCATTGACTTAGGGGACTTGAGCAAGTGAGAAGATAACAATGAAATATTGTTTGATATGTATGATAACTCTACATCACTAAATAAAAATTCTCTTAATGCTTTACCAGCTCTTTGTATAAATAAAGTTCCACTCTCAGCACCAACTGGTTTTATACCTTCTTTAGATCCTCTTCTTGTTGCACCATTGATTACAACATTAGATGGAGTAATAGGATCTAGTGTAGACTGTGGTAAAAAATATTCTGCACCTTTTGTAAAGATCTGTAAGTCTCTACCAGAGAATAAAGCTGTAATAGCATTTGTACTATCTGTTGCTATCGTAGCCTCAATAGCATCGTCATCCAATCCTTCGCCTGGATTAAAATCAAAAAATCTTGCTACTCTAGATGCAAAGATTGTATTAGGTCTAGATTTAGATCCACCAAAATATAATCTACCTTCATGGAAAGTTACTGATCTAGGATAACCTTTTGAAGAGGACCAAGTATCTTCATACCCAGTTTCTAAAAACCATGAACCACTTGCAATAGCATTTGTATTAAAAAAAGGTATTTCAACTATAGCCTCTACAACAGTAGTAGATGTTACATTAGTTATTCTTGCTCTACCTAATCCATCATTAGCCTCTACATACTGACCAACTTGACTTGAACCAGTTGTAAAAAAAGCAGATCCAGTTGTAAGTGTTATATTACCATCTACAGCAGAAGGAGTTAAAGTTGATGTTCCAGATGTTGTAGAAATAGTAAAAG